>Ga0007791_10000074_pt1 | contig 24013 bp, 20 predicted proteins | sample CryBogmetaGMA05M_FD_60368 | JGI IMG/M metagenome (GOLD analysis project Ga0007791, IMG submission 60368) | Freshwater microbial communities from Crystal Bog, Wisconsin, USA - MA0.5M | ecosystem: Environmental > Aquatic > Freshwater > Lake | place: Crystal Bog, Wisconsin, USA | collected 2009-07-06 | reverse complement strand
GCCACGGTGTTCAGTCGATACTCAGCATCCCCAGAGATCCTATTCATGTAGGGATAATCAGAGGCATTTACGATGCCTGGATAGTTCCCCAAACGGTTGCTGGACGCGCCGTTGTAAGGCGTGCTGAGCACGCGGGGGTCCACGTCGCCGCGGAAGCTGAAGTCGTGATACTTCGACTCAAAGGTCAAATTCAGATAGGCGTTTTCAACCGGCTCGATGCCGATATTGCCAGTGATGTCTGCGGTCAGGCCGCCTTCATCAATGTATTGCCCACCAGAAATGGCCAGTTCGCCGCCCGAGGCGTTCTTCTTCTGGATGATGTTGATAACGCCAGCGATGGCGTCGGTGCCGTACTGGGCGGCTGCGCCTTCCAGCAGCACTTCGATGTGATCAATCGAAGCCATTGGGATGAAGTTCAGGTCGGCTGAGGCGCCGCCCTGGAAGGCACCACCGAGGACGGCGAGGTTGGCTGTGGTGTGCCGGCGCTTGCCGTTCACCAGAACCAGAGCATGGTTTGGCGAGAGGCCGCGAAGACGGGCGGACAGGGTTAGGTTGGCAGTGTCACCACCGAAGGCCTGGGCGGTGAAAGATGGCACAACATTCGCCAATCCGATGCGCAGATCGGTCTGACCGGTCTGTTGAAGGGCGGCAACGCCGACAACCGTGACAGGTGCCGGGCTGTCTTCCACTTTCAGACCTGTTTGCCGGGTGCCAGTGACAATCACTTCGTCCACGGTACCCGCGGGTGCTGCAGCGTCGGCAGCGAGCGCGTGGCCAGCCAGCAGCATAAATCCTGCTAAGGATGCGCCACTTACCAGTTTAAGTTTGTTCATTTGAGTCATCATAGCCCCTCTACCGCCGACCTTTCCGGTCGATTTCGTGTTGTTTGGCCTCACATCGAGACCAAGGTGTGGTTTCGGACCAGTTTCTGAAGGAATTGAGCAGCATCTGAATTTTATTCAGATAACTCAACTGGTTTGACCTGAATTGATGCGCCGCAACAATTCAGTATCACACTTCGAAAACCTGTCTTTCGTACGGAAGACCTTGCCTTAGATGGCAGGATCATCCGACCGATGACTGACGGTTCTCTCAGGTGGGTTCCGGGTCAATGTCCAAAGCTTGCTGCGGCGCAAAAAGCTGGATTGGCCAAAAAATCAGCCGTTTCATGCCAAAAATATCAGCATTGAAACATTGCGGTGGGCGGGACGATCGCTCGGAGGGGTGCGGTTAAGGCTAAGTTTAATGCTGGTGCCGTTGCGAGAACCTGCCCAAACTATAGCCTTCCGACGACTAAAAAGATGGCGTTGCGCTGGATATTCGAGCGGCAGCCGTTGGGCCTCTATGCCCAGTGGCCTCGCTCATGGACCTCTTAGGCTTCCCATGGCGCAACCGCCCCTGACACATCCAAAATACGGAGTTCCTAATGCGCTTACTGCCCGCACTTCTCAGCACGGTCCCTCTCGCCTTCGGGGCACCTGCCATAGCCCAAGTCATTCATGTTGGGCCTCCTGCTGCGGCCATCGCTTCGGCGACCGTCGTGCCCCCTGGATACGGCATCGTCTATGTCAGCGGCCAGACACCGCCGCCTATCAATGCCGGTGCTCCAGCAGGAACACCCCCCGAGTTTGGTGACACCAAGACCCAGACCTTGGGCATTATGAAGAAAATCCAGGACCTGCTGACCGCCCAGGGCTTGACCATGGGCGATGTCACCATGATGCGGGTCTATCTGGTGGGCGATCCAGCCAAGGGCGGGAAGATGGATTTCGCCGGCATGATGGAAGCCTATGGCCAGTACTTCGGCACCAAGGACCAGCCCAATAAGCCGGCCCGGGTGACGGTTCAGGTCGCTGCTCTAGTCGCCCCCGGCATGCTGGCCGAGATAGAAGTTCAGGCCGCTAAAAAGCCCTAACTGATCAGCTTCGTCACGTCGTCGCGGTCTTGGGCTGACAGGGTCCAGTTGGCTGCGGCGGCGTTGGCGAGCACCTGTGCAGGACTTGTCGCGCCCGCAATGACCGATGACACCGCCGGGTGTGCCAGCAGCCAAGCAAAGGCTAGCTCCAGGAGTGTGTGGCCCTTGTCGGTGGCCCAAGCCTCCAACTTTTCAACCCGGTCCAGATTGCGGTCATTCAGCGCAGCCTGACCTTGAGCCCCCCAGGCAGCAAGGCGGGTGCCTTCTGGGGCAGCTTCACCGCGCTTGTATTTCCCTGTCAGCAAACCTGAAGCCAGGGGGAAGAAGGGCAGGAAGCCCAGACCGAAGTGTTCGCAGGCCGGCAGAACGTCCTTGGTGGCACCGCGCTCAAGCAGGCTGAACAGGTTCTGGGCACTCACGAACCGGTCAAGCTTCGAAGTGCGAGATATCCATTCGGCGTCTGCGATCTGCCAGCCAGAAAAATTTGAGTTGCCCAGGTACAAGACCTTGCCATCCCGCACCAGGTCGTCAAGGGCGCGAAGGGTCTCTTCGATGGGGGTGTCGGCGTCGGGAACATGCATTTGATAGAGATCAATATGGTCCGTCTGTAGCCGCTTAAGGCTGGCTTCGACGGCGGAGACAATGTAGCGGCGCGACCCGCCCCGGCTGTAGGCTCCCTTGCCCATGGGATTGGCGAACTTCGTGGCAATGACGGCCTTTTCGCGCCGCCCCTTGAGCGCTTCCCCAAGAAAGACCTCTGATTTTGAGCCGCCGTAAATGTCGGCTGTGTCAAAGAGCGTGATGCCGGCGTCTAGGGCCGCGTCAACGACCGCCAGGGTTTGGGCCTGATCAATCCGCATGCCAAAATTGTTGCAGCCCAAGCCGACTGCGCTGACCTTTAGGCCACTAGTTCCAAGACGACGAAGTTCCATGCCCAGGTCCCCAGAGTCATTATCTCTGGCCAGCATAGAACCTTGTTGATCCGGGTCCAGCCAGATTACAGGGCCCGGGCTAATCTCAGGGCTTCAGCATTTTCGGCTGCTGCGCGTCGTAAATTGATTTCGAGATCATCATCGTGACCTTCGAAAGGCGACGGGATGGCGTCGTAAAGCTCTGAGGTGGTGTCCGCGGGTATTTCGAAAGGCGAGGGCATTGATGTGACTCCCGAATTCCAACCTCTGAATTTCAGAGGAGGAGAAAGCTTACGATTTGTTAATCCGCTCGAAAAGACCCCGTGGTCCTGTGTTCACAGACTGTTGACCACGACAAGTTTTCGCGTGTGACGAAGCCAATTGGCCAAAAAGCGTCTTGGCTCGGATCGAAGAACGGCCTTTAGTTACGGGGAACCTCGCCAGAGGCCAGACCGTCGAATTTCCGATCAACGGAAATCTTCGGCTGGCTCGAAACGTTTTGGCGATCCTAGGGAGAGATGCACTTTGCTTCCCACGCGTACCGATGGACCGGATTATTATCACAAGGTCGTAGATTGCCAGTGGGCCTGTCCCGCTCACACGCCAGTTCCGGAATACATCCGGCTTATCGCCGAGGGCCGCTACTCAGACGCCTACATGATCAACTGGAAGTCCAACGTCTTTCCAGGCGTTCTCGGGCGGACCTGTGATCGCCCCTGCGAGCCGGCCTGCCGTCGGGGCCGCGTAGAAGACGAACCCGTCGCCATCTGCCGGCTCAAGCGTGTCGCTGCGGATAATAAGGACGATATCTCCAGCCGCCTGCCGCCCCCTGCTGCAAATCGAAACGGCAAGCGCGTCGCACTGGTCGGCGCTGGTCCAGCGGCCCTGACTGTGGCTCGGGACCTTGCTCCCCTGGGCTATGACCTCGTGGTCTATGATCGCGACGCTAAGGCTGGCGGCATGATCCGCAGCCAAATCCCGCGCTTCCGTCTGCCGGAAGAGGTGATTGACGAAGAGGTCGGCTACATCACCGGCCTGGGCATGGACGTCCGCCTGGGTCAGAGTGTCGACAGCCTCAAGGACCTGCTGGCCGAGACCTATGATGCGGTCTTCATCGGAACCGGCGCGCCGCGAGGCCGCGACCTCGACCTGCCGGGACGTACCGAGGCGGCGGCGAACATCCATATCGGTATTGATTGGCTCTCCAGCGTCTCCTTCGGCCACATCGAGAAGATTGGTCGCCGGGTCATCGTCCTTGGCGGCGGCAATACGGCCATGGACTGCTGCCGCACCTCCCGCCGTCTCGGCGGCGAAGACGTTAAGGTGGTGGTGCGCTCTGGCTTTGAGGAAATGAAGGCAAGCCCTTGGGAGAAGGAAGACGCCCTTCATGAGGACATCCCGATCCTGAACTTCCGGGTGCCCAAGGCCTTCACCCACGAGAACGGGAAGCTGACAGGGGTCGTCTTCGAAGTTGTTGAAGCGCAATACGACGACAAGGGCCGCCGCCGTCTGGTGGCTTCGGGAGAGCCCGACGAGCACATTCTCTGTGACGACGTCCTCGTGGCTGTCGGTCAGGAAAACGCCTTCCCCTGGATCGAGCGCGACATTGGTCTCGATTTTGACGAATGGGGCATGCCCAAGGTTGATGAGGTCACCTTCCAGTCGACCCGGCCCGGCGTCTTCTTCGGTGGCGACGCCGCCTTTGGGCCTAAGAATATCATCTGGGCGGTGGCCCAGGGCCATGACGCGGCCGTCTCTATCCATCGCTATTGCCAGGGTGAGGACGTCCATGACCGACCCCCGCCAGGCTTCTCCCTCACCTCCCAGAAGATGGGCATTCACGAGTGGAGCTATGACAATGACGTCTCCAATGACGCCCGTTTCCGGGTGCCTCAGCGGGATAAGGTCGAGTCCCTCAAGGATGTTCGGCTGGAGGTCGAGTTGGGCTTTGATGCCAAGCTCGGATTTGCTGAGGCGCAGCGCTGCCTAAACTGCGATGTCCAAACCGTGTTTGCAGAGCCCCTCTGCATCGAATGCGACGCCTGCGTGGATATCTGCCCCGTCGACTGCATTACCTTCACGGAAGATGGCGACGAAGAGGATCTCCGGGGACGGCTCAAGGCGCCGTCTCTGCACCCTGACCAGGATCTTCTGGTCTCCAAACAGCTGAAAACCGGCCGGGTGATGGTGAAGGACGAAGACGTCTGTCTGCACTGCGGGCTTTGTGCGGAGCGCTGCCCCACAGGCGCCTGGGATATGCAGAGATTCACCCTGGAAATGACCCACGCCACTTCAATGACGGGAGGCGGCGCATGTCAGGCTCGCTGAACCTCACCAACGACTTTGTCGTCAAGTTCGCCAATGTGAACGGTTCGGGGTCGGCCAGCGCCAACTCCATGTTCGCCAAGTCCGTGCTTCGGATGGGCGTGCCCGTTGCGGCGCGGAATATCTTCCCCTCCAATATTCAGGGCCTTCCGACCTGGTATGAGGTTCGGGTGACCGGCGACGGCCATTTGGGGCGCCGGGGAGGCGTCGACCTGATGGTCGCCATGAATCCACAGACCTGGGATCGCGACATCGCTGAGATCGAGTCGGGGGGCTATCTGTTCTATGACTCCACCAAGGTCCTGCCCGAGAGCAAGTTTCGGGATGATATTACCGTGGTGGGCGTTCCCCTGACCCGGATCTGCAATGAGGTCTATTCGGTGCCTCGGGAGCGGCAGCTCTTCAAGAATATCATCTATGTGGGCGCCTTGGCGGCCCTGCTGGGCATTGAAATTGAGGTCATTGAAACCCTGCTGGCCGAGCAGTTTGCCGGCAAGGAGCGTCTCATCAAAGCCAATGTCGACGCCCTGCACTTGGGCCGAGACTATGTAAGGACAAATCTCACACCCCTTGGATTGCAAGTCCGTCGCGCGGACGCTGTGGGCGACAGGATCTATGTTGAGGGCAATTCGGCGGCAGCGCTCGGCGCAGTCTACGGCGGTGCCACCGTGTGCGCCTGGTATCCCATTACTCCCTCAACCTCTGTGGTTGAGGCCTTTACCGATTACTGCGCTGAGTTCCGGATAGACGCGGAAACGGGTCAGGCCAAATACGCGATTGTCCAGGCTGAGGATGAAATCGCCTCGATTGGCATTGTCATTGGAGCCGGCTGGAATGGTGCGCGGGCCTTTACGGCTACGTCTGGCCCCGGCATCTCCCTGATGACCGAGTTTATCGGGCTTTCCTATTTCGCAGAAATTCCAGCGGTTATCATGGATGTTCAGAGGGGTGGGCCCTCGACAGGCATGCCCACCCGCACCCAACAGGCCGACCTGATTAGCGCGGCCTATGCAGGACATGGCGACACCAAGCATCCCATGCTTTTGCCGCAGGATCCCGGTGAGTGCTTCGAGATGGGTGCCCTGGCCTTTGATCTTTCCGATCGGCTGCAGACGACCGTCTTTGTCATGCTCGATCTGGACATTGGCATGAACGAGTGGCTGACCGAGCCCTTTAAGTGGGACGACACGCGCAACCTCGATCGAGGCAAGGTCATGACCTATGAGGACCTTGAATCCGGGGTCGATTTTGGCCGCTATAAGGATGTGGACGGCGACGGGATACCCTATCGTACCTATCCAGGTGTCCACCCCTCGAAGGGGGCCTATTTTACCCGAGGCACCTCACGGAACCCCTATGCCCGCTACAGTGAAGAGGGGCATGTTTATGTGGACAATATGCAGCGTCTGTTGCGGAAGTTCGAGACGGCAAAATCGCTGATCCCGGCCCCTGAGCTGAGGAAATCCAAGACCGCCACCCGGACCGGCGTGATCTATTTCGGATCCACCACCCCCGCCATGCACGAGGCTCTTGAGATCTTGGCGTCCAAGGGCCTGCATCTGGACGCCCTTCGGGTTCGGGGTTTTCCCTTCAGCGACGAGGTCTATGACTTTATCGCCGCCCACGACCGGGTCTTTGTGGTTGAGCAGAACCGGGACGCCCAGCTCCGTACCTTGATCGTCAACGAAGGGGATGTGGATCCGGCGAAGTTGCCCCCGGTGTTGCACTTTGATGGCACGCCCATCACCGCCCGCTTTATCGCTGCCGAAATCGGCACCCGCCTTGGTGCCACAGCGCCACGTTCCCCTGTTCCGGAGGCCGCAGAATGACCTATCTGGCCAAACCCCGCCTTCACCACCCCAGCCTGTCTCCTAACGACCTAGGTTTCACGCGCCGAGATTATGAGGGTTCGGTTTCGACCCTTTGCGCGGGCTGTGGGCATGACTCGATCTCGGCGGCCATCATTCAGGCCTGTTATGATCTGAACCTGCCGCCACACCGGCTGGCCAAATTGTCTGGCATTGGCTGCTCGTCCAAGACGCCCGACTATTTCCTGGGGGCGTCCCACGGCTTTAACACCGTCCACGGGCGAATGCCTTCGGTATTAACCGGTGCCAATCTGGCGAATCGCGAGCTGATTTACCTCGGGGTGTCTGGGGACGGCGACAGTGCCTCTATTGGTCTGGGCCAGTTTGCGCATGCCATTCGGCGCGGGGTCAATATGACCTATATTGTCGAGAACAACGGGGTCTATGGCCTGACCAAAGGCCAGTTTTCGGCGACATCTGACAAGGGCTCAAAGTCCAAGCGCGGGGTCGAAAACCACGACTCGGCCATTGATTTGGTCAGCCTGGCCCTACAACTGGGAGCCACCTTCGTGGCGCGGTCCTTTTCGGGCGACAAGGCCCAGCTGGCCCCCCTGATCCGGGCGGCTTTGGCGCACAAGGGCGCAGCTTTCATCGACTGTGTCAGCCCTTGCGTGCAGTTCAATAATCACTCTGGGTCGACCAAGAGCTATGATTATGTCCGCGAGCATAATGAGGCGGTTAATCGCCTCGACGTCATCGCCAAGCGGGCTCCCATTGAAGTGGACTATGCGCCGGGCACGACCACCACCGTCACGCAACATGATGGGTCGGTTTTGGCCCTGCATAAGCTGGCTGCGCACTATGATCCCACGGATCGGATTGCCGCCATGACCTATCTTGCCCACCGTCAGGCCCAAGGCGAGGTGGTGACGGGTCTTCTCTATGTTGATCCAGAGGCCAGCGATCTTCACGACTCCCTGCAGACCGTTTCGACCCCGCTAACTGCCCTTGATGGCAAGGACCTGATCCCCGGATCTGCGGTCCTGGCAAAGATCAACGCAGACCTGCGCTAGTATGCTTACCTGGAAAATCGGTGCGGTCACGGTCACGCGCATTGTCGAGATTGAGTTACCTGTCCCCTATTCAGAGGCGCGTCCCTTCCTGGCGGAGGCGCGCCCTGAGGTCTTGAAGACCATCCCCTGGCTCTATCCGAACTATGTCAATGACGATGGGGCCCTGCGCCTGTCTATCCATGCCCTACTGGTAGAGGCACCAGGTCTGCGGCTGGTGGTGGATACCTGCATTGGCAATGACCGCCCCCGGAGCCTGTTGGGCGGCCAGGCCCTGGCCACTGACTTTCTGGACCAACTGGCAGCGGCTGGCTGGTCTCGGGAAAGCGTGGATCACGTTGTTTGCACCCACCTCCATGTCGACCATGTTGGCTGGAACACCCTGCTGGTGGACGGCAAATGGGTCCCGACCTTTCCAAAGGCCAAGTATTTGATTGGCGCGAAGGAATACGCCCACTGGAGTGCCCACGAGGGTGCCGAGCAGCAGGTCATCCTGTCTGACTCCGTCCAGCCGATTTTCGACGCCGGTCTAGCTGAACTGGTCGAGATGGATCACCGGCTATCGCCAGAGGTCCGGCTTATCCCGACCCCTGGCCACACGCCAGGCCACGTCAGCGTCATGATTGAGTCTGAAGGTCAGGTTGCCATGATCACTGGCGATGCGGTGCATCATCCCTGCCAGCTGGCGCACCCGGACTGGTCGCCCCCCTTTGACAGTGATGGCAAGGCTTCGGCTGTTATGCGTCGCCAGTTGTTTGAGGATACCGCCGACAAGCCCGTCTTGGTTATCGGCACCCACTTCGCCGCGCCGACCGCTGGGCATGTGGTCCGCGATGGCAAGGCCTATCGGTTCGATGGATTTGAGGGTTAAGTCCTTCCCCTGAGCGTTTGAGATTAGGGGGTTTGGAATGCTAATCCTATTGGGGGTCGCCGTTGTGGTGGCGGGGTTCGCTGCAGGCTTTAATCCCCTGCTGGTGGTTATGGCATCCGCTTTTGCGACAGGCCTGGCAGCAGGCCTCTCTCCGGTCGACGTGCTCAGGGCGTTTGGCAAGGCCTTCAATGACAATCGCTATGTGAGTGCGGCCTGGCTGATCTTGCCGGTGATCGGCATGCTTGAACGCGCGGGCCTACAGGAACGCGCCAAGGATCTGATCCGTGGGCTCAAGGGGATGACCTTTGGGCGACTGATGGTGGGCTATCTGCTTTTCCGGCAGCTGACCTCGGCCCTTGGCCTGACCTCAATTGCCGGCCAGACCCAGACCGTCCGGCCCCTGGTAGCACCTATGGTGGAGGCCGCCCTAGAGTCTGACAGTGGCGAACTGGCCGATGATGACCGCCAGAAGGCTAGGGCTTTTGTGGCAGCCACAGACAATATTGGCTTATTCTTTGGCGAAGACATCTTCATGGCCATAGGCTCAATCCTACTCATGGTCGGGTTTCTAGATCAGAGCGGTGTGCGGCTAGAGCCCCTGGATCTGTCGCGGTGGGCTATACCCAGCGCCATCGCCGCCTTTGCCATACATAGCCTGCGGATACTGATTTTCGGCCGGAAGCTGTCCCGGAGGCCGGGCGCATGATCAAGCTGGCAGTCGTTTATAATCTCGCCGGCGTGATCTTCGCGGCCTATGCCCTGCTCAGCGCCCGAGACACAACCAATCCCAAGCGCGGAGGTAATGCTCTGTTTTGGGGTCTTCTCGCTGCCAGCTTTTTGCTAGGGGATCGTCTAGGGGATACCGGCAATGGCGTCCTGGCCATGGTCCTAGCGATGACAGCCGGCTTCGGGCAACTGGGACGGGGGACGGCAGGGGATTCGACCCTGGCCGACAGGCAGGCCTCTGCCAGTCGTTTTGGAAACCGGTTGTTTCTGCCGGCGCTAGCTATTCCGGCGGTGGTCCTATTTGGAACCCTGGTGGTGAAGACTTGGCGCATTGGCGATCTGCCACTGCTGGACCCCAAACAGGCGACGCTGATCTCCCTGGCAGCGGGAGCCCTGCTTGCGGCGGTCATAGCCTTTGTGCTGTTTCGTCAGCCGCTGATCACGCCTTTGCAGGAAGGCGCTCGGCTGATCGACATGGTCGGCTGGGCGGCGCTTCTGCCGCAAATGCTGGCGGCCCTTGGGGCGCTGTTTGCCCTGGCCGGGGTCGGCCAAGTGGTTGGCGACCTGATCACGACGTGGATCCCCCTCGACTCTCGACTTGCAGCAGTGGTGGTCTATTGCCTTGGTATGGCAATGTTTACGATCGTGATGGGCAATGCCTTCGCGGCGTTTCCGGTAATGACCGCGGGTGTCGCCCTGCCCTTCTTGGTCCACAAATTCGGCGCAGACCCGGCGGTGGTTTGCGCTATTGGCATGTTGTCGGGGTTCTGTGGGACCCTGATGACCCCTCTGGCGGCTAACTTCAACATTGTGCCGACTGCCCTTCTGGAGTTGAAGGATCGCTTCGCCGTTATTCGGGCACAGGTGCCCACCGCCCTGCCACTGCTATTGATCAACATGGTGCTGATGTATGTCTTCGCCTTCCGTCCTCACGGCTGACCTTGCGGCCAAGTTGGCCGCCATCGCCCTGGGGCATGTGAACCAGGAATATCCCAACAAGCTCGATCACATGATGTCTGGGCCACAGGATGTCCGCAGCCCCAAGGACCTTCATCCGATTTTCTTTGGCAGTTTTGACTGGCACTCCTGCGTCCATAGCCATTGGCTATTAGCCAGCCTGCTCCGTCTTCATCCTGAAATGCCTCAGGCCCCTGCCATCCGCCGCTTATTCGATCAGGCCTTCACGCCCGAAAAGATCGAAGCTGAACTCAGCTATATGTCCGCTGACTCCGCCCGGGGCTTTTCCCGCCCCTATGGCTGGGCCTGGCTTCTGAAGCTGCACGCAGAGCTTGCTGAACATGATGCTCCCTGGGTCGTGATGTTCGAGCCCCTGGCAACGGCATTTGCAGATCGATTCAAGACCTTCCTGCCTAAGTGCGACTACCCGATCCGCAGTGGAGTCCATTCCTCAACTGCCTTTGCTCTGGCGCTTAGCGCAGACTATGCCCGTGTGGTCGAAGATCATGATCTCCTCGCCCTGCTCACAGCAAAAGGTCGGGATTGGTATGGCCAGGACCAGGCCTGTCAGGCCTGGGAGCCCTCTGGGGATGACTTCCTTTCCCCAGCCCTTATGGAAGCCGAATGCATGCGGCGTCTGTTGGGCACTGAGGACTTCCTGATCTGGTTTGACAGGTTTCTACCCGACGCAGCCTCAGGCGAACCGCGAGCACTTTTCCATCCTGTGCGGGTCAGCGACCGCACGGACGGCAAGATCGCCCACCTCGATGGCCTGAACCTCAGCCGGGCCTGGTGCTGGCGGTCTATCGCGGGCGCATTACCGGCGGTCCACCCGATGCAGACCGTGACGCGAGACGCCGCAGAGCGACATCTAAGCGCCAGTTTGCCCCATGTTGCAGGGGATTATATGGGGGAGCACTGGTTGGCCAGCTACGCCCTTCTAGCTCTGACTGCGGGTCCGTCTGTCTAAAAGACTTGGACTTGAGTATTCGATAACCCTTTAGCCAGATCTAACTGGGGGTAATGGCTTTATGCTGCGACCGCAGGCTTATTCGCCTTCATAATATCGACGATCTTCAAGTTCCGAGCTGGACCAATATAGTGAGGTGTCCGGACAAATTGTCGATCGTCACGAATGATGCGACCTATCCGGTCGGCGAGATTCCGCCCAGAAATGGGCCGGGCGAGGAAGTGGTCAGCCCCAGCGACCAGGCACTCCCGTACATACTTATCTTCGGTATGGCCGCTCGTAATGATGATCGGCACGGAATTGCTGGGACTGTTTTGATCCCCCCGCAGCGTTCGCACGAGGGTTGGCCCATCCATGACAGGCATTTTCAATTCGCTTATCACCAGATCAGGGCCATAAATTCTGATGCGGTTGAGCGCGTCTTCGCCATTTTCCGCCGATTGCAGACTCGGGAATCCGAGCCCCCGAAGCACGGTCGCAATAATATTGCGCATGCCTTCGTTGTGATCGACGATCAACACTTTGACGTTCTGGAAAACGGCGGACATCACAGCCTGTTGGTTAGGAACTCGACTACGGGTTTTAATCGCTGATTGTTGACAAGAGATTGCAAAACATAGCAGCGACAAAATGTCGCACATACGAAATTCAATCCACTTGATGAATTCAGATTTAAGCCTGTGTCACTAAGCTTATTATTCAATTTATCAGTGAGGCTATAATTCTCAAATTTCGAAGTATTCACGTAAAAATCACGCTGAAATAGTTCTTTAGATTGATGCGTGGCACAAAAGACTTGCTGGAGTTGCCTTTGTTACGGCCCGACCTCGTGAAGGGAGCCATAGCAAGGCGAGACTAAAACCAGAACATGGTCGCTGACTTTGAGTCCGTTCCCGGCTAGACCCGCGATGTGAATGCTTCCACCGTCATCCTCGATCTTTCTGTTTGTCTTGTAACCCTGCCGGGCGGGCGGTCGGCGGTTGAGGACGGGACGGGCCCAAGGCTGCTGCGCATTCCCGATGCTAGGGACCTATTTGATCGCGGACCGGTCATCGTCGTCCATGCTGGCATGATGGCCAGGCGGTTGGGCCTGAATATCCCGGCCCGTTCATCTCGCCTCTTCGATGCTCTTGAGTTGTTCGCTTTCGTCAGGCCAGCACAGTTCTGCGCGCCGTCCGCCGCAGGCCTTGCCATTGCCCTCGATCTGCCGGAACCAAAGGGTGTCGAAGCTCAGGCCGAAAGTCTGCTGGGCAGTGTGAAGGTCCTATTGACCGAGCTTGCCAATGTGCCGACCCCGTCGCGGGAGGAAGCCCTGGCCATAGCCGAGACCCTAGCTCGCGGCGGCTGGTCTTGGGGCCCCCTCGTTATCGGTGCCCTGCGCTCCCAGCCTGTGGGCAATCAATTTCGCACCTCGGGCTTGGATGTCTGGGCTCGGGTCAGTGAGTGGGAAGACCAGGCTCCCCTCGGGGAGGCAGGATCCAAACCCTTTCCGCCAGAGGCGGCAGCCGCGAGACTGGCCGAACTGCTAACCGCCGCTGGCCTGGATGAAGCCCGGCCTGCCCAGGCGACCTTTGCCGCCGAAGCCGCCTTCGCCTTTCAACCCCGTGAGCGGGAGGGGGAGCCACGCATGATGCTGGCCGAGGCTGGCACCGGCATTGGCAAGACCATGGCCTATCTGGCCCCGGCCTCACTATGGGCCGAGGTCAATGGACCTTCGGTTTGGGTCTCGACCTATACGCGGGCCCTGCAAAGGCAGATCGAACGGGAAAGTCATGCCCTTTATCCCGATCCCAAGGTGCGTGCGCGCAAGGCCGTGGTTCGTAAGGGCCGGGAAAATTACCTGTGCCTGTTGAATTTCCAGGATCAAACCAATGCGGCTCAGTTGGGCTCAGCAGATCTGATCGGCATGGGGCTGACGTCACGGTGGGTGCGGGCCACACGGGATGGGGACATGACCGGCGGAGATTTTCCGGCTTGGCTCTCAGGGCTATTTGCTGTCGCCCCAGCTGGTCAGGCCAGCCCTGGCAACCTGGTGGATCGTCGGGGCGAGTGTATCCATGCGGGCTGTGCGCACTATCGAACCTGCTTTGTCGAAAAGGCTATTCGCGGCTCCCGAAGGGCTGATTTGGTGATCGCCAACCATGCCTTAGTCCTGACCCAGGCGGCCTTTGACGGTGCACGGGCGGCCCGAGGCTCTAAAGCTGATGGGGAGACCACCCAGCTCAAACGTATTGTCTTTGACGAGGGCCACCATCTGTTCGACGCGGCGGATAGCGCGTTCGCCGCCGCCCTGTCTGGCCAGGAAGCCGCGGAATTGCGTCGCTGGATCCGGGGGCCGGAGGGGCGAGGCCGACGAGGGCGCGGCCTTGAAACGCGACTCATGGAAACTCTGGGCGATCGTGATGACGCCCGCCGCGCCCTGGTTGATGCCACCCGCGCTGCCTCGGCCTTGCCCGGTGAAGGCTGGTCAGGCCGAGTTGCGCCACCCAATGGCGAGGTCAATCCCATAGGGGCTATTGAGCACTTCCTTGTGGCCGTGATTGAGCAATTGCGGGCCCGCACCGCACCTTCAGACGTGGGCATGGAATGCGCCGCGCGCCCGGCCTTGGACCTAGTGCGCGAGACGGCTCGTGCTGCGGCGTCTGCCCTGGCCAGCCTCGAAGCACCGCTCTTGGCCTTGGCCCGATATTTGGAGGATGTTCTCGACGATGAGGCCGCCACCCTGACCCAGACCGACCGGGCGCGAATAGAGGGCGCGCTGCGGGGGCTCGACCGACGTGCGCGCATGGTGCTTCCGGCCTGGCGCTCTATGCTCAGGGCCATTGATGAGGATGCCGAAGATGATCCGGACTTTGTGGATTGGTTCGACGCCACCTTTCTCTATGGCCGGGTGGTGGACGCCGCCTGCCGCCGACATTGGGTGGATCCCACGGAGCCCCTGACCAATGCGGTCATAGCCCCAGCCCATGGGGTGTTGGTCACCAGTGCGACCTTGGCCGACTCCACCCTGATGGATCCCTTTGCCCTAGCCGAAATGCGCACAGGCGCCGCCCGCCTGCCCGATCGCCCCAAGACCCTGAGGCTGGCTTCGCCCTTTGACTATGCGTCCAAGGCTAGGGCCTTTGTGGTGACCGATGTAGGCCGAGATGACGCGCGGCAGGTGGGAGCTGCCATGCGAGAGCTATTCTTGGCGGCTGGTGGGGGTGGGCTTGGGCTCTTCACAGCCATCCGGCGCCTGCGGGCCGTTCACGAACGGATTGTCGCCCCCATGGCCGAAAAAGGTCTGGCGCTTTATGCCCAGCATGTTGACCCCTTAGAAGTCGGTGCCTTGGTCGATATCTTCAGGGCTGAGGAAGACGCTTGCCTGCTGGGCACAGATGCGGTCCGAGATGGGGTCGATGTGCCGGGGCGCAGCCTGCGCCTCCTGGTGTTCGACCGCGTGCCGTGGCCGCGTCCTGATATCCTGCATAAGGCCAGGCGCGTTCGGTTCGGCGGCAAATCCTATGATGACGCCGTCGCCAGAGGTCGGATTGCCCAGGCTTTCGGCCGCTTAATCCGGCGGGCTGATGACAAGGGCGTGTTTGTCATGCTGGATGCAGCAGCCCCGACCCGATTGTTTTCCAGCCTGCCTGAAGGCGTGGAAATTCAGCGTGTCACCCTTGTGGAAGCCATCGAAGCGACGACGGCTTTTCTTGCGCCCTAAGCTGCGCGCAGACTTTCAAACAGGTTTGCCGGATAGGGGGACGCATAGGCCGTGACGCCGAGTTCCTTGCGAATATCCGCCACCGACTGGCCCCAAACCGCTGGCCAATCCACCGGCAATAAGGGCGGTGTTTCGCGACCATGGGTCCAGGCTGAAAGGATCACATCAAGCATAAGATTGGCCGGTGCCATGGGGTTATGTGCCACCTTCGCCAGGACCATGGCCAGGAACATGGCCGAATAGTTGTGACCGAACTGTCCGGCCTGGAAGGCTGAGATCGCCACTTCGTGCAGGCCCGTGGTCTGATAGCCAGCCGTGATGTGCCAGAGATCATGGCACTGCAGAATCCGAGCGTTCAAATAATCCAGGGGTGGTGGCAAGTCGGCTAGGCCAAGGGCCTCTCGATCCAGCACTTCAAGGTCAAAGCCATTGCTGACAATAAGCTCATGAAACTCTGCCCCTAGAGACCCCGCCGGCGCGCGGGAGAGGTCTTCTAGGGTGAATCTTGCCGGAAAGCCCTGGGCCGCGGCGTCCCTGACCCCGGGATAGACCAGGGCAGCTTCCACGGCTGCGGCCCGGAAGTCGGGGGACAGGGCCCCAGCAAGGGCAGCAGTCCTTTGGGTTATAAGGCCAGCATCCCCACCTGAGGTTTGATCCTCCACCAGGGCCCAGAATCCTGTCCAAAAGCCCTGGGGGACTTCAACCCTTGATCCTAGGGCGTTGAGGGGTTCGGCCTCAGGTCGCTTACCCATCCAGCCAGCAGCGGACCCGTCATAGATCTCGGCAAGGCAGGCGGGGGCTGAAATGGCGGCATGAAGCCAGAGGGCCGCCAAGTCTAAGGCTGCTTCACCCTGTCCCGCCCGAATTCCAGCTGCCAAGCCTTTTGCCTCATCAAAGCCACCTCCTTGACGGGCGAGGGATTCAAAACGGGACCGCATGGGACATTCTCAGGCTTGAGCTTTTGAAAACAGATTGATCACCATAACCCCGATCAGGATCAAGCCCATGCCCACCATGGCGGGCAGGTCGGGTCTTTGCCGAAACAAGACCCAGGCAATGGCAGTGATGGCGATGATCCCTACACCAGACCAGATGGCATAGCCTATGCCGACCGGCACGGTGCGCATGGCGTGGGAAAGGCACCAGAAGGCCAGGCCATAGCCTAGGGTTGTCACAACGGAGGGTAAGGGGCGGGTAAAGCCTTCCGAGGCTTTTAAGGCGGTGGTTGCGATCACTTCAGCCATGATGGCCACGCTAAGCCAGACATAGCCGTTCATACCGCCCCCTACTGCTTGTTGCGATCGCGGCCAAAATTGGGCTCAGCGCTTTCTTGCCCGGCGGCGATGATGCCGCGGCGGATATCACGGGTACGGGAAAAAAGTTCGAAAAGCTTGTCGGATTCGCCCCAACGGATAGCGCGGCTTAGGGCCTGGAGGTCCTCGGTGAAGCGCCCCAAGGTTTCAAGAACCGCCTCCTTATTGGCGACGAAAATGTCCCGCCACATGGTCGGGTCTGAGGCGGCAATGCGGGTAAAATCGCGAAAGCCACCGGCCGAGTACTTCATCACCTCAGCCTGGGTCACTTCTTCCATATCGGCAGCGGTACCGACAATATTGTAGGCGATCAGGTGGGGCAGGTGGCTGGTGACGGCCAGGACCAGGTCATGGTGGGCCGCATCCATGCTTTCCACCTGGGCGCCTAGGGCGGTCCAAAAAGCCGTCAGCTGCTGCACGGCGTCCTGGTAGGGTGCATCCTTCCGATCCTGAGGGGTCAGGATCACCCAGCGCTGGTCGAACATGGTCGCAAAGCCAGAGTCGGGACCCGATTGCTCACTGCCCGCAATAGGGTGGCCTGGAATGACGAAGGCATGGCCGGGGGTCGCGGCCAGGAGGGCTTCTGCGACAGAGCCCTTGACCGAACCGACATCGGTGACAATGACCCCGGGCTTCAGACCGCTGGCCGCCTGAGCTGCGGCGGGACCTATGGCCAAAACGGGGACGGCAAACACCACCAGGTCAGCGTCTGCCACGGCCTGAGCCACGTCGCCTGTCACCAGATCAGCATAGCCTAGTCGGGCAATGTCTGCCCGGTGTTCCGCATTGGCGTCCGCAACCGCCACGGTCCCGACAACCCCGGCGGCCCTCGCCGCGCGAATGACCGATGACCCGATCAAGCCGCAGCCTACCACAGCCATTTTCGGAAAGATCACGGTCGACATGTCCTCAGGCCTTCATGAAGTCGGCCAAGGCGTCGACCACAGCGCGGTTGTGCTCCTCAAGACCAATGGTGATCCGAAGGTGATTGGGCAGGCCATAGCCCGCCACGACCCGCGGAATAATACCCCGAGCGGTCAAATAGTCATTGGCATCCAGGGCGGTCTTTCCCGGCGTCTTTGGAAAGCCGATCAGCAGGAAGTTCGCTGCTGACGGCACAACATCCAGACCAAGTCCACCCAGTTGCTGGGCCAGCCAGGGGCGCCACTGATTGACCAGACCGATCGAGCGCCCTTCAAAGTCCAGATCGCCTAGGGCGGCAACAGCGGCCAGTTGGGCTGGGATATTCAGGTTAAACGGCAGACGAATGCGGTCGACGGCGTCGGCCATTTCGGGGGGCAAATAGGCCCAACCCACGCGAAGGGCTGCGAGACCATGCAGCTTTGAGAAGGTCCGCGTGACGACCACATTCTCAAATTCCCGCACCATGGATAGCCCGTCCTCGAAGGTCGCATCGTCGACAAACTCGGCATAGGCTCCGTCCAGAACCAGGATCACGCTGGCGGGCAGGCCCGCATGCAGGCGGCGGACTTCAGAGCCGTTGATCCAGGTTCCCGTGGGATTGCCGGGATTGGCGATGAAGACCAGACGGCTGCGATCATCCACGAGCTTGAGGATCTCATCGACGTCGATCCGGTAGTCTTTTTCCGGTGCCATACGGACTTCGCCCTGACAGGCGCGAGCACCGATGGCGTAGGCGCCAAAGCCGTATTGCCCCTGAACAATATTATCGCCCGGCTCCAGGAAGGCTTGGTTGAGCAATTGGAAAATCTCGTCCGAGCCGCAGCCGAACAGGAGGCGCTCAGGCTCCAGGCCATAGCGCGCATGGATCGCGTCCCGCAGAATGTTCGAGCGCCCCTCTGGATACATATGCAGTTGGTTGATGGCGCTTGCGAAGGCCTCCTGGGCCTTTGGGCTGGACCCTAGAATATTCTCATTGGCCGACAGCTTCAGGGGATGCTCGACCCCCTCGATCTTGGCCTTTCCAGGGGTATAGGGGGCGATATCCAGAATTCCGGATTTCGGGATCGGTCGGGCGGCTTTGGCGCGGTCAAGGTGAGGCTGATCAGACATGGCCGCGCTTATAGGCGTGTGCAGCGCGCGAGGGTAGGGGGGGCGCGTTCAACTGGGAGGTCTGCAAAGCCAACGCTGAGGCATTGATCTCAGAGCCTGTCTATGGGTACGCGCCAGCTATGGCCGCGTTAAGACTATCTGCCGAAAGCGCTCAGCAATAGCCCAAGAACTCTGCCTATTCGCCTCTATTTGCGGGGTCGATCACCCCTTTGACCGGTTAACCTGAATTCTCAGTTAGCTAGGTTTGTCCATATTGCATCCATGAAACGGCCCTAGTCGTGCCTTCAAGCAAGTCCACCATCACGGCGACTCTCTTGGAGACGGCAATGAACCCCGGCGAATTTTTCAACTTCGACACCGAAATGTCCCCCGATGTGGTTGTGCGAAACAGCATAATTACAGGTCCTGCTGCGACGCCTTCGTCTAACGCCATCGGATTTTTCGCAGCCCCAGAGGTGGCGATAAGGCCAGCGCCGCCGCAAGCTCCGACTTTAGCACCACAGCCCACGGCCAATGGCGGGGGGCAAGGGCCCGCACGTCCCCAAGACCCCATCTATCGTTCGATTGATGGGACCGGAAACAATCTTGCCCACGGCAATATGAACGCTGCCGGGGCCGACTTTGTCCGCCTGGGCCCCGCGCACTTCGCCGATGGCGTCGGTAGCATGTTCACCAACCTGCCCAATGCCAGAGATATCTCCAATATCGTCGTGGCAGGTCACGGGGATGACGCGAACGCCGAGGGGCTATCTGGCATGATGTATGCCTGGGGACAGTTCCTTGATCACGACCTGGATCTCGCCAAAACAGACGGCAAGACCCATATCGACATCTCGATTTCACCGGGCGATCCAGACCTTTCCGCCAGCAAGATCTCGATGACCCGAACAGTGATCGATCCTGCAACGGGGCTCAACGGCAAGGCTGCGACGGCGGTCAACTCCGTCACAGGATGGCTCGACGGGTCCCAGGTCTATGGGTCTGACGCCGCCACAGCTGCAAGTCTAAGGACCGCAGACGGCCATATGTTGACATCCGCTGGCAATAACCTGCCTGTGGTCAATGGCGCTTTTGTCGCCGGAGATGCCCGGGTTCAGGAAAACCCTGATTTGACCGCCCTGCAGACCCTCTTTGTCCGCGAGCACAATTATCAGGTTGATCATCTCAAGGCCCTGCATCCTGACTGGACCGGGGACCATCTTTACGAGCAGGCCAAGGCGATCGTCACGGCCGAAATCGCCCACATCACTTATTCAGAGTTCCTGCCGCACCTGATCGGACCGAACGCCGTCAGCGCTTACACAGGCTATGACCCAAAGGTGAATGCCACAATCAGCGAGGAATTCGCGGGGGCGGCCTTCCGTTTTGGGCACTCCATCGTCTCGGCCAACCTCCAGAAGGTGGGTGAACAGGGCCAGGATGTTGGCCCAGCAGTCAGCCTGAAGGATGCTTTTTTCCAGTCGACCGCCGGCTTTGAGGCCTACGGCGGTGCCGACGGCTTGCTTCGCCACTTATCTGGCGACCTGTCCAATGCCCTTGATGTGCATATTGTCGATGACCTGAGGAACTTCCTTGATGTGCCGCCCGTCGCCATGGACTTGGCCGCCATCAATATCCAGCGTGGCCGTGACCTTGGTCTGGGGTCTCTGAACGAAACCCGGATCGCTCTGCATTTGAAGCCCTATGCGAGCTTCAGTGAATTGACTTCGGATCCGACAACCGCTGCTGCCCTAAAGAACGCCTATGGCAGCATAGACAAGGTCGACCTCTGGGTGGGTGGCTTGGCGGAAAATCACCAGCCGGGCGCGATGATGGGTCAGACCTTCCAAGTCATTATTGGCGACCAGTTCGAAGCTTTGCGGGATGGTGACCGGTTCTGGTACCAAAATCAGGGATTCGACGGCCAAACCCTGTCCCAGATCCAGCACACCAGCCTGTCGGACATCATCCTGAGAAACACCGACACCCAGCATATTCAGGCCGATGCCTTTGTTTATTACGACCGTCACGGTGGGCTGGCCTCAGGGGGCGAGGCGGAACATCCGGAGGCCCGGCAGCTGATCATTGGATCTGACGGTGCTGACACCCTCATCGGCGGCGTAAATAATGATATTCTGGTGGCCGGGCATGGTAGTCAGTTGCTCACCGGCGGAGCCGGGAAGGACGATTTCCAGTTTGCTGGCTCTGACGTCACGGCGCGGATCACTGACTTCCAACCTGGCCAGGATCATCTGACCTTTGATCACAGTTCTCAGGGCCTGAAGATACGTCAGGTCGGTGCAAATACCGTGGTGGACCTCGGGACGGATCACATCACCTTAGTCGGGGTGAACGCCCATCAGGTGAGCCTGACCGACTTCGTTTTTCGAGGCTAGTTATCGACCGGAGCCGCGGCGGCGCCGATCACCCCGGTCAGGCGTCCGGGTGCCCGGGCGAGGCGTTCGTCCTGCGGCTGATAATAACCGATCAGGGCAAAAAGCTTCAGACCGCCGGCTTCAGCCAAGAGGTCGGCGGCAACGCCATCCCGGCTGAGGGCGTCTTCGATCGCCGCTGCCGAAAGCTGGGAGTCTGTCACCCAATAGGTCAGATCATCACCCGTCGGTTCGACCTCGATCTCTGCAGCGGCGAGGGCGGTGAGTGGTCCCCAGTCTTTCAGGCAGGGGAGGGCGGCAAACACCTTCATATTCGGTTCTGCCAATAGGCGGCCCCACCAGGGGGTGTCAGAAGCCAGGGACAACACCGCGACCCCGCCAAGGGTCTTGGCCACGGCAATGGCCTCCTCTGGCTTGGCCACAGGTGCCATGGCAGGCGCTGCGCCAAACCTAGCTCGGGCAAATTCCAACGTCCGTGCCGGGGTCTTGCCACCATAAACTGCCAGATGAAATGGCCCTTGGCGTGACAGGCTGTCACCTATGAGCTCACGCCAAATTCGGGTGATCAAGGATGGGGTGGCGGCCGATCTTGGCTTGGCCAACAGGGTGCGCAGCAGTTGGGCTTCCCGGCCGGGTCGCAGGCCGAACTTTCCGCCATCACCTGCCGCCGCCTTAGCCAAGGCCACCTGCTTAGCGAGGCCAGCGCGCTCGTCGATCAAGGCGAGCATCTGTGTGTCTAGCACGTCCAAGCGCGCGCGAATGGCGTCTAGTGATGGCGCATCTTCGTTCGGCTTGGCCATAGTCTTCCCCGAAATTTCCGACTTGGCCGATATGTCATTGCGGCTTGGGGCGCAATAGGCCCGCAGGTGGGAATAGAATTGCGTCTGCAACCCGTGGACCGGAAGTCCGTCAGAAGACCTTGGTCCCAGGGCCAATCTGGACCGATCCTAGATAGGTCGCATCCTTGCGAAAAAGCAGGACCCTAGGTCCCTCAATCTGCGAACGGGGCGGTAATGCAGTCCCTGCCGAGTGGGGAGTTACGCCCAGATATGAGAGTGCCATAAGGGCGTCATTGCCCTTGTTAAGGGTGACGTCCAATTGAGCGGAAAGATAGCCATCGGGCGTCAGCGAGAGGTCTCCAGGGGAGGTTTTAATCATGGCATCCCCGGCTGTGACCTTGGCCTCTTTCAAGGTCGCCCGTCCACCCGCCAGGGCCCAAGTCCTGAACGACTTCGCCAATCCTGGACCTCGCAGGGCGTCTGCCTTGGATAAAATGGCCTCGAGTTGCAAATCGACCGGCCGACCTGCCGCGATCAGGTCTAGGGGCCCCCTCGGGGGCGACCTGCCATTAATAAGCCGAAACAAGACGGCACCCTGTCGATCTGGCCCCGGGCGGAGATGAAACTCTACCTTGTCGGCTGTGGTCAGCGCCAATGGCTGTGTGCCGCTCGCACTCTTGAATCGCAGGTTTAGCCCCTCCACGGAGAGGCTTGGCGGCCTCATGTCTAAGCCATGTATGCTTGCGTGAAGGGTTGATCCGGTGACCTCAATAGTTCCACCCTGCGGGCGCAGAAGGCTCAGGCCTTGTGGCGCGCCGAATACCCAATGGTCGGGCGCATGCATATAGGCTTCGCCCTCAAGCCGGTCAGAGGTCAGTCCCCAGCCGCTTGGCGAGACACCTTTGAATTGGGTCAGGACCACATCCAGCCGGAACGGGTAGCCGCTGACCGTGCGCTGGGTCCATGAAAGGTCATAACCAGAGGCCCTATATCCGGAGATGAGCTCATCCATGTGCCGTATGAGGGTCTGGCGCGCCGACCACCAGGCACCTGACCAAAGGGCAACAGCAATAGCCAAGGCGATGTACGGACCGTACAGTCCCCAGCGGTGGGGCCGGTCCGAAGGACCCTCAGCGGGTGTCGGCGAGGCGTCAGGAGTTAAGCGGCGGAACATGGTGTCTGAGCACTGGGTCTTTGGTTATGGATCGCTGATGTGGCGGCCGGGCTTTGCGTTCGTAGAGCGATTTCCCGCCACCTTATACGGACGTCGTCGCGCCTTCTGTATCTATTCCGTGCATCATAGGGGCACCTATGAGCGTCCTGGCCTGGTGCTTGGTCTTGCTCGGGGGGGGTCGGTCCGCGGGGCTGCGTTTCGGGTTGCCGACGAGGATTGGCCCGAAACCTATGCCTATCTTCGTGAGCGCGAGCAGCCCACCGAAACCTATGTTGAGTCTCGGGTTCATGTGCATCTGGCCGACCGTCGAAGACTCGAAGCCTTGACCTTTCTCTCAGACATTGCGCACCCCCAGTGGGCGGGACCTCTCAGCCTTGAGCGCCAGGCGGAACTGATCTGCGGAGCCACAGGGCTTTCTGGCCGAAACGAAGACTATCTCAACGACCTGGTCGGCCACCTGGAAGCCGAAGGGATCCGTGATCCAGCTATGATCCGCCTGCAGCGGCTTGTGGAAAGTAAGACCTAGAGGCCGATCAGCTTTTCGGAGGCTGTATCGATGCGCTCTTGAAGGATGCGCATGAACTCGCCCCGCTTGAGGCCCGCGGGTATGGGCTCCAGATATTCAAAGACGACAGTCCCCGGATAGCGCATTAGACCGTGCGCTGGCCAATGGGTTCCTGAATTGGTGGCCACTGGATGCACAGGCAAATTTAGCTCGCGATAGAGGGCAGCTATGCCCGGCTTGTAGACCGTTTGAGCGCCGGGCTCGCCCCGGGTCCCCTCCGGGAAAATCAGCAATTGTCGGGGGGAGCGATCAAACTGCACCTGTGCATCCTTGACCATTTTCTTTAGGGCAGCGGAATGGCCGTCTCGGTCAACGACAATGCTGCCCATCTTCAAGGCGATCCAGCCGAAGAGGGGAATGTAGGTCAGCTCTTTTTTCATGACGAAAAGAACCGATGGTAGGGCACCAAACTGGGCGAAGACATCCAACATGCATTGATGCTTGGGCGCGACAATGGCGGGCCCTTTAGGCCTGTGTTCCAGGCCGCGAATTTCCACCTTCACTCCGCATATGACCCTGA
>Ga0007791_10000073_pt1 | contig 24062 bp, 19 predicted proteins | sample CryBogmetaGMA05M_FD_60368 | JGI IMG/M metagenome (GOLD analysis project Ga0007791, IMG submission 60368) | Freshwater microbial communities from Crystal Bog, Wisconsin, USA - MA0.5M | ecosystem: Environmental > Aquatic > Freshwater > Lake | place: Crystal Bog, Wisconsin, USA | collected 2009-07-06 | reverse complement strand
CCGCTTGCTCTCGGCCACCCCCACAAAGCCCACTGGCATGCCAATCACCAAGGCCGGCGCAGGGCAGGTGCGGGCTGCCACCAAATCCAGCAGGGTCTCGAGGGCCGTGGGGGCACTGCCAATCAGCACCACCAATGGGCGCGCACCAAGGGCTTTCAGGGCCGCGGCCATGCCCAAGGAGCTTCGGGTTTCAGAAGCTGGCGCCCCTTCGGGCACGGTGGGCGGCGCCCACTCCAACAGGGTGTGTACGGGATTGGCAAAGGTGCGCCGGGCCATGGGCGCCACCGCGGCCGCTGCCATGGCCGTATCGGTGAGGATCACCGCGCCTTGGGCGACCGCCGCCGCCCCGAGCACGCAGGCCTGGGGGCTCCAGGCCACCAGGGGCGCCAACTCCAGATCGCCACTGCTGTGCACCAGGCGCTCCAGCAGCTCCTGCTCCAGGGGGCTCAACCCTTGATAAACGCCGGTGGGCTCCAGCCAACCGCGAATCCGGCGCACGCTCTCGCTGAAAATCGGATGGTCGATCCCCTGATGGTCGATTCCCTGGTGGTCGATCCCCGGTTGGCTCGTTTCGCTCTGGGCCATGGCGGCAGGCTGCACCGGCCACCAGACTTTGGCTGGTCATGCCCACCTACCCCCATGCCCTTTCACCTCTATTGGGGCGACGATGAGGCCGCCCGCAGCCGGGCCATCGAGGCCCTGGTCGAGAAGCTGATCGATCCGGCCTGGGGCAGCATCAACCTCAGCCGGCTCGATGGCAACGACGCCGGCCAGGCAGCCCAGGCCCTCGCGGAAGCCCGCACCCCCCCATTGGGATCGGGAGCCCGGGTGGTGATCCTGCAACGCAGCCCCTTTTGCAACCAATGTCCAGCGGAGTTAGCTGAGCAACTGGAAAGCGGCCTGGATGTGCTGCCAGAAACCTGCCACCTGGTGCTGGTGAATCCCGGCAAACCCGACGCCCGGTTGCGCACCACCAAGGCCTTGCAAAAACTGGTGAAAGCAGGCCAGGCCTTCGAGGCCAGCTTTGCCCTGCCCGCCATCTGGGATGGGGCCGGCCAAGTGGAGCTGGTGCAGCGCACTGCCCACGAGCTGGGCCTGCGGCTAGAGCCAGCGGCCGCCGAAGCCCTGTCGGAAGCCATCGGCAGCGACAGCGCCCGGCTAGCGAGCGAACTGGAGAAACTCTCCATCTATGCCGGCACCGATGCCAAGGGCCAAGCCCAAACGATCACGGCCGCGGCTGTCGCCGCCCTGGTGCCCAGCCACGCCACCAACAGCCTGGCCGTGGGCGATGCCCTGCTCGCTGGCAAACCAGCGGATGCCATTGCCCTGGTGGATGTCCTGCTGGAAGCCAATGAACCAGCCCTGCGAATCGTGGCGGCCCTCTCCAGCCAAATCCGCGGCTGGCTTTGGGTGAACCTCCTAGAGACGGCAGGCGAGCAAGACGTCGCCGTGATTGCCAAGGCCGCTGGTATCGGCAACCCCAAACGCATCTATGTGATGCGCAAGCAAATCCGCGGCAAACAGTCCAAGCTCTTCCTCAAGCTGTTGGGGCAGGTGCTGGAGGTGGAAGCCGCCTTGAAGCGCGGAGCCGACGGCCGGGATGCCTTCCGCGATGGCTTTTTGTTGGCACCAGCCGAGCGGTAAGGGGGGTAAGAAAGGGGTTGGGGGGAGTTCTGAGTGGGCTCGGTGAATAATTGAGCCTTCCCGCGCGAAAGCTTCGGCGATCGGTTGCCATGGCCCTGCTGGTTCAGAAATTTGGCGGAACCTCGGTGGCAGACGTCGAGCGCATCCAGGCCGTGGCCCAGCGGATTTCCCGCTGCCGCGACGCGGGCAACGATCTGGTGATCGTGGTGTCAGCGATGGGGCACACCACCGATGAACTCAGCAGACTCGCTGTCTCCATCAACCCCAACCCGCCCCAACGGGAGATGGACATGTTGCTGGCCACGGGCGAGCAGGTGTCGATGGCCCTGCTCGCGATGGCCCTCCATGCCGAGGGGGTTCCTGCCGTGTCGATGACCGGCACCCAGGCCGGGATCATCACCGAATCCGCCCATGGCCGGGCGCGCATCCTGGAAATCCGCACCGAACGGCTGCAACGGCTTCTCGAGGAAGGCTTCGTGGTGGTGGTGGCCGGCTTCCAGGGCACCAGCTCCGGCGCGGCCGGCACCCCCGAAATCACCACCTTGGGCAGGGGCGGATCCGACACCTCTGCAGTTGCCCTGGCGGCAGCCCTTGGGGCCCAGGCCTGCGAGATCTTCACCGATGTGCCTGGGGTGCTCACCACCGATCCCCGCAAGGTGGCGGATGCCCAATTGATGGACCGGGTGAGCTGCGACGAAATGCTTGAGCTGGCGAGCCTGGGAGCCTCCGTGCTGCATCCTCGGGCCGTGGAAATTGCCCGTAACTTCGGCGTACCCCTGGTGGTGCGCTCCAGCTGGAGCGACGAACCGGGCACCCTGCTCACGAGTCGGAAGGGCCGGCCGATCGGCCATGGGGGCTTGGAACTGGGCAAGCCCGTCGATGGGGCAGAACTGGAAGCAGCGCAAGCCGTGGTGGCCCTCTCCCATGTGCCGGATCAACCGGGAGTGGCCGCCCAACTGTTTGAAGCCCTCGGCAAGGCCGGTTTGAACGTGGATCTGATCGTGCAGGCCACCCATGAAGGATCAGACAACGGCAGCTTCACCAACGACATTGCCTTCACCCTCGCTGAGGCCGAGCTCGACCAGGCCCAGCTGGTCTGCCGCGAGGTGCTCGCAGGGCTCGGCGCCGATTTGGGGACGGGCGGAGCCCAGCTCAGGGCCGAGGGGGGCATGGCCAAGCTGAGCATCTCGGGAGCAGGCATCCTTGGCCGGCCAGGGGTGGCCGCCAAACTCTTCGACACCCTGGCGAAGGCCGGCATCAACCTGCGCCTAATCGCCACCAGCGAAGTGAAGGTGAGTTGCCTGGTGGCGGGCCATCAAGGCGCCAAGGCCCTGCGGGCTGCCGCCGAGGTGTTTGAGCTGGCGGAGCAGCAACTGGATCGCAATCCAAGCAGCTGCAACCTGGGCGATCCGGCCGTCCGAGGGGTGGCCCTGGATCTAGATCAGGCCCAGGTGAGTGTGCGCAGGCTCCCCGATCGCCCCGGCACCGCAGCAGCGGTGTGCAGGGCCCTGGCCGATGCCAGCATCAGCCCGGATGCCATCGTCCAATCCGAGCGCACCCACGGTGAAGGCCAGGCCCTCAGCCGCGACATGAGCTTCACCCTGCGCAAGGCTGATTTGGGTAAAGCCGAACAGGCCCTCAGCGCCCTCCTGAAGCAGTGGCCCGAAGCCCACTTCGAACAGGGAGCGGCCATCGCCAGGGTTAGCGCCGTGGGGGCGGGCATGCCCTGCACCCCCGGCACGGCCGCCAGGATGTTCCGGGCCTTGGCCGATGCGGGCATCAACATCGAGCTGATCGCCACCAGTGAAATCCGCACCAGTTGCGTGGTGCCCGAAAACCGGGGCATCCAGGCCCTGCAAGTGGTGCATAGGGCCTTTGGGCTCGGCGGCACCATCGTGCACCGGGCCCACGGCACCGAAGCTCCGGCTTAAGTGTGGCGCACCAACTTCTGGCGAAGCTTTTTGATGCGATCGCGCAGGTTGGCGGCGTCTTCAAATTCAAGATTTTTGGCCGCCACTTTCATTTTGTCTTCGAGCTGGGTGATCAGCTCGGGCAGGGAATCCAAGGGGACTTGGTAGTCGCCCGTCTCGTCGATCGCTTGCTTGGTGCCCTGCTCAAGCTGGTCATCGCTGAGGCGGCGGGTCACCTCCAAGGACGACAAAATCGAATTACCCGCCCGCTTACCAGCGGGGGTAGGCGTGATGCCGTGCTTCACGTTGTAGGCGTGCTGGATGGCCCGGCGGCGCTCGGTTTCTGAAATCGCCTTGGCCATCGAATCGGTGAGGTTGTCGGCATAAAGCAGGGCCACCCCCTCCACATGGCGGGCCGCCCGGCCAATCGTCTGGATCAAGGAGCGCTCGGCCCGCAGAAAGCCTTCCTTATCGGCATCGAGAATCGCCACCAACGACACTTCAGGCAGGTCAAGACCTTCCCGCAGCAAATTCACCCCCACCAGCACGTCGTACTCGCCATTGCGCAGCTCTTGGATGATTTCAATCCGCTCAATCGAGTGGATCTCGGAGTGCAAGTAACGCACCCTCACCCCATTCTCGGCCAGATAATCGGTGAGATCTTCGGCCATGCGCTTGGTGAGCGTGGTGATGATCACCCGCTCGTTTTTATCGGCCCGGATGCGGATCTCACCCAGCAGATCGTCCACCTGGCCTTCCGTGGGACGCACCTCCACGATCGGATCAAGCACTCCGGTGGGCCGGATCACCTGCTGCACCACCTGGCCGTGGCTTTGCTCCAGTTCCCAGTTGCCTGGAGTCGCACTCACAAAGATGGTCTGGGTGGCCTTCTCCCAGAACTCCGACCCTTTTAACGGCCTGTTGTCTGCGGCGCTGGGCAGGCGAAAGCCGTGTTCAATCAGCACCTGCTTACGGGATTGGTCGCCGTTGTACATGGCCTGCAGCTGGGAGCAGGTCACATGGCTCTCATCCACCACCAACAGCCAGTCGTCGGGGAAATAGTCGATCAGGCATTCCGGCGGGGTACCAGCAGGACGACCAGACAGATGGCGGGCGTAGTTCTCCACCCCGTTGCAATAGCCCACCTGGTCGAGCATCTCGATGTCGTAGGCGGTGCGCTGCTCCAGGCGCTGGGCCTCCAAAAGCCGGCCCTCGCCATTGAGCAAATCCAGCCGCTCCCGCAGCTCCCCGCGGATGGCCTTGATCGCATCGGCCAGCCGCTCCTTGGGCGTCACAAAGTGCTTGGCCGGGTAGATGTTGATGCTTTCAAGGCTCTGGAGGATTTCGCCGGTGGTGGGGTCCACGTAGCGAATTGCCTCCACCTCGTCGCCAAACAGTTCGATTCGCACCAGCCGGTCTTCATAGGCAGGACCGATCTCCAGCACATCGCCCCGCACCCGGAAGCGCCCCCTGGCAATCTCCACATCGTTGCGGGCGTATTGGTTGTCGACCAACTCCCGCAGGGAAGCCCGCAGGTTGAGGGTGTCGCCCACCTCAAATTTGACGGCTGCCTTGAGGTATTCGCTCGGAATGCCCAGGCCGTAGATGCAACTAATCGACGCCACCACGATCACATCGCGGCGCTCAAACAAGGAGCGGGTCGCCGAGTGACGCAGCATGTCGATCTCTTCGTTGATCGACGCGGTTTTGGCGATGTAGGTATCGGAGACCGGCACATAGGCCTCCGGCTGGTAGTAGTCGTAATAGGAGATGAAATATTCGACCGCGTTATTCGGGAAAAATTCCCGCAGCTCATTGCAGAGCTGGGCCGCCAGGGTTTTGTTGTGGGCCAGTACCAAGGTGGGGCGCCCGGTCTGGGCGATCACATTGGCGATCGAAAACGTTTTACCCGTGCCTGTCGCCCCGAGCAGGGTTTGGTAGCGCTCGCCCCCATCAACCCCCGCAACCATCGCCTTGATGGCCGTGGGCTGATCTCCCTTGGGTTCGTAGGGGGCGTGGAGCTGAAAAGGGAGCATGGCAGCCATTCTCGCGGTGCCCCGGGTTGGGCTGCGGCCGTAGGAACCGGCGTCCTGGGATTCAGGCGCTGAGGTTGGTATTCAAGCTGGTGTTCAAGCCGGACTGGACGCCGCTGCCCAGGGCCTCCCGCAGACCGCGAACCACGGCCACCATCGCCAACTCATCGGAGAGGCGGTTCACCGCAGAACCAACGCCCACCCCAGCAGCACCGGTCGCAATCGCCATGGGCACGGTCACGGAAGACAGACCGGAGGCACAGAGCACGGGGGTCCTGTGGCCTGCATCGGTCAGGGCACGGCTAATCGCGTGGGCAGCGGCCAAGCTGGGAGCGGCCTTTTCGATCAACCCCAGGGTGCCGGGGCTGAAGGGTTTGGCGCTGGTACCCCCTTCGGTCTGGATGAGGTCGGCGCCGGCCTCCACCAGATCGATGGCGAGCTGTTCCTGCTGGTCGAGGGGCAAGACATGGGGCACTGTGACCGAGAGCACCACCTCGGGCAGGAGCTCGCGGGTGCGGCGGGTGATGGCAAGCACTTCAGCGGCATCAAACACCCGACCCAGGGGATAGAAGGCGTCGTAGTTACCGATTTCCACCATGGCGGCTCCTGCGGCCACCGCGGCGGGGAACAGCTCGGGATCCACCGCACTCACGCAAATCGGCAGGCTGGAAACCCCAGCGGCCAGGGCCACCAGATCGGGATCACAGGCCACATCGATCAGATCAGCGCCACCCAATCCGGCGGCGCGGCTGATCCGCTCGACAGACCCTGCATCGAAGTTGGTGAGACCAGCGATCACCTTGAGCAAGCGGTGCTCGGCCAGGGCAGCTTGCAACTGGCTGGGCAGGCGATCGAGGCGCAACATCAGAACCATTGGGATAGTGGGGTGATTCTCCCATCAAGAGCCCCTACGGCCCAGGCCTCCCCCACCAGTTCAGCTCCAGGCTGGAGCCCCCACCATCTGCGACTGCACCGGCACCTGTTGCGCCAGCCGGCGCTCCTGCCGCAGGGGGTGGTACTGCTAGCGGCCCTGTCTGGTGGCCAAGATTCCATGGCCCTGGTGGCCCTGCTGCGGGATCTACAGCGTCTCCACCACTGGGATCTGCAGCTCTGGCATGGCGACCACCAATGGCGACCTGAATCCGGCCAACAGGCCTCTGAACTGGAAGCCTGGGCCCAAAACCAAGGACTGGTGCTCTCAATCGATCGCTGGGCAACCCCAATCCACCGGGAAGCCGCAGCCCGCGACTGGCGCTACAGCTGCCTCATCGAGCGGGCTCGAGCCTTCAAGGCAAGCCATGTGGTGACAGCCCACACCGCCAGCGATCGGGCCGAAACCCTGCTGTTGCATTTGGCCCGGGGCAGCCACCGCCGCGGCCTGGCCAGCCTGCAAGGGCAGCGGGAGCTGGGTGAAGGCCTCCAGGTGGTGCGGCCTTTGCTGATCTTTTCGCGCCAAGACACCGCCCAAATCTGCCAAGACCTCCAGCTGCCGATCTGGCTGGATCCTTCCAACCAAGACCTCCAGTTCAGCCGCAACCGGGTGCGGGCGGAGGTGCTGCCCGTGCTCGAAGCGCTTCACCCTGGAGCCAGCCGACGGATCAATGCCCTGGCCGAACGGCTCGCTGCTGAAGATGCCGCGAAAAGCGAACTGCTCCAACTCGCCCTAGAACCCTTGCGGGGGCAAGACAATCCCCACCACCTCCAACGCCGCCGGCTGATGGCCCTCAGCCCCGCCAACCAGCGGGAGCTGCTCCATGCCTGGCTCACCGCCAGCACAGGCCTTGACTTGGGGGCCCAGCAGCTCGAGACCCTGCTAGCCCGGCTGGCCCCAGCCCAAGGCCCGGGCCAATCGGATCTGGCGGGGCCGTGGCGCCTGCAGTGGGATCGCACCAAACTGCACCTGAAGATCCAGCCCAATGCGGAGCTCAACCCCTGAAGTCCATGGCTGAACCGGCCAATACCCACCAGACCAACAACCGCTACGCAGCCCTGGAGCGTCTCTACAGCGAACGCCGCTGGGCCGAGGTCGAAGCCAGCGCCGAAGTCCTGCTTGCCGAGGTGGATGGCGCGGTAGGTGGCCAAGGAGATTGGGCAGGGGATGGAAACCTGCGCGCCCGCATCCTGCTGCTGCTCGGGCACATCCGGCTGTACGGCTTCAACGATGCCGGTGTTGCCGCAGAGCACTACCGCCGGGTGGTTGCGGCAGAACCAGAGGCGCTGCTGATTGGCATCGCCCAAGCAGGCCTCAACCAGTGCCTAGCCACCGAGGAGCTATCCCCGTCCGATGCCATGCCTTGGCTGGAGCAGATCGCCGTACCGGAGGTTTCTGCTTCCGGCACCAAGAGCCCAGCTCCAGAAAGCAGCCCCGCCCTTGCGAGCAGCCCCGCCTCCGAAACTGCCAAGGAGCCGCTGCCAAGCTTCCCAGGGTTTGCCCAGGCTGTTGAGACTTCCGAAGTCCTAGACCACAACGAAAGTCCAACCGAAATCTCGGTGAGCCCAGTCCAGCCAACCCAGCCCAGCCCATTGAGCCCGAAGGAGAGCGCCGAGCTCACCAAAGGGCTCCTCGGTGTGGTGATTCGGCCGAACTAACTCAGCCACTCACTCGGCCGCGGCCGAGCGGCGACGGCGGATACGGCCAGCGGGTTCGGGTTCAATCTCCTCAACAGGGGCTGCCTTGACCACCGGTGCCGGCACTGCCTGGGAAGAAACTGCCTGGGACGAAACTGCAGGAGCAGCAACGGCGGCCACCTCAGTAGCTGGAGCTGAACTGGCTGAGGCTGGAGCGCCCACGGTCGCCAACTGGCGCTGGGGCAAGGGAGCGCGGCCACTGCTGTCGCGCACCACATCGCGGCGGCCACCACCATCCCGACCGCCATCGCGGCCACCCCGGGGGGCCGGACGGGTGTCGGGCTCGGCATCGGCACGGCCCTTGTAGGCCGGGGTGCCAGCCGGGGCAGGCTGCACCACGCAGATGATCAATGGCTCCACCTGGAGCTCCCGCCGCAGGCGACGCTGCAGGCCCACCTCGACCTCGCGCTGAACACCCACCCAGTCCACATCGGGGGCACTGCCACCGGTATTGCGGCAAAGCTGACTCCAGCGGTTCTCGAGAACCCAGCCAATCTCCCGCTCAGCCCACGTCGACAGCTTGCGGGGGTCGGCGGTGGTGACCACACCCCGCAGATTCGCCCGCGGAGGAGCCGCCATCACGCCATCGGTGCTGATCACAGCCAGCAGGGTGATCACACCGTCTTCCGCCAATTGTTGGCGCTCTTTGAGCACCCGGGCATCAACAATGCCGTTGCGGGAGGCATCGAGGAGCTCAATGCCGGCCTTCACCGGATCGCCTTTGCGGATGGAGTCGGGGGTGAGCTCCACCACATCACCGTTGTCGATGATCAGGATGTTGTCGGCCGGCACGCCCAGGGACTGGGCGGTCTTGCTGTGGCAGACCAGCATGCGGTGCTCACCGTGAACGGGCACGAAGTACTTGGGCTTGGTGAGGGCCAGCATCAGCTTCTGGTCTTCCTGGAAGCCATGGCCCGACACGTGGATGCCTTCACCCTTGCCGTACACCACCTTGGCGCCGAGCATCATCAGTCGGTCGATGGTGTTGACCACCGAAATGGTGTTGCCGGGGATCGGGCTGGCCGAGAAGATGATCGTGTCGGTGGATTTCACCTGCACCTGGGGGTGCTCACAGCGGGCAATGCGACTTAGGGCAGCAAGGGGCTCACCCTGGCTACCGGTCATCAGCAGCAGGGTTTCCCGGTCGGGCAGATCGCGAATCTGCTTGATCGGCACAAACAGGTCGTCGGGGGCCTGCATATAGCCCAGCTCGCGGGCCTTGGCGATCACGTTGAGCATGGAGCGGCCCAGCAGGCCCACCTTGCGGCCGTTCTTCAGGGCCAACTCCAGGATCATCGACACGCGATGGATGGAGCTCGCGAAGGTGGTGATGATCACCCGACCTTCAGCCTGGGAGATGTGGCGATCCAGGCAGGGGAACACCGAACGCTCAGGGGGGCAGAACCCGGGCACCTCGGAGTTGGTGGAATCGCTGAACAGGCACAACACTCCTTGCTCGCCGTAATGGGCGAGCCGGGCCATGTCGAAATACTCGCCGTCCACAGGGGTGTGGTCGAACTTGAAGTCACCGGTGAAAATCACCGTACCCACGGGCGTAGTGATGGCCAGCGAGAAGCTGTCGGCCATCGAGTGGGTGTTGCGGATGAACTCCACCGAGAAGTGCTGACCCACCTTCACCACGTCCCGGGGGGCGACGGTTTGGAGGATGGTGCGATCCATCACACCGGCCTCCTCCATCTTCCCGGTGAGCATCGCCAGGGCCAGGCGGGGCCCATGGATCACAGGGATATTGAAGTTCTTGAGGTGGTGGGCAATGCCACCGATGTGATCTTCGTGACCGTGGGTCACGATCATGCCGCGGATGCGCTTTTGGTTCTCGCGCAGGTAGCTGGTGTCGGGCATTACGACGTTGACGCCGTGCATGCCATCACTGGGGAAGGCCAGGCCGGCATCCACCAACATGATGTCGTCGCCGTACTCGAACACGCAGGTGTTCTTGCCAATTTCATGCAAGCCCCCCAAGGGGATCACGCGCAGGTGGGGTTGCTGATTGGCCTTGGCGCTGTTGATGGTGCCGTTGGAACTGGTCATAGAGAAAGGGCGAAAGATCGCAGTATTTGATTTGGAACTGAAACTGGAGCTGGACTGGACAACCGGCTGACCGCTGTCAGCTGACAAGCCTTGGCATCACGTGGGACGCAGGGCGGCCAGGGTGGAATTGAGGCGCATGCGCACGTCGGGTTCGGCAGAGAGCAAAGGAAGACGGGGAGCGCCCACCGGCCAGCCGCTCAGCTCAAGGGCGGCTTTCACCGGAATCGGATTGGTGGTGCAAAACAGGGCCTTGCACAGGGGCAGCAACTGCTCATGCAAGGCGAGGGCCCCAGCCAAATCGCCAGCCAAAAAGGCCTTCACCATGGCGCTGACCTGGGGACCAGCGATGTGGCTCGCCACGCTCACGACCCCCACGGCACCCACGGCCAACATCGGCAGGGTGAGGGCGTCATCACCGCTGTAGATCGCCAAGCGATCGCCACAAAGGGCCCGCAGGGCACTCACCTCCTCAGTGGTGCCACTAGCGGCCTTAAAGCTCACCACATTCGGGCAATCGAGCAGCCGAGCTGTGGTTTCTGGCGCCAGGCTGGTGCCTGTGCGGCCAGGGATGTTGTAAAGCATCAGGGGCAACCCAGGTGCCGCCTGGGCCACCGCCCGGAAATGGGCCTCGAGCCCATCTTGGGGGGGCTTGTTGTAGTAGGGCACCACCACCAGGGCGCCATCGGCCCCCAGGGAGGCCGCCTCCCGGGTGGCCTCCACCGCCTCGGCGGTGCAATTGCTTCCACTGCCGGCCAGCAAGGCGGCGCGGCTGCCCACGGCGCCTTTAACCGCCGCAAAGATCTCGTGTTGCTCCTGCCAGCTGAGGGTGGGGGATTCGCCCGTGGTGCCGCACAGCACCAAGCCGTCGGAGCCATGCTCCACCAAATGCAGCGCCAACCGGGCCGCCAGATCCAGATCCACCGAGCCATCGGCAGCAAAGGGGGTGACCATCGCGGTCAGCACCCGACCGAAGGGAACCTGGGAGCTCAAAACGCCACCCCGGCCCCAGGGCCCTGGATCAACAATTCAGCGATTTGCACCGCATTGAGGGCCGCACCCTTTCGGATCTGGTCGCCACAGAGCCAAAGCTCCAGGGCATGGGGATCGCTGAGGTCCTGGCGGATGCGCCCAATGGCCACCGGATCCCGGCCCGTCACATCGGTGGGCATCGGGAAGCGGTTGGCCTCGAAGTCTTCGAGAAGCTCCACACCCGGGGCCTGGGCGAGCAAGGCGCGGGCCTCTGCCACGGGGAAGGGCTCCGCAAATTCAATATTCACCGCTTCCGAGTGGGCCCGCAGCACAGGCACCCGCACGCAGGTGGCCGAGAGGCGCAGATCGGGCAATCCCATGATCTTGCGGGTTTCGTTGAGCATCTTGAGCTCCTCTTCGCAGTAGCCATTGGGCTGCAGGGGCGAATTGTGCAAAAAGAGGTTGAAGGCCAGGGAATGGGGCAGCACCTCGCTCACCGGTTCTCCACCTTCCAAAACCGTGCGGCTGAGGGTGCGCAGTTCCTCCATGGCCCGGGCGCCGGCACCACTGGCCGATTGATAGGTGCTCACCACCACCCGCTTGATCGCCCGCTTGGCTGCCAAGGGCGCCAACGCCAGGGTGAGCAGGATCGTGGTGCAGTTGGGGTTGGCAATGATGCCGCTGTGGTCAAAGGCTGCTTCGGGATTCACTTCCGGCACCACCAAGGGCACCGTGGGATCGAGCCGAAAGGCACTGGAGTTGTCGATCACCACGGCACCCGCCTGGGCAGCGATCGGGGCCCACTGCTTCGACGCGGAACCGCCAGCAGAAGCGAGCACCACATCCACTCCTTCAAAAGCCGCTGCACTAACGCCCTGAATCGTGAGCTCCTGGTCTTGCCAGCGCAGGCCCTGGCCAGCCGAACGGGGCGAAGCCAAGGGAATTAACTCAGCCACGGGGAACTGGCGTTCCTCAAGCAAGGCCAGCAACTCCTGGCCCACCGCACCGGTGACGCCGAGAATCGCCACCCGCAATGGCCGGTTGGGCAGGGTTGTGCGGGAGGGAGCTGGGGCGGTCTGGGCGGCGGTCAAGGGTGGGTGAATGGAATCGAAACTTGGGGCGCTGGGTTCAGAGGAACGTGCTCTGAAACGAAACTTGAGCGAAAGCCCTGGGGTCAACTCGCAACCCAGTTGGTTTAGGCAGGCCAGAGCATCGCTAGGGAGCTATCGCCTTCGTCGTGCGCCTTCCAAACAATACGCGTTTGAGGGTGGGGCCAGGCCACTTTCTAGGATCCTGGGCTACCTAGCCCTGCCCATGAGCCCTGCTGCCGCGAAAGCCTCTGCCAAATCTGCTGGCTCCCCCCAGGCCCCCTCACCACTCAAGGTGACAGCCAGGGCCCGCCCCGGCAGCCGCGTTGCCCTGGAGGTAGCAATTCCCGGCGCGCGCAGCCAGGCCAGCTACGAGGCCGCCGTTGAAAAGCTGAGCCGCAGTATCAAATTGCCAGGTTTCCGCAAGGGCAAGGTTCCCCGGCCAGTGCTGCTGCAGCAGATCGGGCCCCTGCGAATCCGCGCCACCGCCCTGGAAGACCTGGTGGATGCGGCCTTCCGGGATGCCATCGAGGTGGAGAAGGTGGCCGCCATTAGTCGCCCCGAGCTAAGCGAAGGCTTCGAGGTTGTGCTGGAGCGCTTTGATCCCGGCAGCGACCTCACCATCACCCTCGAGCTTGATGTCGAGCCAACCCCCAAGCTCAAGGCCACCAAAGGCCTCAAGGCCGAAGCCGAAAGCGTTAGCTACGACCCCGCCCGGGTCGATGAACTGATCGAGCAATCCCGCAAGCAACTGGCCACCCTGGTGCCCGTGGAGGGCCGGGCCGCCCAGGCTGCCGATGTGGCCGTGCTCAGCTTCAGCGGAGTCTTTGCCGATACCGAAGAGCCCATCACCGGTGGCAGTAGCGACGCCATGGACGTGGAGCTGGAGGAGGGCCGCATGATCCCCGGCTTTGTGGAAGGGGTGATTGGCATGGCCGTGGGTGAAAGCAAAACCATCGATTGCCAATTCCCCGAGAGCTACCCCCAGGAGGACGCCGCCGGTCGCAAAGCCCGTTTTGAGATCAGCCTCAAAGACCTCAAAACCCGCGAACTGCCTGCCCTCGATGACGCCTTCGCCCAGCAGGCCAGCGACAAGCAAACCCTCGCTGAACTACGGGCGGACCTGGAAACCCGGCTCCAGGACGACAGCGAGCGGCGGGGCAAGGCCAACCGCCACGACGCCCTGCTCTCAGCTCTGGTCGAAGAGCTCGAGGTGGAGCTGCCCGAAACGATGGTGCAGCAAGAAATCCGCAACCTGATTGAGCAGACCGCCGGTCAAATCGCCCAACAGGGCATGGATGTGAAAAAGCTGTTCACGCCCGATCTGGTGCGCAGCCTGATGGACACCTCCAGGCCCGAAGCCGAAACCCGCCTCAAGCGCAGCCTGGCCCTCAAGGCCCTCGCTAAAGCCGAAAAGATTGAGCTGGAGACCGGCGAACTCGAGGCCAAGCTCAAGGAGATCGGCCGTGGCCTCAGCCAGGAGGGCAACATCGATCCTGAGCGCCTGCGCCTAGCCGTTGCCGACGATCTGCTTCAGGAAAAACTTCTGACCTGGCTGGAATCGAACAGCACCATCACCGAGAAGGCCCCCGCCCCATCAGAAGTTGAAACCAGCGAGTCCAAGTCAGAGACAAAGGAAGAAACCAAGGCAAAGCCCAAGGCCAAGGCCAAAAAAGCTGACGCCTAAATCGGTACCAGCCACCTCGATCCCAGGGCTGGCCTGCGCGGCCCTGGATCAATGCCCATAGATTGAATCCAAGACCCCCCTTTGCCAGCGCGTGATCAACGCCTCCCAGCCCAACGCCCTGCGCTTCCACCCTGTCCACAACAGCTGGGGGCCCATGAACAACCCCGGGGTGCTCCCCACCGTGGTGGAGCAATCCGGCAAAGGTGATCGTGCCTTTGATATCTATTCCCGCCTGCTGCGCGAACGGATCATCTTTTTGGGCACGGGAATCGATGACAGCGTCGCCGATTCCCTAGTGGCCCAGCTGCTGTTTCTCGAAGCCGAAGATCCTGAAAAGGACATTCAGATCTACGTCAACTCACCGGGTGGCTCGGTGACCGCCGGTCTGGCGATCTACGACACAATGCAGCAGGTGGCGCCGGATGTGGTGACCATTTGTTATGGCCTGGCCGCCAGCATGGGGGCCTTCTTACTGTCTGGAGGCACCAAAGGCAAGCGGCTTGCCCTGCCCAACGCCCGGATCATGATCCACCAGCCCCTTGGCGGGGCCCAGGGCCAGGCCGTTGACATTGAAATTCAGGCCAAGGAAATCCTCTTTCTCAAGGACACCCTTAACGGGCTGATGGCTGAACACACGGGCCAACCCCTGGACAAGATTGCCGAAGACACCGATCGCGACTACTTCCTTTCCCCGGCAGAAGCGGTTGAATACGGCTTGATCGATCGGGTGGTGACTGACACCGTTCCGATTTGACCCTTAAGGACGGCTGACAAACCTTCGGGTTGGGTCGATCCTGAACCCATGGGATACCCCCTGCCCAATCAGCCGCCAAACCGCCTAGCCGATGGCCAAATTCGACGCCCACCTGAAGTGCTCGTTCTGCGGCAAGTCGCAGGAACAGGTGCGAAAGCTGATTGCCGGGCCAGGGGTCTACATCTGCGATGAGTGCATTGATCTCTGCAACGAGATCCTTGATGAGGAACTTGTCGAAGGCCAATCCAGCCCAGCCCCTGGGCGCAGCGGCGCCGAGAACAGCCGCAGCAAGGCCCCAACCAAGAAAGTTTCCAAGCCAGCACCCACCCTGGCCGAGGTGCCCAAGCCCCACACCATCAAGGCCTTCCTCGATCGCCAGGTGGTAGGCCAAGACACTGCCAAAAAGAACCTATCGGTAGCGGTCTACAACCACTACAAACGGCTGGCCTGGCAGGGCGATGGCAAGGGTGAAACCGACCAAACCGCCACGCGACTCCACAAGTCGAACATCCTGCTTATCGGCCCCACCGGCTGTGGCAAAACCCTGCTGGCCCAGACCCTGGCCGAGATGCTCGATGTGCCCTTCGCCGTCGCCGATGCCACCAGCCTCACCGAGGCGGGCTACGTGGGCGAAGACGTGGAAAACATCCTGTTGCGGCTACTGCAAAAGGCGGATATGGATGTGGAGCAGGCCCAGCGCGGCATCATCTACATCGACGAAATCGACAAAATCGCCCGCAAGAGCGAGAACCCGTCGATCACCCGGGATGTCTCCGGAGAAGGGGTGCAGCAGGCCCTGCTGAAGATGCTGGAGGGCACCGTGGCCAACGTGCCCCCCCAGGGCGGTCGCAAGCACCCCTATCAGGACTGCATCCAAATCGACACCAGCCAGATCCTGTTCATCTGTGGTGGCGCCTTTGTGGGCCTGGAAGATGTGGTGCAAAAGCGGATGGGCCGCAATGCCATTGGCTTCATCAGCACCGATGGCTCCAGCCGCCCGCGCAGCGGCAAAGACCGCCATGCGGCTGAGGTGCTGCGGCACATGCAGCCCGAAGACCTGGTGCGCTATGGCCTGATTCCCGAATTCATTGGCCGTCTGCCCGTCAGCGCCGTGCTCGAACCCCTCGATACCCAAGCCCTGGAAGCCATTCTCACGGAGCCGCGCGACGCCCTGGTGAAGCAGTTCCAAACCCTGCTCAGCATGGACAACGTTCGCCTGGACTTCGAACCCGGAGCCGTCGAAGCGATCGCGACCGAGGCCTACCGGCGCAAAACCGGCGCCCGAGCCCTGCGCGGCATTGTCGAAGAGCTGATGCTTGATTTGATGTACGACCTGCCGTCCCGCAGTGACGTGAAGGCCTTCACGATCACCCGCGAGCTGGTGGAGGCCCGCAGCAAAGCCCAGGTGCTGTCCCATCCCAGCGTCCTGGAACGGGAACAGCAGGAATCGGCCTAGCCGCCGTAACCTCAAGCTTCCGCCCCACGGCCCCCTACGGCGTACCAACCCCTCCACCACAAATACCGGCCCCAGCGGTTCAACCAGCTGGTGGGTCAGGAGGCGATTGCCGCCACCCTGGGCAATGCCCTGTTGCAAAACCGGATTGCACCGGCCTATCTCTTCAGTGGCCCGCGCGGCACCGGCAAAACCTCGAGCGCCAGGATCCTGGCCCGCTCGCTCAACTGCATCGGATCAGCGGGCCCCACCCCTGAGCCCTGCGGCAGCTGTGAACTCTGCACGTCGATTGCGGCCGGCAATGCCCTCGATGTGATCGAAATCGACGCCGCCTCCAACACGGGCGTCGACAACATCAGGGAGCTGATCGAGCGCTCCCGGTTTGCGCCAGTCCAGGCCCGCTGGAAGGTTTATGTGGTTGACGAGTGCCACATGCTCTCGACCGCTGCGTTCAACGCCCTGCTCAAAACCCTGGAAGAACCGCCGCCACGGGTGGTTTTTGTGCTGGCCACCACCGATCCCCAGCGGGTTCTGCCCACCATCTTGAGTCGCTGCCAGCGCTTCGACTTCAGGCGCATCCCCCTACAAGCCCTCGAACAGCACCTGGTTTGGATCGCCGACCAGGAGCAGATCGGCATCACCCCAGAAGCCCTGCACGTGGTGGCCCAACGGGCCCAAGGCGGCCTGCGGGACGCCGAAAGCCTGCTCGACCAACTCAGCCTGCTGCCAGCCCCCATCGAAGCTTCAGCGGTGTGGGAGCTGCTCGGCGCCGTACCGGAGCAGGAGTTGCTGGGATTAGCGGCTGCCTTGGCCACCAGCGAACCCCTGGCCCTGCTGGAGGCCTGCCGCAGCCTGCTGGAGCGGGGCCGGGAGCCCACCGCCGTGCTCCAGGGTCTGGCCAGTCTGTTGCGGGATCTGGTGCTAGCGGGCACCGCCCCCGATCGCCTCGAGCTCACCAGTTTCTCCCCCCAATTCCAGCCCCAACTCCCAGAGCTAGCCCGCAGTATCGGCAAAGCGAAGTTGCTGCACTGGCAGGCCCAGCTCAAGGGCAGCGAGCAGCAACTGCGCCACAGCGTCAATCCCCGCCTGTGGCTCGAGGTCTTGCTGCTGGGCCTCCTGGCAGAAACCCAACTCCAGGCCGCACCCGCTGCTGCGCCTGCCCAGCCCATTGCGGCCAGAGCCAACCCAGCTCCCACCCTTCCTGCCCAGGTCGTTGCGGCACCTCCAGCAGTAGTCCAGCCAGTCGTTGCGCAGGCCTTAGCCACCCCCGAAACCAACCCTGAAGCCACCCTCCAAACCAGCCCAGACACCAGGAGCGAAACCAACCTGGGCGAATTGTGGCAACAAATCCTGGCGGGCCTGGAACTGCCCTCTACCCGCATGCTGCTCTCCCAGCAAGCCCAACTGGTGCGGCTCGATGAGCGACGGGCGGTGGTCACCGTGGCGGGGAACTGGATGGCCATGGTGCAAAGCCGGCTGCCCCTACTGGAAAAGGCCATGGCCTCGGCCCTTGGTAGTCCCCGCCAGCTGGTGCTGGAAGGTGGCGGTGAGATGCCGGCCCAGCCGCCCAAAGCCACGGTGCCAGCTCCAACTAGCCCGGCCCGAACTGCTGCTGACCCACCCACAACCCCAGCCCCTTCAACTCCATCTTCAGTTGCGGTTCCAGCTCCGGCTCAAGCACCTGCCCCGAGACCCATCGCTACCGTTGCACCTGCCGGTGCGCCCCCCCAACGGGAGCCTTCCTCCCAGGTGCAAGCGGCACCCAGAGATGCGGGCCCACCCCCGATGGCCGCCCCCCTGGATGAGAAGGCCAAGCGCCTGGCCGATTTTTTCAACGGCGAAGTGATTGAGATGGATGGCCCCCTGGATGGCCAGCTTGATGGGCTAGCTGATCCGGCCGGCATCGACGCTGCTTGAGGAGGGCCTAAGCCTGTTAGCCGGGGCCTAAGCCTGTTGGCCGGGGCCTAAGCCTGTTGGCCGGGGCCTAAGCCGTGGCGGGATCGTCATGGCCCGCGAGATCGTCGTGGGTGATCAGCTCGCCGTGGCTCGTGAGCTCGTCATCAGCGCTCTCTTCGCCTAGATGCAAGGTTTTGGCCCACACCAGCCGCTTCGGCAGCAGGGCCATGCGGACGCTGGTCCAGGGAATCACCACAAACCAATGGCCGAGGTAGGCAATCCCCAGGGCCAACGACAGGGGATTCATCGCCGGCAAGGCCGGACCTTCACTGGAACGGGTGCAGCCCACAACGATCGAAACCCCGGAGAGACCAAACGCCACAAGGGAAAGGGGCCAAATCGTGGGACGGGTGGCCGTGATCAAAGCCCCCGCCAAATCGGCAATGGCGACCAGGGGCAAGGCGTACTGGAGCAGGAAGAAGCAAAGCAGATCAAGCTTTTGCGACACCTTGAGCCGGCCAAAAAACAACTGGGGGCCGTAATCGAAGAAGCGCTGCAGACCCCCCTCGGCCCAACGCTGGCGTTGGCGCCAAAGCGCCGCCAAGCCCAACACAGCCTCCTCCTGAACCGGGGGATTCCAGAGAAGGCCGATCGGTTGCTGGTCAATCAGCAGCCGAAAACTCAAGTCAAGGTCATCGGTCACCGTGGCTTCATTGAACCCACCACAGCTTTGCAAGGCATCGCGGCGCAGCAATTGGCCATTGCCCCGCAGTTCCGCCACCCCTGCTGTAGCAAGCCTGCCCTGCTGGATCACCGCATCGAAAGCCATCTCCATGGCCTGCAACTTGGTGAGCCAATTCACCGAGGCATTCACCTCAGCCTTGCGCAATTGCACCGCCGACCAACGGCCCTCTTCGGCATAGGGAATCAGCCGCTCAAGGGTGTCGCCCTGGAGATCGGCATCGGCGTCCAAGACCAGCATCCACCTGGCCTGCAGCTGCTGAAGCACCTCATTGAGGGCTCCGGATTTGCCCCCGCCTGCATCGGGGGCGCGTCTGAGCAACCGCAAAAAAGGAAACCGGCCCTGGAGATCCGCCAACACCTCCGGTGTGCGATCCGTGCTGCCGTCATCAACCACCCACAGCTTGAGCTGACCTTCTGGGTAACGGACCAGCGCCATCCGCTCCACCAGCCGGCCAATCACCGCCTGTTCATCCCGGGCGGCCACCACCACATCGACCGATGGCCAACCCTCCAAACCCTCGGAGAGATTGGATTCGGGAGATTGCAATTGCTTCTTGGCGGGCCTCAGGGCTGGCCCTAGGACCGTCCGAATGATGTAACCACCCAGCAGCAGCGCCACGGTGATGGACGGAATCAGGCGGATCGAAGGATCAAGCCAGTGGGGGGCCATGCCAGCCCAACCGCACCCGACCACAAACAGGGCCGACTTACCGCGACGACGCTTGGGGGCGGTCTCAGTGGCACTGCCGCCCGCAGCCATCGCCTTCATTGAAGTGCCGCAACTCTAAAGCGAACCCCAAAAGTCAGGGTTGCAAGCCAGCCAGGGGTTGCAGGCTGGTGCCTGGGTAGTAGTGCTGAAGGATCTGCTGCAGCCCCCAACCCCGCTGGGCCAAGTCCATGGCACCCGCCTGGGAGAGACCGGCGCCATGGCCAAATCCGCCGCCCTCGAACAACCACTGCCCAGGCGCCACCTTCTGGACCACAAACAACGTGCTGGGCAGTTGGCGGAACGTACGCCGAATGGCATCGAGATGCAGCACCACATCACCCCCTTGGCCCACGATCTTCAAAGACAGCACCCGACCACTGGCACCCCGGCGCACAACAACCACCTGTTGGGGCTGACCCACCTGGGGGGCCTGGGCCGCCACAGCCTTGGCAATCTGGCCAGCATCGAGGCTGCGCGTCCAACGAAAATGGGGATGGTCGGCCCCGTAGGCCGCTCCTCCATGGGCCAGGAAGTCGTGAATCCCAGCGGCCCCCAGGGGCAATGGAAACCGACCCGCTAGGGACTGGAGACCCGAGCTAGGCCCATCAATGGCCGGCTTGAGGTAGGGCAACCCATCGCCGCCCCAGGCCTCCTCAAAGCCCGCTGAAACACCCCCATTACTGGCGTGGTACACCGCATGGATCGGCTGGCCAGCCCAAGTGAGCACCCGGGACTGGGTGGCGGCGACGGCCCGCTTGACCGCCGCCCCTGCCCCGCGGGGATCCCCATAAACCTGGCACTGGGTATCGGCGCAAAGGTGATAACCGTCTACGGCAAAACGCCCCTGATTGCGCAGCGCCCAGGTGCGAGCCAGCACGGCCTGGGCCTCCAGGGCAGCAGCCGGAGCCCCAGCCCCGATCTCAAACGGCACCACCCCCAGCAAATAGCGCTCCAAGGGCACCTGCTCCACCAGGCTCCAACTTCCATAGGCATCCCCCTGGAGCCGGAAGGGGCCGGCATAAACCCCGCCCTGCCAGCGCAAACCACCCGGCGCCTCAATCTGGAATGGGGCCCCCAGCAACGAGCTTGCGCTGCCAGAACCGCCCCCGGCAGCAAGGGGTGAGGCCAGCACCAAAACCTGGCGTTGCCGCTCCTGCTGCTGCCAAAGGCGGGGCTTGCCTGCGGTAGGGGGCGGGGATCCCAAGGGCGCCCACACCTCCCACTCACCCGGATGGGCCACAACCACCTGGGCACCTTGCTGCCGCCAGGCTTGGGCAGCGGTTTCAGCGGTCTCAAAACTGGCAAACGGCCCGAGCACCTGGCGGCTGATTTGCAGCGGCTCTGGCAAAGGCAGCGTGTGCCAACGCAGCACCAGGCCCGGCGCCGAAATCCGACGACCGGTGCTGGTTATCAGGGTGAGATTGCCCTGGGCACTGATCAACCGCAGGGGCTCCGGCGGGCGCAGGTGGGCCGCCAGGGCCACCCACAACACGGGATCTCGGAGCTTGACCTCAGGAGCCGGGGGCACCGACCAATGCAGGTTCGAGCGCGGCGGCTGGGGAGGGGGTGCTGGGAGCTCAGCGCGGCAACCACCGGCCACGAACAAACTACCCAGCCAAATCCCAGCCGAGAAGAGTGATCTGCGCCCCCAGGAACGCCCCAGACCCATCAGCTTCATGGCACGGTATTGGAGGAAGGGACTCTCACGTCGTACTCTGCTTGTTTGTGCCCGCGTTAGGAGACATGCCGAAGCTCAAGACCCGCAAAGCAGCCGCCAAGCGGTTCAAGGCGACCGGTACTGGAAAATTCATGCGTCGTCGCGCTTTCCGCAGTCACCTGCTCGACCACAAGAGCCCCAAGCGCAAGCGCTACCTGGGCACCATGGCCGTTGTGGATGAGCGCGATGCGGACAACGTGAGCGCCATGCTCCCCTACGCCTAAACCAAGTTTTCCCCTACCACTGATTCCCTGCCATGGCTCGCGTTAAGAGGGGCAACGTTGCCCGTAAACGCCGTAACAAGGTCCTGCGTCTCGCCCGGGGTTTCCGGGGTGGCAACGGTTCCCTCTTCCGTACCGCCAACCAGCGGGTGATGAAGGCACTCTGCAATGCCTACCGCGACCGTCGTCGTCGGAAGCGCGATTTCCGCCGCCTCTGGATTGCCCGCATCAACGCCGCCGCCCGCATCAATGGGGTGAGCTATAGCCGCTTGATGGGTGGTCTAAAGAAAGTTGATGTCCGCATCAACCGTAAGATGCTGGCCCAACTGGCGATGGTGGATCCCTCCAGCTTCACCAGCGTTGTGGGTGCGGCAAAAAGCTGATCGATTCCACAGATCTCAACTGGTCTTAGGCCCCCTTGGACGCACTCCTTCCCCAGGCCTATCTGATTGGTCTTGTTGTTCTGCTGGGTGCCGCCGCCGTGGTGGTAGCCCGGCAAATTTGGCGTGTCCGAGGTGACGAAGTCACCCTTGCCAAGCTGGAACGCAACGATGCAGCCCAACCCACGGATGCGGCCACCCTCTACGAGTTGGCCTGCGTTCAGTTGCGCAAGCGCCTCTATGGCCAGGCAGCAGAAAACCTGAAACTGGCCATCAAACGAGCCGATGTTCAGCAGGAGCCTTCAGAAGCCCGGGCCTTGATTGAAAATGCCCTGGGCTTCTCGCTGGCTGCCCAGAACAACTACAAAACCGCGATTCGGCATTACCGCCTGGCCCTCCAGGCCAAGCCCGACTATCCGGTGGCGCTCAACAACCTGGCCTTTGCCCTCGAAAAGCTACTCAAGCCAGATGAGGCCAAGGAGACCTACGACAAGGTGCTGGTGCTTGATCCCTCCAATAAAACAGCTCGCAAACGGCTGAAATTGTTGGGACGCCAGTCTGGATTCAGCACGGTGGCTTGAAGGCCACCCAAAAGGCCTTGGGAGCCTTAGCGTTCCCTACCAGGGTCCCCGCACGGGAACGGCCTTCCCTGGACCTGCTGGCCGTGGAGACACCAGGGGCCGCCTTGAACCCATAGGTTCCAGGGCCAGCCTGCCGCCCATGTCGGTCAGGCGATCGGCATTCCAACCACTCAAGGCGATGCCCTGCAGGCCCTGGAATGTTCCGCCCGCATTTAAGCCCCCACCAAGTTTGGCGGCCAAAGGAATCAAATCGAGCTGGTCGGATTGGGCGTTGAGGTTGCCTTGCACCGGCGTCTTCTGGCCAGCAATGGTCATCTCACCCCGCAGGGTCACCATGGCGCCCACCGCGTTCACGGCTGCAAAGGAGAGCTGCACCGGCACCGGAGCACTACCCCCAAACGCTTGGTAGGTGCCGCTCCATTGGCGCGGCAGTTCCATGGCAATCACCTGGGCCCTGGCTGCAGGATCAAATGTTTGGACAGGGCCCATTTCGGTATCGGTGGCCTGATCCAGACGCTGGGCCGATCCGGTGGGCGCCTGGAAAGGCACAAACGAAGACCCTGGCAGGGGCATGGCGGTAGGCACCCCACCAGGGGTGGCCGCCACCACCAATCCGGGAGCCAGCAATCCAGCCGAAACAGCGCTGGCAGCCAGCCATCTGGCCATCCGCACGGCCATTGGCACGGCAATCGGCACAGACGTCGGTACGGCCATCGGCACGGACATCTGAGAAGACATTGGCACAGGAAGCGGAGCTGGAGTCGGCACGACGGAGGGATCGGGCTAATGGGAGGCTAGTCGGAAGCAATGACGACAACTGGTTTCCCGTGTCAGATAAGCCGCTGCAGGATTCCGCCAAGCCCGATCCCCTAGTGATTGGGGGCCGCAGCTTTCAAAGTCGACTGATGACTGGCACGGGGAAATACCCCAGCCTCACCTGCATGCAAGCCAGCCTGGCCTCCAGTGGCTGCGAGATCGTCACCGTGGCCGTGCGCCGGGTGCAAAGCCAGGCAGCGGGCCATGAAGGCCTCCTGGAAGCCATCGACTGGCAAAGGATCTGGATGCTGCCCAACACAGCCGGCTGTGCCACCGCCGAAGAAGCCATCCGGGTGGCCCGGCTGGGCCGGGAGCTGGCCAAGTTGGCCGGCCAGGAAGACAACACCTTCGTGAAGCTGGAGGTGATTCCAGACAGCAGACATCTGTTGCCGGACCCCATCGGCACCCTCAAAGCCGCCGAACAGCTGGTCAAAGAGGGCTTCACGGTGCTCCCTTACATCAATGCCGATCCCCTCCTCGCCAAGCACCTGGAGGATGCCGGCTGCGCCACGGTGATGCCCCTGGGTTCACCCATCGGCTCAGGCCAGGGCATTCGCAACGCCGCCAACATCGCCCTGATCATTGAAAACGCCCGGGTTCCGGTGGTGGTGGACGCGGGGATTGGGGTGCCCAGCGAAGCCGCCCAGGCCATGGAAATGGGTGCCGATGCCCTGTTGATCAACAGTGCCATAGCCCTGGCCGGCAATCCCCAAACCATGGCCAGGGCTATGGCCATGGCGGCCGAAGCGGGCCGCATGGCCTTTCAAGCCGGTCGTCTCC
>Ga0007791_10000071_pt1 | contig 24463 bp, 23 predicted proteins | sample CryBogmetaGMA05M_FD_60368 | JGI IMG/M metagenome (GOLD analysis project Ga0007791, IMG submission 60368) | Freshwater microbial communities from Crystal Bog, Wisconsin, USA - MA0.5M | ecosystem: Environmental > Aquatic > Freshwater > Lake | place: Crystal Bog, Wisconsin, USA | collected 2009-07-06 | reverse complement strand
ATCGGGTGGTGTGGCGCTGATCAAGGTGGGTGCTGCGACCGAAACAGAGCTCAAGGAGCGCAAGCTGCGCGTCGAGGACGCCTTGCACGCGACCCGCGCTGCAGTGGAGGAGGGTATCGTGCCCGGCGGTGGTGTGGCGCTATTGCGGGCGCGGCATGTGCTCAGGGACCGCAAGGGCGAGACCCTGGACGAAACCTCGGGCATTCTGCTGGTGTCACGCGCCCTGGAGGAGCCCCTGCGGCGGATTGTCAGCAATGCCGGCGACGAACCTTCCGTGGTATTGAACCGGGTGGAAGAGGCTTCACAGTCTGCCTACGGCTACAACGCTGCCACCCGCACCTTTGGTGATTTGCTTCAGATGGGCGTCATCGATCCCGCCAAGGTCACCCGCCTCGCCTTGCAGAACGCCGCGTCCATTGCCAGCCTGATTCTGACCACGGACTGCCTGATCGCCAATGCACCGAAACAGCCTGACGACATCCCCCCGGACACGCAGGGTGGCGCACCGATGTTCTGAAAGCCGGAGGGCGGCAGGCTGCGTTCATGCCATGGTGTGCAGCGGGATATCGTGCTCGCTTGCGACGGTGTCGAGTTCTGCACGGGTCTTGGTGGCCAGGTAGTCCGCAATCCTGGCATGGGTTTCGGGTGCAAACATCGCCGCAACATGGGTATGCGACACGCCCGCCTGCCGTCCCAGCGCCGCAGCGAAATGCGGCTCCAGCGCCGCCACCGCGACGCGGCCGTCCTTGCAGGCGTAGACCCGGTAGCCGGCGTGTCCGCCGCCCACCGACGCACCGGGCAGAGCCAAGCCCCAGGTGCGCGGCAGTGCCAGGTAGCCTGCGGCATGCGACAACGCAACTTCCAGGCGAACGCCTTTGCCCTTTTGCAGTTGCTGCAGGCGTGCTTGGAGGACCGCTTCGCTGGCCATCAGCGAACCGCCCATATCGGCGTAGAGCGTGGCGGGAAGTTCCATGCCCGTGACCAAGCCGTTTTCGGCGAGGTAGGTGAGGTCATGCCCCGGCTCCTCGGCGCGCAGTCCCGGCGCTCCCACGATCATCACCATACAGAGGGTCGGGTAGGCTTTGTGCAGCAATTTCCAGTCGAGCCCCAGTTTGGCCAGTGCCGACGGACGAAACGAGATCATCAGTATGTCAGTCCTGGCCAGCAGGGCATGCAACTGGCGTTGGCCTTTGTCGGACTTGAGGTCAGCCTGCACCACCTTGATCCCCTGGTGCAAAGCTGCATAACCCGTGCGGTTGTACAGGCCCATCGGATCTCCGGAGCTCCCTGCCGGTGCGCCAGCGGGTGGCGGTGGCTCGAGCTTGGTGCAATGGGCCCCCATTTCCTGGCAGCGCATCAGAGCCGCGGGGCCGGGCAGGTTGAGCGCAAGGCTGAGAATGCGCGTACCGCGTAACGGGCGAAGCATCGCGGTTGGCTTGGAAGTGGTTTTCATGGGTGGGATTGCGGTTGCGGGCGTGGGCCGGGGATGACCCATGATAGAGGCAATAATGCAGGCCTACAGCATCTCAGGCGACACATTGAATTACGAACAACTCGGGCTTGGCCTCTTTCCCGATCTGCCTCCAGGGCCGCAACCCACGGTAACGACGAAGAAGCGGATCCTGCGCGCCCCCAAGCCGGGCGTTGACCCGAAGGCGGATGATCCATCCCGTCCTTCTGCCAGACCAGGTGCCGACTTCGACGGCATGGCGGATGCGTTGGAGCAGCATGCCGACTTCCGCGTGCAACGCCGCCTCAAGCCGCGCTGGCAATGGCCGGCAACGCCTGGGCAGAGCGTGACACGGGTGCTGCTGCTCGATACCGAGACAACTGGACTTGATGCTGCCAAAGACCAGATCATCGAGCTGGCGCTGCTGGCCGTGGACATCGACAATGTTACTGGCCTGCCATCGGGCGAACTGCGGGTCTATGACGGGCTCGAGGATCCGGGGCGGCCGATTCCCAAGGAGGTGGTGGCGATCACTGGTATCACCGACGCAGACGTTCAGGGGCACCGGCTCGATGACGCCCGCATTGCAGAGATGCTGGCGAATGCGGACTTGGTGATTGCGCACAACGCAGGCTTTGACCGCCCCTTCGTGGAGCGCCGTGTGCCGCAGTTTTCGGCGCTGCCTTGGGCCTGCTCTTTTGCGGATATGGACTGGCGGGCCCAGGGCCGCAGCTCCTCCAAACTGGAGAGCCTGGCGTTGGCGCTGGGCCTGTTCCACGACGCGCACCGGGCCGAGATGGATTGCCACGCGCTCCTTGCCGTACTGTCTGCGCCATTGACGCAAGGGCCCGGCACCGCCATGGGCAAGATGCTGCAGGCAGCAGCGGTGCCAAGCTTTTTGCTGCAGGCCACCAATGCGTCTTTTGAAGCCAAGGACAAGCTCAAGGCGCGCGGGTACCGCTGGAATGCGGACCAACGCGTGTGGCAACGCCTGTTGCCCGATGACGCGGCGCTTCAGGCCGAGCGGGGGTGGCTCCGCGACCAGGTGTACGGCCAGCGCGCTGCCGTGGTGCAGGTCGAACAACTCGACGCCAGGGTCAAGTTCTCGGCACGGCATGGTGTGCTGAGCCAACAGCAGCTGTGACATGCCTGTGGTCACAAAAACCATATCGGTGGTGAGCGTGCAGGTGGGAACTGCGCGCAAGGTCCAGATTTCCGGGCGCAATGTCTTGACGGCCATCCATAAGACGCAGGTCACCGGCCCTGTTCCGGTCAATGCCCTGGGGCTGCTCGGTGATACCCAGGCGGACCCAACTGTGCACGGGGGCCTCGAGAAGGCGGTGTATGCCTACCCTGTGGAGCACTACCCCTCGTGGCGTTCCGAACGCAGCAACGCCGGTGTGACAGAGATTGATGCCCAACTGGAATACGGTGCGATTGGTGAAAATCTGACCCTGTCAGGGCTGCTGGAAACCGACGTATGGGTCGGTGACTTGCTGCGTTTTCCCAGCTGTTTGATGCGGGTGGAGCAGCCGCGCGAGCCATGCTTCAAATTCAATGCCGCCATGGGCTACAACACGGCTTCCAGGCAGATGGCGAGCACCGGCTTTAGCGGCTTTTATCTGTCGGTCGAAGAGCCGGGTACGGTGCAGGCCGGCGACCTTGTTACCCTGATGCCCGGACCCCGGCGCATCCGCATCACCGAGCGGTTCGCCGCCCGAATGTTCAAACATTTGCGTTAATCACCTGGAGCGTTGACCATGAAACTATTGCGCTATGGCGTTGCCGGCCAGGAAAAGCCCGGCGTACTCGACGCGGCCGGCAGGGTCCGTGACCTGAGCGGCTGGATCGACGATGTGGCAGGCGATTTTCTGCTGCCCGAGAGTCTGGAGCGTTTGCGAAACGTGGATATCGGTACCTTGCCGCTGGTCCCGGGGGCGCCCCAGCACGATCTGCGGCTGGGGCCCTGCGTGGGACGCATCGGCAAGTTCATTTGTATCGGCCTGAATTATTCCGACCACGCCGCAGAGGCTGGCATGCAAGTGCCGCCCGAGCCCGTGGTGTTCAACAAGTGGACCAGTGCGGTGGTCGGTGCCGACGATGCCATCCAAATCCCCCGTGGTTCGCTCAAGACCGACTGGGAGGTCGAACTGGGGGTCGTCATCGGCCGGGGTGGAAGCTACATCACGCAAGAGGACGCCATGTCACATGTGGCTGGTTATTGCGTGGTCAATGATGTTTCAGAACGCGAGTACCAGCTCGAGCGCAGCGGTACCTGGGACAAGGACAAGGGCTGTGACACCTTTGGTCCGACCGGTCCGTGGCTGGTGACCGCCGACGAAGTGCCGCAACCGCACGCACTGGACATGTTCCTGGAGGTAGACGGCAAGCGCTTCCAGCAGGGAAGCACGGCGACGATGGTGTACCAAGTGCCGTTCCTGGTGAGCTACCTCAGCAGGTTCATGCGCTTGCAACCCGGCGATGTGATCTCCACCGGTACCCCGCCCGGGGTTGGCATGGGACAGAAGCCCCCCGTGTACCTGCGCGCGGGCCAGACCGTGCACCTGGGCATCCAAGGATTGGGTACCCAGACCCAGCGGATGGTACAGGGCTAGGTTTTTCGCCCACTCCACCGCGCAGCAGTCCCGCTGGACGCTGGCTAGCGCCAGTGGTGACCCCCATGATGGCCGTCCCAATGCCCGAAGCCCAGGTTGAACTGGACCGGCGGGTAATAAAGGCGCGGATAGTAGACCGGGTAGGCTGGCTGGGCCAATACCACGGGGGGCTGCTGGATCACCACCGGGGGTGCAGCGACCACCGCGGCTTGCTGCGGGTAGCTGGTTGCGCCCGCTCCCACGGGAGAGACCTGCAGTGCAATGGTCGGCCCGGGATCGTTGGGCATCTGAACCGTGTACTGCCTGCCGGCATATTCGTAGACCACGTTGTAGCCCACCGGGCGGTTTTCCAGCTGGGTTTGCACTGCGCAACGCTGGACGCTCTGAAGCTGGGTTGGCGGCGCGCCTTCGATGCGGTCGCCCACAATGGCGCCGCCAACGATGCCCAGCATGGTGGCGGCAGCCTGCCCGGCACCACGGCCCACGGCATTGCCCATCGCGCCCCCGGCGATCGCACCCAATGCTGCACCCGCTCCAGATTTGGGTTGCCGCACCTCGACCTGTTCGGTGCTGCACACTTGTCGGGGAACCGCGACCTGCTGCATCACCGGCGTGCTGGACAGGACCCGCCCGGCCTCTTGTGCAAAGCAACCCGTTGCGACCAAACCGCCCAGCGCCAGAATCAATGACTTTTTCACAGTGTGCCGTTCTTTGGTTGTTAGCAGTCCACCCACAACGTGCGGCCAGAGCCCCGCGGTTGACAGGCCTGTGTAAAGTTGGGGTAAGCGCGCCCCGCGCCGGAGATCAGGCGCCTTCCGGCTTGATCTGTGCCCGGGCGATGACCGGCTTCCAGCGCGCCTGCTCTGCTTTGATGAAGGCTTCGAACTCGGCGCCCGTATTGCCAATGGCCAGAGCCGTATCCCCAGAGAGCTTGTCTCTCACCGCCTGGCTCCGCGTAGCCTTGATGGCCTCGGCTTCAAGCTTGAGCACATTGGTTTTGGGCCACTTCGACGGTGCCAACAGACCGTACCACTGGGTCATCTCAAACCCCTTGAAGCCCTGTTCCGCTACTGTAGGAACATCGGGCAACTGCGGCAGGCGGGTTGTGGTACCCGTGGCGATGCAGCGCAGCTTGCCTGCCTTGATGAACTGCAGCAGGGCCGGGGCACCCACCGACGCCGCATCCAGCCGGCCTGCCATCAGGTCGGTGAGCATGGGGCCGGTGCCGCGGTAAGGCACATGCAGCACAAAAGTTCCGGACACCATCTTGAAGTATTCAAACGCCAAGTGACCCGCGCTGCCATTACCTGCCGATCCATAGTTCAACTGCCCCGGTTTGGACTTGGCATAGGCCACAAACTCCTGCAGTGTGCGCACTGGAAGGTCGGGGTGTACGACATACAGGCTGGGAACCTTTGAGACCAGGGTGATCGCTGCGAAGTCGCGCTCGGCGTCATAGGGAATCTTGGGAAAGATATAGGGGTTGACGGCCAGCGTTCCAATGTGGCCCAGGATCAGCGTGTGCTCGTCGGTGGAGTTGGCCACCTCCTGCATGGCAATATTGCCGGCCGCCCCCGGCTTGTTGTCGACAAAAATAGTCTGCCCCATCGTTTTTGACATTTCACCCGCCACCGCGCGGGCCACGATCTCGGAGCTGCCGCCTGGCGCAAATGGAACCACCAGGCGCAGTGGCCTGCTCGGCCAGGCCACCTGCGCGTGGGCAGCTGGCAACAGCGGCGTGCACGCCAAAGCGGTGGCTGCGCTGAGAACGCTGCGCCGGTTAAGACTGGTGGGTTTCACGGATGTTTCCTAGTGCGATGGGTGGCTGCGTGGATTGTGCCTTGGCGGTTGCATGGTTTCCTGCAGCGCGGCACTGCGTTCGGCATCGCACAGACAGGGAATGCTGGTGGATTCAAACTGCCGCCACCCGCAAAGGTGCGGTATGGAGGAATTCATGCGCAAGCTTCTGGTGTTCGCGATGGGCGCCTGTGCCCTGGTACAGGCCATGGGGCAGACGAATGTGGGGGTATCCATCGGCATCCATCAGCCCGGGTTTTATGGGCGCATCGACATTGGTGACTATCCGCCACCCGTGGTGGTGTATCCCCAGCCCGTCATGATCATCCCTTCGCCCGTTGCGGTGTACCGCAGGCCGATTTACCTGTACGTTCCTCCGGGGCACCAGAGGGACTGGGCCAAGCATTGTCATCGTTACCGTGCCTGCGATCAGCCCGTCTATTTTGTCGAGGACCGCTGGATGCAGGAGCACTACCAGGAGCGACGCGATGACCAGGAACATGACCGGCGGGGCAATAGCCAAAAGAAAAAGCGCAAGGATTGAAGGCTCGCGCCGGGATGGGTAGCCTCACTGCAGCGCGAACACGGCGACGACTTCATCCTTGCCGATGCGTACCGACTTGAGCAGGCGGCGGGCGGCGCGTTCCTTGAGGGAGCCATCGTCCTGCAGCGTGTAGACCGGCGTGTCTTTCAACGCTCCGGCGAGTTGCACGGAAGCGGCCTTTCTGGCCACGTTCTCCAGCGCTTTGGGCAGAAAGGTGGCTTCGATGGCTTCTACCAGCGGTGCTTCCAGAAAAAAGGCTTTTTTTGCCTCGACATACACCAGCTGTGCCGATGCGCTCACAGTGGCGGGCACTGGTTTGGCACCGGCCACCTGGATGCCCAACTGCGCCGTGATGCCAATGCGGTTGGTGCCTTCACCGAGTCGAACTTTCGGACTCCCCTCCAGGATGAGCACCAACAGGCCATCTGCCAGCGACTTGGACCGCGGCGCCTTGTCGATGGCGGCCTGCACGTCGCGGGCCGAGAATGCAACCTCGACTTCAGGGGCCCCCATGCCGGTGCAAGCTGTCAGCACGGTGGTCAGCAGTGCGAGCAATGCCCGCGACGTCCTATCGCGCATAGGCCCTGCCCAATGCGGCCATCCACTGCCGCCTGAAGTTCACGGACGCAGCGGCATCCGGTGCGACCACGTCGAATCCGTGAAACGCGGCGGGAACAGTCGCAAGTTCCACAGGCACGCCGGCTTGGCGCAGGCGCTCTGCGTATGCAATGTCCTCACCCAGGAAGAGGTCGAGTTCCCCTACCCCGATGAAAGCCGGTGCCAGCCCCGCCAGGTTTGCAACACGCGCCGGTACCGAACCCGGCGGAACCTGCGCGGCACCGGCCGGCACACCCAGCAGGCTGGTCCAGCCGAAGCGGTTCTTTTCGGCCGTCCAGATAAAGTTCTCCGTGACTGCATCTGCAGGTGCCTTGGTGCCGGTACGGTCGTCGAGCATGGGATAGATCAGGACCTGAAAGCGCACCGGTATATGCCCCCGGTCCCGCGCTGCAATGGCCAGCATCGCGGCGTGGCCTGCACCGGCGCTTTCCCCGCCGATGGCAATCGCATCCCTGTCAATTCCCAGGGCCTGGGCGTTTTCATACACCCAGCCCAGCGCCGCATAGTTGTCCTCCAGCGCAGCCGGGAAGGGATGTTCTGGCGCCAGACGGTAGTCCACCGATACCACGACACAGCCGCACGCGACAGCCATCGCCTGCAACAACGCTGGACGCTGCCACGGGCTGCCCAGCACATAGCCATCGCCATGCATATGCAAAAACGCAGGCCGCCCTGTCGTTCCAGGCGCAGGGTCGACGATGAGCAGGCCGACATCCGGTGCGCCCGGCGGGCCCGGTATGTGTTTGGCCACCGGCTGGGGCGCCGGCAGAGGTGCAGGTGCCTGGGCTGACCGCGCCTGGAACATCCGCACCAGGGGTACTGTCCACGCGTTGATGGCGATCCTGCGGGCGACAGCCGGTATGGCTTGGAGTGGCCCTGCCATTTCCCGATCCACCTGCGCCAGCGCCTGCGGGCCGGGGCCCGGCGGCAACAGTGTGTTCAGCAGCAGCAACCCAAGCGCGAGCGCAGCGATGGCTGCCATGCCGGCCCGGGCCTTGAGCCTGCGCCTTGGAGCGGTTTGGGGTTGCGGAGGGGACATGGTGCGTTGCAATACAGGACCGATGCAGTGTAGCAAGCGGCGCTTCAGGCCAAGGGTTGCGCCAGGTCAACCCGCAAATCGCCTACCGTCCAATAGTGCAGCGACAGGGGGGATAGGTTTGTCCCATCGAATTGCGGCCGCCCTGGCTCCGGGTGGCAGCCGCCCTTCAAGCTCTGACCTGTCAGTTGGATGGACTGCTGCATTGCATGCTTCAGTGCGGCCACTGCAGCAGTTCGGCCAGCCTGCGCAACACCCAGACGGACTCCTGCGGGGTGAGCACCGCCGCATCGCCAGCCAGGCCGCGCGCGATGCGCTGCAGGACGTCTGCTTCGGTGATACCCAGGCCCAACAGCATGCTCTGGGCGGTCTCGGTCAGCAGGTTGGCCATGTCCTCGCACAGGTCGTACCGGGACGCCACCGCATCGCGTGGCGCGTTGGGCTTGCCGCTGCGGGGATCCAGATACAGCGCCATGAAGGAGGGTGGAATCTCGATCTGGTAGTCGTCGGGATGGGGCATGGGCGCACTGTACCACCCCCAAAGGAGCAAACCATTTGCTACATATTCAATAGCATAAAGTCCAGCAGGAACGGGGGCTTTCGGGGTTTTCTTCCTGATTCAGGATACAGATTCGTAGCGCTTGCCCAGGTCCAGCAGCGCGGGCGTTCCGATCACGCCGTTGAGGCCATCAAAGTCCAGCATCCGGTCCTGCCAGGGCGTGGTGGTCTGGTGGGCGTGCAGGCTGGCGTAATAGCCCTGCAGGGTATGGACCACGGCGCGGGCGGTTCCACCCGGAAAAATCACGATGCGAAAGCCCAGTGCCTCCAGCACCTGGGCACTCTGCACCGGTGTCTTGCCGCCTTCGACCATGTTCGCCAGCAGCGGAATGCGCTTGGCAAAGCGGGTGCAGGCCTCTTGCATCTGCTCGGGGCTGCCCAGGGCTTCAATGAACAGTGCGTCAACGCCGCATGCCAGGTAGCGTTCTGCGCGCTCCAGCGCGGCGTCCAGCCCTTCCACGGCCAGGGCATCGGTGCGCGCCAGAATCAGGGTGCGGGCATCGCGCCGCGCATCCAGCGCGGCATGCAGCTTGCCGCACATCTCTGCCACGGGAATGACGCCCTTGCCATCCAGATGCCCGCAGCGCTTAGGAAAGGTCTGGTCCTCGATCTGGATCATGGCGGCACCGGCCCGCTCCAGGTCGCGCACGCTGCGCTGGGTGTTGAGTGCGTTGCCAAAGCCCGTGTCGGCATCCACAATCACCGGCAAGTCCACCCGGTCGGTGATGTGGGCGAGGGTTTGCGCCACTTCGGTGGCCGTGGTCAGGCCGATGTCCGAGCGCCCCAGGCGCGTGTAGGCAATCGATGCACCCGAGAGGTACAGCGCCTCAAACCCGGCCTGCTGGGCGGTCAGCGCGGTCAGGGCGTCATAGACGCCGGGGGCCAGCAGGGCCTGGCCTTGCTTGAGCCGCTGGGACAATGAAACAGTCTTCATGGGGTGCCATCCTCTAGGAGTTGCCGGGCCGTATGCGCGGCAATGTGGCCGCCAGCCACCGCGCTCAGCAAGCCGTTGCCAGACAAATAGCCCCAGACCGCATTGCCGGATACGCCGCGCGCAGCACCTCCGGCGGCCAGCAGATTGGGGTAGGGGCTGCCATCGGCGCGCAGCACCTGCATGGCAGCGTTGATGTCCAGCCCGCCTTGTGTGTGAAACAGCGCCCCGGTGACGCGGATCGCATGCAACGGCGCCTCCAGCGCACGCTTGAAACGCCGGCCGGTCACGGGCTCCACGCCGGTGTTGCGTTCGGCCAGCGTGGCCTCCAGCGGCGGCAAGGGGCAGCCGATGAGCCGCGCCAGCGCTGCTACATCGACACAGTGCTGCACCGCGCCTGCGTTTTGCGCCTCGACAAAGTCCGGAAACTGCTGGGCAAAGGTAAGCAGGGTGTCGTCCAACACGGTCCAGGCCATGCCACCGGGCTGCGCCAGCACGTGGACGGCGGCTTCCGAATACCCCTGCGTCTCGTCGTGAAAGCGCTGGCCCCGGGCGTTGACCTGTATGCCACCCTCCATCATCAGCGCCCAGGAAATCAGGGCACCTTGCGGGATGGCCCAGGAGCCGTGGCCCTGGTAGGCGGTGAGGTCGGCGAGTCGGGCACCGAGGGCCCGGCCCCACAGCACGGCGCTGCCGTCGTTGCCGGTGTGGCCGGCGTAAGTCGCCTCGGCCATTTCTGGCAACAGCTCGCGCACCAGCCCCGGTGCGCCACCGAAGCCGTTGCAGGCGAGCAGCAGCACATCGCAGCGCAGGCGCTCGGTGCTGCCATCGGGCCGGACAAAGCCAATGCCCTGCACCTGCTGCTTCGCATCGCACCAGAGCTCGGTCACGCGCGCCTGCGTCAACAGGGGGATCGCCGCCGCATCGGCCGCGGCCAGCAGGCGGCTCATCAGACCGGCTCCGGTTTTTTCGGGCACGCAGTGCATGCGCAAGCGGCTGTGGCCCGGGTACAAAAATCCGTCGAGCACCTGCCAGGGGATGCCGTGCTGTGCTTCCAGAGCGTCCAGCGCCGGTGCGATGGCACGGGCATAGGCCTCGGCCAGTTGCGGCGCCGACAGGCCATTGCTTTTGGCCTGGATATCGGCCATGAATTGTTCTGCGCTGTCCTGCACGCCCAAGGCGCGTTGGGCGCGGGTGCCTGGGGCCGGAATAAAGCCGGACGACAGCGCCGTGGAGCCGCGGGCGAACGTGTCGCGCTCCAGCAGCACGCATTCCACACCGAGGCGCTGCAGCGCCAGCGCTGCGGTCAGGCCGCAGGCGCCGGCGCCCACGATGGCCACCGGCACGTGGCTCTCGGCATGCAACTCGGCGCCAGGGCAGATGCGCGGGGCAGGGGAGTCAGACGGAGGCATGGCTCAACCCAGCAACTGCAAAAAAGTAGTGCTGTCCATCACGTCGGCCACTGAGACCATGTCGGCCAGCGCTGCCTGGTGCGCGCCGTCACTGAAGGCGGCGCAGCCGTCGGCGAGCACGATGACGTGGTAATCCCGCACGTGGGCGTCGCGCACCGTGCTGGCCACGCCGCCGTTGGTCACAATGCCGCAGACAACCAGTGTGTCGACACCGGCTTTTTTCAGCAACCAGTCCAATTGGGTGTTGAAGAATGCCGAATATGCCACCTTGCAGACAGACACGTCCACACACGACAGCAGCAGGTCCACATTGGCTTGCCCCCGGCTGCCGGGTGCGAAATCGCCTTTGCGCAGAAAGGGTCGGCGGGCCAGCAGGTGTGCAGAAATCATGGGCTCACCCCGGGCATCGGGCCATAGGGTGAACAGGCTGGCCGTGACCAGCCCGCCATGGTGCTTGATGGTGCGGGCCACCGGCGCCATGCGGGCCGGCAAGGCTTGCGCCGCAGGGCTGACCGTGTTGCCACGGGCGTAGGCGCCGTCCGGCGCCAGAAAGTCGTTCTGCAGGTCGACGATCACCATGCCCAGTTTGGCCTGCTGGAGGTTCATGCCACCTCCTGCGGCACCTGGCGCTGCACCAGCAGGTTGCCCAGTGGGTCCACGTGCGCCGTGAAGTCTGGCTCCAGCCACACCGTAGTGTCGGGCTGCTCCAGAATGGCCGGTCCCCGTACCAGGGCCCCTACCGGCAAGTCAAGCCGCGCGAAGCGCTGTGCCGCCCACCAGCGCCCGGCGTGGTACACCTGCTGCGTGCCCAGCGGCTCGCTGCTGCCCGGTCCCTGGGGCGCGAGCACCGCCAGATCAAATTTGGGGCGGCGGCCGAAGCGCGCGTAGCGCAGGTTCATCACGCGGATCACCGGGCCCTGCAACACGCGACCGAAAGCGTGGCGGTAGGCCGCTTCAAAGGCCGCCATCAGCCCAGCGGTATGCAGTTGGTCCCGGCCCACGGCCACCTGCAGCGTATGGGTTTGCCCGGTGTAGAGCATGTCGAAGCTCAGCACCTCGTCGACCCGGCTGAAGTGCACGCCGGCCGAGTCCAGCCGCGCCTGGCAGGCCTGGGCCAAAGCATCCACCCGCTGCGCCAGCGGAGTCCAGTCCACGTCCGGCAGGGCCACATTGAGCGTTTGTACCGCGTCGTGGCGCATGTCGGCCATCACACAGCCCAGGGCCGAGGTGACGCCGGGGTAGCGGGGCACAATGCCGGTGGTGACGCCGACGTCGCGCATCATGGCGCAGACATGCAGGCCGCCTCCACCGCCAAAGGGCATGTAGGCAAAGGCCCGCGGATCGTGGCCGCGCTCGATCGACACCAGCCTGATCGCACCCGCCATGCGCGCGTTGGCCACCGTCAAAATCGCCTCGGCCGCCGCCAGGGTGCTCAAGCCAAGGGGCTCGGCCACATGCCTGGCAATTGCCGCCTCGGACAGACCGGCGTCCAGCGCCTGCAGAAGGCCGCCGCCCAGCGGTCGGTCTGCAGCAATGCGGCCCAGCAGCACGTTGGCGTCGGTCACAGTGGGGCGTTCGTTGCCGCGCCCGTAGCAGGCCGGGCCGGGCACGCTGCCCGCAGACTCCGGGCCGACCTGCAGCATGCCACCGGCATCGACCGATGCGATCGAGCCGCCGCCGGCACCAATGGTTTCAATCTGGATCATGGGCGAGCGCACCACCAACCCGAACGCGATCGAGGTCTGGGCTGCCAGCGCCGCCTCACCCGCAGCCACCAGCGACACGTCAAACGAGGTGCCACCAATGTCGCCGGTGATGACGTTAGGGAACCCTGCTGCGCGGGCAATTTCGGCGCAGGCCATCACGCCCGCTGCCGGGCCTGACAAAGCGGTGCGCACCGGCACATCGCAGGCGGTTTCGCGCGACATCACTCCGCCATTGCTCTGCACAATCAACAACTCACCGGCAAAGCCCTGGGCGCGCAGTGCACCGTCGAGCCGCTGCAGGTAGCTGCCCACCACGGGCTGCAGCGCGGCATTTAGCGTGGCAGTGGAGCAGCGCTCGAACTCCCGGATCTCGGGCAACACTTCGCTGGCGGCCGTCACAAAGCCGTTGGGCCAGAGTTCGCGCACCGCAGCCACGGCTGCCTGCTCGTTGGCCGGGTTGGCATAGGCATGCACAAAAAACACGCACACCGCCTCGCAGCCCTCGGCCAGCAGGGCCCGGGTCTGGGTGCGCACCTGTTCCAGGTCCACCGGTGTGTGGATGCTGCCATCGGCCAGCACCCGCTCGTCCACTTCCAGCCGCAGGGCGCGTGGCACCACCGCTGTGTAGCTGCCGCGCAGGCCCCAGGTTTGCGGGCGGTCGCGCCGGCGCATTTCCAACACATCACGAAAGCCGCGGGTCGTGATGATGCCGGTCCTTGCAATCTTGCGCTCGAGCAGGGCGTTGGTGCCGACCGTGGTGCCGTGCACGATGGTGGCGATGGCGCTGGCGCCATCGGCCGCGTCCGAGCCGGTCACGCGCTCGATGCCGTGCATGAAACCGCGCGCTTCTTCGCCGCGTGTGGACGGGACCTTGACAATGCGGGCCTTCCCGGTGGCCTCGTCGAGCACAAACAGGTCGGTGAAAGTGCCGCCGACGTCCACGCCAACGACCCAGCGGGGTTGCGAGTGTTCGCCCTGTTTCATGTTGTCTCTCCGGCTTTGTCCCACAGCGTATCCCGGGCGCGGTCCTGTGTGCTGCGCAGCGCCGGGTCGCCCCAGCCACCTCCCCCCGGGGTTTGCAGGCGCACGCGGTCGCCTTTCTTCAGCTGGATGCCCACCATTTTGGAGAGCATGGGCGGGCACTTCCATTCGCCGTTCTGGCAATACTCGAACACATTGGGCAGGGCTGGCTTGCCGCCATGAATGCCCTGGGGTGGCACCTTGCTGCGTTCGCCAAAGACAAAGGCCTCGGCACTGTCTTCGAGCAGCTCAATCTCATAGATAGCGCCCAGACCACCCCGGTGCTGGCCGTCGCCGCCGGAGCCCGGCCGCAAGGCCCACTGCGTGAAGCGCACCGGGTAGGCGGCTTCCAGAATTTCCAGGGGCGGAATGGTGGCGGTGGAGATGGGCGCGTTGCCGTGCGACAGGCCGTCGCCCTCGGAATGCCCGCCATGGCCGCCGCCAAAAAAGCTGAACATCACCCAGCGCTGGCCCAGGCGTTTGGCATCGGTGCGGTGGCCGGCAATCGACAAGGCGTTGATGGTGCCGTAGGCGTGGGCCAGGGCGCGGTAGGGGTCGGCCTGCGCGGTGGCACTGAAGACCACATCGATCATGCGCAAAATGGTTTCGGTGTAACCACCCACCGGCCGCGGCCGCGAAGCACTGATCACCAGCCCCTCGGGGATCACAAAGTCCACGGCGTCCAGTACGCCGGCATTGGCGGGTACATCGGGAAACACATGTTTGAGCGCCACATAGCAGGCAGCCACAGCGGTGGCCCGCGAGATGTTCACCGGCCCCGCGCATTGCGGCGAGGTGCGCGAAAAGTCCAGCGTCAGGCGCTCGCCCTGCACCGTCATGTCCAGGGCAATGGTCAGCGTCTGGTCGACCACACCATCGTTGTCCAGCACGTCCTCAAAGCTGTAGCGCCCGTCGGGCAGGCTGGCGATGTGCGAGCGCATCAGGCGCAGCGCGCGGGCGCGCAGCTCCACCAGCGCACGGGCCACGGTGGCGTCGCCGTACTCATCGAGCAAGCCATCCAGGCGCCGGGCGCCGAGTTCGAGCGCGGCGAGCTGGCCGTTGAGGTCGCCCCACAGGCTATCGGGCAGGCGGGTGTTGGCGCGCAGGATGGCGAGCACATCTTCGTCGAGCTGCCCCCCGCGCAGGATGCGCACCGGGGGGATCTGCACCGCCTCCTGCCAGCACTCGGTGGCCGCAGGGTTGTAGTTGCCCGGCACGGCGCCACCCACATCGTGCCAGTGCGCCGCCGACGCCAGAAAGCAGTACAGCGTGCCGCCGCGGAAGCAGGGGCGTACCAGCTTGAAGTCGTTGGCGTGGGTGCCACCGTCGTAGGGGTCATTGAACAGCCACACATCGCCGTCCTGCATGCCGGTGCCGCGCTGCTCGGCCACCCGCATGGCGGCGCGCACGGCAAAGGCCATGGCCCCGACAAACACCGGCAGCCCCGATTTGCCCTGAATCAGCGTGTCACCGGTGTGCGCGTCGTACAGGCCATGGCAGGCGTCGTGCGCCTCGGCAATGATGGGATTGAACGCACTGCGGTACAGCGTGGCATCCATCTCGTCGGCAATCTGCTCCAGCCGCCCGCGCAGCACCGCGAGCGTGACCGGATCGAGCACGTTTTCAGACACCATGGCTTGCACTCCTGTTGCGTTGTTTGAGCAGCGCCAGCAAGCCGCCAGCCTGCACCATCTCCATTAAGAATGCCGGTATCGGCGCGCAGGCCAGCTGCCCACCATCTGCCAGGATTACCTGCGGGCCGTCGGGCTGTAACAGCAGTTGCACCGACGCGCCGTCCTCCAGCTGCTCTGCCTGCGGGCAGGTCAGCAGCAGCAGTCCGAGATTGAAGGCATTGCGAAAAAAAAGCCCGCTGTAGGAGGGCGCAATTACCGCCGCCACCCCCAGGTGGTGCAGGGCACCGGCGGCCTGCTCGCGCGAGGACCCGATGCCGAAGTTGGGACCCGCCGACAGCACATCACCGGCCTGCACGCCACCGGCGAAGTCGGGGCGCACGGATTCCAGGCAGTGCCTCGCAATCACGTCGATGCCATGCTTCATGTAGGCACCCGGCGCCAGCACATCGGTGTCCACATCAGAGCCCACCCGCCAGACGCGCGCCATGCTCATGCCAGTGCCTCCCGCGGGTCGCTGATGCGCCCGCTCAGCGCCGAGGCCGCCACGGTGTACGGCGAGGCCAGGTAAACGTCCACGCTGGGCGGACCCATGCGGCCCTTGAAGTTGCGCGCGGTGCTGGAAATCACAGTGGAGCCGGCGGGAAACGTGGCGCCGTAGCCGGCGCAGGCGCCGCAGCTGTTGCCCAGCACGGTGGCGCCGGCATCGCGCAGGGTTTGCATGGTGCCCTCGCGTTCGGCCTGTTGCTGCTCGCGGGCGCTGGCCGGTGCCACCAGCAACTGCACCGAGGCTGCCACACGCCCACCCCGCAGCACGCTGGCAGCGGCACGCAGGTCTTCAAGCTTGGCACCGGTGCAGGCCCCGATGTAGGCAATGCCAGGCGCCACGTTGCCGAACTCGCTGACGGTGCGGGTATTGGCCGGGCTGTGCGGTGCCGCCACCTGGGGTGCCAGCAGGCTGGCATCGAAGTCATGGGTTTCACAAGGGGCTCCCTCGTCGCTGCACCAAGAGCTCACATCCTGCAGATGCGCGGGTGCCACACCGGTGGCGCGCAGGTAATCCACCGTGGTGGCGTCGGCCGCAATCAGTCCGACCTGGGCGCCGAGCTCGGCGCTCATGTTCGAGAGCGTCATGCGCTCCGGCATGGACAAGGCGGTCACGGCCGTCCCCGAAAACTCGACAGCCTGGTACTGGCCGCCGTTCATGCCCAAGCGGGCTATGGTGTGCAGCATCATGTCCTTGGCGCAGACGCCGCGCTGCAATCTGCCCTGCCACTGCAGAAGCAGGGTACGCGGCACCTGCACCCATATTTCGCCGGTAACACACACACTGAGCATTTCCGTGGCACCAATACCGAACATATAGCAAGCAAAGGCGCCGCCCGTGGGCGAATGCGAGTCGCCACCCACGCACAACATGCCTGGGTGCAGGTGCCCACGCTCGGGAAGCACCACATGGCAGATGCCCTCGCTGTCAATCACGTGCGGCAGCTTCCACTGGCGTGCCGTGTTGCGGGTGACCTCCACGATCTTCTGCGCATCGGTATCGCTGGTGGACACATAGTGGTCCAGCACCAGCACGACCTTGCTGGTGTCCCAGATCTGCGCCCCCAGTTCATCAAGCATGGGCTTGAGGCGCCGCGGGCCCGAGGAGTCATGGAACATGGCCAGGTCCACCCGGCAGGTCACGATTTCACCCACGGCTACCCGGCTACGCCCGGCGGCACGGGCAATCAGCTTTTGAGCCAGCGTCTGGGGTGTAAAAAGCGGCGCCATGTTGTCACATACCCAGATAGGCCTGGCGCAGCGTGTCGCTGGCCAGCAGGTCGGCGGGCGTGCCGCTGAAACGGATCTGCCCGTTTTCCAGCACGAAAGCCCGGCCGGCAATGTCCAGTGCCTGTCCGACGTTCTGCTCCACCAGCAGCAGGGCCAGTCCGCCGGCGCGCAGCTGCGCAATCAGGCCAAACAGTTCGTCCACCATCAGGGGAGACAGACCGAGCGAGGGCTCGTCGAGAATCAGCAGGCGCGGTTCTCCCATCAGGCCCCGGCCAATGGCCAGCATTTGCTGCTCGCCGCCGCTGAGCGTGCCCGCCAGTTGCCCGGTGCGTTCCTTCAGGCGCGGGAACGTGGTGTACACTCTCTCCAGGTTCTCGGGCCGCCGCACCCGTGCGCGGGCGAAGGCACCCAACTCCAGGTTTTCGTGCACGCTGAGGTTGGGGAATACCTTGCGCCCTTCGGGCACATGGATCAGGCCGCGGCCTACCCGCTTGCGGTAGTGCAGGTCATTGATGTTCTGTCCGTCAAAGTCAATGGTGCCCGCACGCGTGGCTACCAGGCCGCTGAGCGCCAGGTTGAGCGTGGTTTTGCCCGCACCGTTGCTGCCCAGCAGCGCCACCGTTTCGCCGGGCATGACCTGCAGGTCCACGCCGCGCAGCACCTCGATGGCACCGTAGCCGGCCTTCAGGCCCTGCACATCGAGCAGGGCGCTCATGATGTGGACTCCCGAAGCGCGGCCTGCGCTGCCGCCTTGCGCAGTCGCTCTGCCGTGCCGTGGCCCAGATAGGCCTCCACCACGGCCGGGTTGCTGGTGACGTCCTGGGGCGTGCCCTGGGCAATCAGCTGGCCCTGGGCCAGCACCAGCACGTGCTGCGCCAGGCTCATGACGGCCTGCATGACATGCTCGATCATCAGCACGGTGATGCCGCTGTGGGCTATTGCCCGGACCACTGGAATCATCTCGGCAATTTCCTGCGGGTTCAGGCCGGCGAGCACTTCGTCGAGCAGCAGGAGGCGCGGGCGGGTCGCCAGGGCGCGCGCCATTTCCACCCGCTTGCGCCCGGCCACGGTGAGGTCGTTGGCAAGTTTGTCCAACTGCCCTTCCAGCCCCACCTGCCGGGCGATGCCGTCGGCGTAGTGCAGTGCCGCCGAGCGCCTTGCCAGGTGCAGGTGGGCGCCTACGGCAATGTTTTCCCGCACGGTTTGGGCTGCAAAGGGCTGCACGATCTGGAAGGTGCGCGTGAGCCCGAGCACGGCATTGCGGTGGGGTGGGTGGCCGGTAATGTCCTGGCCATCGAGGTGCACCCGGCCCGCATCAGGCGGTATAAAGCCCGATGCCAGCGCGAACAGCGTGGTCTTGCCCGCGCCGTTGGGGCCGATCAGCGCCGTCAGGCTGCCACGTTCAATGGCCAGGCTGACATCGTGCACCGCACGCAAACCACCGAACGACTTGCTGATGCCGTCAATTTTCAGCAGGGGCGTGGCGCTCATTCGGGTGGCACCTTGGTGGACTTGCGCCGCAGCGGGTTATACCGGCCCAGGCCAGCGACACCGCTGGGCAGCAGCATCACGATAAGAATCAGCACACTGCCGTAAATCACCATATTGATGCCCGGGAGCGCGCCAAACAGGTTGCGCGTCAGGTCCGCCAGAATGTGCAGGCACACGGCCCCCAGCACCGGTCCCCAGAGCGTTCCCAGCCCGCCCACAATGGCACCGACCAGCGCCTCCACCGAGGTATGGGGGCCAAAGGCAATGCCGGGGTCAATGTACTGGAACACCTGAACGTAGAACGCACCGCCAGCGCCCATGAGTGCGGCGGAAACCACCGTTGCCGCCAGCTTCACCCGGAAGGGATTCACGCCAATGGCGCGGGCGGCGTCCTCGTTGTCCCGCACCGCCTGCAGGTAGGCACCAAAGCGCGAATGCTTGAGCCAGCTGGTGACCAGCAGCGCCAGCGCTACCAGGCCCAACATCAGCCACACAAAGCCAGCGCGGCTGCCGAACTGCATGCTGGCAGCGGATTCCCGCAGCGGCAGCATCAAACCGACACCAGCGCCAGTAAAGGGAACCGTCACCGCGACGATGCGAAACACCTCAGCGCAAGCCAGGGTGACCAGCGCGAAATACGATCCTTTGAGCCCATACCGGAAGGATGCCCCTCCGACCAGGGCCCCCACCACGGCGCTGAACACCATGGCCAGCGGCAGGGCCAGCCAGGGATTGAGGCCCCACTGCATTTGCACAATGGCCTGGGCATAGGCGCCGGTACCGAAAAACAGCGCGTGGCCAAAGGAAAATTGCCCGCCAAAGCCGCCGAGCACATTCCACGCCTGCGAGAGCAGGCAGGCGTACAGCGCGGTCATGACAAAGTTCAGCGTCACTCCCGAGTCGGTACAAAACGGGATCAGCCCCACCAGCAGCACAAACACGGCAATGGCACCCAGGTCCTTCATGCGCGTGCCCCAAAAATGCCTTGCGGACGCAACAGCAGCACGGCGATAAAGATCACAAAAATACCGATCTGGCCCAGGGACTCCCCTAGCAGCAAGCCGCCTACCGACTCCACCACGCCGATCAGCAGGCCGCCGAGCAGCGCCCCGGAAAAGCTGCCCATCCCGCCCAGCACCACGATGGTGAAGGCCACCAGCACAAAGCCGCTGCCCACCTGCGGGTTGACGTAATAGGCCGGCAACAGAAAGCAGGCCGCCGCACCCAGGCACACCAGTCCCAGGCCGTAGCACATGGCGTACACGTGGTCCACATCGATGCCCATGAGCCGGGCACCCTGCTTCTCCTTGGACACCGCACGAATGGCGCGACCCAGGTCCGTCTTCTGCACCACCAGCAGCAACAGGCCCGATGTCACGAGTGCGCCGGCAAAGGCCACCAGCTTGGGCAGCGCGATCATGGCCGGGCCGATGGCCACGGTCTGCAAGGTGTAGGCAGTTTCGATCGTGCGCGTGTCCGAATGGAACAGGATCAGCGCCAGATTCTCCAGCACGATGGAGATGCCCAGCGTCACCAACAGGATGTTTTCATCCTTGCCGTGGCTGGCACGGTTGATCACCACGCGCTGCAAAGCGTAGCCCAACACAAACATGGCGGGCACCATGATGGGCAGCGCCCAGTAGGGGTCAATACCCAGCTTTTCCTTCAGAAAAAACACCCCATAGAGCGCCACCATCAACGCCGCCCCATGGGCGAAGTTGATGATGTGCAGAACACCGTAAATCAGCGTCAGGCCCAGGGCGATCAGTGCATACACGGCACCGGTGGTGATGCCGTTAAGGACCGAAGGAAACAGGATGTCGAAATCCAGCATGAACGGGTGCGGTCAGGCCTTCATTGGGAAAACAGGTTCGGCTTCCCGGTAGTCGCGCGGGATGATCACCTTGATGTCGCCCTTGCTCACCTGGGTCATCAGCGGTTGGGCGCCCATGTTCTGGCCATTGACGAACTGGGTGGGGCCGTAGGGCATGATGTGGTCGGAGAACGTGCTCTTGCCCAGCGCCTCAATGATGGCGGCGCGGTCGGTCGACTTCGCACGATCAATCGCGTCGGCCAGCAGCTTCATGGCGGTGTAGCTCATGAACACCTCGTAGCTGAAAAACTGGCCCTGCGCTTCCACACGCTTGCGCAATTCGGCGGAGCGCTTGTCTTTCGGGTTGAACCAGTGGTTGCAGTCAATGATGCCGTTGGCGGCATCCGGAAACTCCTTGACAAACTTGTAGCTCGACGCCGCACCGCCCAGCACGGAAAAGATGGCCTTGGGTGTCACCTTCTGCTGTTGCAGGGTGCGAACCAGCAGCGCGTATTCGTTGTAGTAGTTGGCCGGAATCAGAATGTCGGGGTTGACCTGCTTGATCCGCAGCGCGATGTTGTTGAAGTCCCGGGTGGGGTTGGCGTGCTTGATAACTTCCTTGACGTCATAGCCGTAACCTGGAAGTTCACGCGACAGCAAATTCGCGGTTCCCGTGCCGAACAGCGACTCCTCGTGCACGATCATCACCGTGCGCGCCGGCTTGCCAGCGGCGGTGTTGAGCACATGCAAATTGGCCACGGCCACCTCGGCGCATTTCTTGTAGCCAGGGCCAAAGCGGAAGGTGTTTTTCAGGCCGCGTTCCACGATCTGGTCAGCCACGCCCACATCCACCACATGGGGCAGGTTGTATTTGGCGGCGGCCTGTGTGGTGGCCAAACAGATGGCCGAGGCAAAGGCGCCGACTACGGCACTCACTCCAGCTTCGTTCATCTTTTCGATTTCTGCAGTGCCGGCCTGTGGGTTGGACTGTGCGTCCCCGAGCAGCGCTTCGAGCTTGGCCCCGCCGAGTGACTTGATGCCGCCGGCTTTGTTGATGTCTTCCAGGGCCATCAGGGCGCCCAGGCGGCATTGCTGGCCGGAGTAGGCCAGCGCCCCGGTGACAGGGTGCAACACCCCGATCTTGATGGTCGCAGGTTGTGCGCCACCGACCAGGGGAAAAGCCAGTGCCGATGCCGCAGCAGCGGACTGGCCCATGAAATGACGACGTGTGCTGTGCATAGGAACTTCCTTCTCGTTGGGTTAATGAAAATTGGCACTCAACTCTTTGCTGACCCAGACCTTGGCATCGATGCTGCCAATGCGGGACAACTGCATCTGGTATTCGTAGCGGTCAGGGCGGTACAGCCCGTGCAACCACTGGACAGGACGCTCATCCTGGTCATAAATCAGGCGCCGCACGGCCAGCAGGGCGGAACCCACCGACACATCCAGATGCTGCGCCATAGCGACATCGGCCAGGCGCGCAGAGATGGTTTGTTCGGCCCGACCGACCCGCACACCCGATTCTTCGAGCAGCAGCAAGATAGGCTTTTGCGCCAGTTCGCGCGCGCCAAAACCCCCGGCGATCGCCTGGGGTACCCAAGTCGTGATGTGCGACAGCGGCCCATCGGTGGTGCTGCGCACCCGTTCGGCCTTTTGTAACGCAGTGCCCGCCGGGAGCTGCAGGGCCTGCGCCGCATCCGGCGGCGCGGCCAGGCACTGCACCGACACCACTTTGACCGTGGTGCGCAAGCCCATGGTGACCAGGTTTTCCAGCAGCCCGCTCAGGCGGGCCTGCTGCTCGACCGGGCTGCGCGTGGAAGCGAAGGTGCTTTCCGGGCTTCGTTGTGTCACCCGGCGGGTGCCGCGCCCGGGCTCCCGCAGAATCAGGCCTTCCTGTGCCAGTTGCGCAAGGGCCCGACGAATGGTGACCCGCGCCACGCCAAACTGCCCCATCAGCGCGATCTCGCCTGGCAAACCCTGGTCGAACCGGCCGTCGTGCAGTTGCTCGCGCAGCACCAGGTAGATCTGGTGGTACTTGGGCAAGGGCAGGCTGTTTTGCATGGATGCCATGTTCAAACAGTCCTAATGTTCTGTCAATGGGACAGATAGAACAATTTTGATGGAACATTTTGACAATGTCCTCCCGCTTGGTTCGCGACTGCCAGGCGGAACGCAGTCCGCTTGATCAAAGCTCATGGGGTGAGCCTGCGGTGTTCCATACTCACGTACATCTCAGTAGCCGCAATGACAACGACAAATAGCCCTTCCCTCCAGGCTGGTTTCATGGTCCTCCACGCCAACCGTTTGGAGGATCTGCGGGATTTGTTGACCCAGTTTCTGAAGTCCCAACCCCTGCCGCCTATGCAGGCGGAGGTGATACTGGTGCAGAGCAATGGCATGAAGCACTGGCTGGAAATGGCGCTGGCCGACGAGGCTGCCCTGGGCATTTGTGCCGCCACTCGGATGGAGTTGCCGGGAAGCTACCTTTGGCAGGTTTACCGCAGCGTGTTGGGTGCAGAGGCGGTCCCCCACCACATGCCATTTGACAAAGCGAGCCTGCTTTGGCGCTTGATGCGCCTTCTGCCTGCGCTTGCGCATGCAGACCCCGTGTACCAGCCCTTGCAGCGCTACCTGAGCGGCGCAGCGGATGACCGGCGGCTGTACCAACTGGCGCAGCAAATTGCCGATGTGTTTGACGGCTACCAGAGCTACCGCGCTGATTGGCTGCGTGATTGGTCCGCAGGCAACAACATCTTGCGCGCGCACGATGGCAAGCCGGCCCGCCTGGAAGAGGTGCATGGCTGGCAAGCCCAGCTTTGGCGGGATATCCGGCTCGATGTTGGGCAGGCGCTGGCCGACGCGTCACGCTCCGCAGTGCATGCCAGCTTCATGGCAAAGCTCCGCCAACTGATTGATGAGCACAAGGCAACCGGCCAATTGCCTGCGGGAATTCCGCCGCGCATCACCGTTTTTGGCATCTCCTCCTTGTCCATGCAAACCGTGGAGGCACTGGCCCTGTTGGGGCAACTGAGCCAGGTGCTGATGCTGGTACAAAACCCATGCCAATACTACTGGGGCGATGTTGTGAAAGGGCACGACCGCTTGCGCCAACAGGCACGCCAGCGCCAGCAAGCCAAACCACATCCCGCTCCCAATGTCCATTGCGCTTCCATGCCCACGCACCCGCTGTTGGCATCGTGGGGCAAGCAGGGGCGTGACTACCTGCACTTGCTCGATGATTTTGACCGGGTCGAGGATTACCGGGGAAAAGTCCAGCGTGTCGATGCTTTTGTTGACCCTGTGCGTGTTGCACAAAGTCCAACGCAACTGGCACAGGTACAGTCCGCCATTCTGAACCTGGAGCCGCTTCCCCATGAACGCATGGCCCTGGCCCCAGGCGATGCGTCGATTACCCTGGTCACCACGCACTCTGCGCAGCGTGAGGTGGAGGTGCTGCACGACTTTCTAATGGGCTGGTTTGAGGCCCACCATGATCTGCAGGCACGCGATGTCATGGTGATGGTGCCGGACATGGAAGTCTTCGCTCCCCACATTCATGCCGCATTTGGCCGTTTTGCCAGGGGTCAGGCACGCCACATTCCATATTCAGTGGCCGATACGACTGCACGGCAGACGCCCATTGTTCAAGCGCTGGAAATGCTGCTGTCCTTGCCGAATTCGCGCGTGTCCCTGGTGGACTGGCTCAGCCTCTTCGAAGTGTCTGCCGTCAGAAACCGGTTTGTATTGGACCCGGCTGACATAGAGCAGTTGCAAAAATGGCTTGCCAGCGCCGGCGTTCGCTGGGGGCTCGATGCCAAACACCGGCAGGCATGGGGTGTTTCTAGCGACGTGCCAGGCGCAGACCAGAACACCTGGGCATTTGGCCTGAGGCGGCTGTTGCTGGGTTATGCCGTGGGGCAGGGCAGTGCGTGGGGCAAGGTCTTGCCGCAGGCCGCAATACGCAGCCTCGATGCGGCCCTGGTCAGCAAATTGCTCAACTGGGTAGACGCCATCGAATTGACGTTGACAGAACTGGACGGCGACAAGACACCAGCCCAGTGG
>Ga0007791_10000070_pt1 | contig 24479 bp, 16 predicted proteins | sample CryBogmetaGMA05M_FD_60368 | JGI IMG/M metagenome (GOLD analysis project Ga0007791, IMG submission 60368) | Freshwater microbial communities from Crystal Bog, Wisconsin, USA - MA0.5M | ecosystem: Environmental > Aquatic > Freshwater > Lake | place: Crystal Bog, Wisconsin, USA | collected 2009-07-06 | reverse complement strand
ATTGTATCGCAGGCCCCAATCTGCAAGCAGGGCCAGAAAATCCGCAGGCGGCGGTACTTCAAACTGCAGCGCCTCGCCGGTGACCGGGTGCAGGAAAGCCAGGCGAAAGGCGTGCAGCGCCTGCCTTGCCATGGCTGGGTGGGCTTTGGCGCCGTACACCACGTCTGCCACCAGCGGGTAGCCCAGGGAAGCGAGGTGCACACGGATCTGGTGCGTTCTGCCCGTGTGCAAGGTACAGCGCACATAACAACCATCGGTAGCGTTGGCGACCAGCGCGACATCTGTCCTGGCGCTCTTGCCGGCCTGTGTGGCGAGGTCTACGACGGCCATGCGCAAACGGTTACGGGGATCCCGGCCGATGGCAGACTCCACCGTGACGTGGCGCGCCAGAGACCAGGCGGGCTGGGCAAGTGCCAGGTACTGCCGGCTCACGCTGCGCTCGGCAATGGCGTCGACCAGCGCATCCATGGCGGCGCGGTGTTTTGCAACCACCATCAAGCCACTCGTATCCTTGTCCAGCCGGTGGACGATACCAGCCCGGGGAACCAGGGAAAAACAGGCATGTCGGGCCAGCAGTCCGTTGAGCAAGGTGCCCGACCAGTTGCCGGGTGCCGGGTGGACCACCAGACCAGGCGGCTTGTTGATCACCAGCAGGTGCTCATCTTCAAAAACGGCATCGATCGACTGAGGCTCGGGTTTGAATGCCTGGCTTTGCGGCGTCGGCCGGAGTTCCAGCCGCAGCCGGTCGCCAGCCTTGAGTTTCTGGGACACCTTGGTCAGCCGCTGGCCATTGAGGCACACGTGGCCGGCCTCTATCAGTTGCTGCAGGTAACTCCGCGAAAATTCCGCCACACTGCCGGCAAGGACGCGGTCCAGCCGCTCGCCATGCTGCCCTACGGCCACCGCCAGGTCGCGGACCTCGAGTTCGGCAGAGAGCTCCTCGCTCACATCCTCAACGTCCGCACACGGGGCGGCCGATATAATCGGGTCAGCAGTTTCCAAGAAGGTTGTCCACAATGGTTCGAGCCAAATTATCGGTCGTTTACGCAGCAGCGGTGGGAATTGCCATGCTGGCGCTGGCCGGCTGCGCCACGAGCAACGAGGACAAGACGGCGGGCATGAGCACCAGCGCCCTGTACGCGGAGGCGCGCGATGAAATGGCCTCGGGTCAGTGGGAAAAAGCGGTGCCCTTGCTCGAAAAGCTCGAGGCACGCGCGGCCGGTACGGCCCTGGCCGAGCAGGCCCAGTTGGACAAGGCTTACGCGCACTACAAGGCCACCGAGCATGCCCAGGCCATCGCCACAATCGAACGCTTCATGAAACTGCATCCGGCAAGCCCTGCGCTGGACTATGCCCTCTACCTCAAGGGCCTGGTCAATTTCAACGAAGACCTGGGAATATTGTCCTCCTTCACCCGGCAGGACCTGGCGGAACGCGACCAGAAGGCCGCCAAGGAGTCGTTTGAATCGTTCAAGGAACTGACCTTGCGCTTCCCGGAGTCGCGCTATGCGTCGGACGCCAGCAAACGCATGGACTACATTGTCAGTTCGCTGGCACAGTACGAAGTGCATGTGGCGCGCTACTACTTCAAGCGCGGCGCCTACCTGGCAGCCGTCAACCGGGCCCAGACCGCGATCAACGATTACCGCAATGTGGCGGCAACCGAAGAAGCGCTTTTCGTTCTGTACAAGGCCTACGAGGCGCTGGACCTGGCCCAGCTGCGCGATGACACCAAGCGCATCCTGGACACAAACTACCCGGCATCGCCCTACCTGACTAAGGGGTGGCAGACAAAATCGGATCCTTGGTGGAAGGTCTGGTAAGCCACGCCAGGGCCTGATCCAGCGCCGCATAGTCAGGCAAGCGCCGCATTTCCGGCAGGGCCTTGAGAAGCTGCCTGCCATAGCCTGCGCGGACCAGCCGAACATCACAAACCGCCAGAACCCCCCGGTCCGACTCGCTGCGGATCAGCCGACCGGCGCCCTGGCGCAATGTCACCGCTGCCTGCGGCAATGCCAGGTGCTTGAACGAATTTTTGCCTTGTGCCTTCAACTGCCGTTCCTTGGCCTGAACCAGGGGATCATGCGGCGGAGAAAAAGGGATCTTGTCGACCACCAGGAACTGCAACGCCTCACCCGGGATGTCAATGCCCTCCCAAAACGACATGGATGCGACCATCAGGTAACCACCCGATTCGGATGGGGTGCCGGCGGTGAAGCGCTCGAGCATTTCGCGCTTGGGCATTTGTCCCTGTACCAGCAGCGCCAGCCCGCCCGCACCCTGGCAGTCCGGGGCCAGCGCTTGTGCGATGCCGTACATGGCGCGCAGGGTCGTGGTCAACACCAGGGTTCTGCCGCCCAGACGGCGCGCGCCGCGCAGGGCCAAGGCGGCCACCCTGGCGCTGTGCCGAGGGTCATCCGGCGCAGGAAAGTCGTCCGGCACAAACAGCGCCGCCTGGGAAGGATAGTCAAAAGGACTGGGCACCTGGGCCACCTCGGCACCCTGCAGGCCACAACTCTCCAGGAACCAGCCCATATCCGCGCCGTGCCCCAGCGTTGCGGACGTGAATATCCACGACTTCTGCTGTCCCGCCGCGCCCTCCCCAAACAGCACCCGGCTTTGCATGGCATCGGCAATATTCAGCGGTGACTGGACCAGGCGGATCTGGGTATCCACCTCCAGCCAGCGCACCTGGCCCAGTGTGACGGGGGCAGAGAACTGCTCCAGTGCACTTACCAGCCGCTCCGAACGGTCCCGCAGCATCTGCAATTCGGGGTGGCTCTCCATCACCGACTCCAGCGCATATTTACAGGCCAGCACGGCGCTGGTGGCTCGGGTCATGCAGTCTTGCCATGGCAAGGCCTGCACCCCCTGGGGGGCCGCATCCAGCCATTCCATTCTTTGGGGTACCAGCGTGGGCTCCAGCGTGCTGTGCAACAACCGCGTTGCCTGCAATACGGTGGCCGCCAGGGGCTCCCAATCGCTGCGGCCCAGCCCATGGCGCTGGCTCAGCGTCAACAGATCGGAAGCAAAGGTGTCCATTTGCCCGGTACTCCATTGCAGGCCCAGAAACCGGATACCGACGTCGTTGAGCTGGTGCGCTTCGTCAAAGACCACCGTGCGCACACGGGGCAACAGTTCCGCAACACCGGACTCGCGGACCTGCAGGTCCGCAAAAAAGAGGTGGTGATTGACCACGACCACATCGGCCTCCATGGCCTGCCTGCGCGCCAGGTTGACATGGCAGTCCTGTACCCGCGGACAGCGGGACCCCAGGCAGTTTTCCCGCGTCGAGGTGACCAGCGACACCAGGGGGGAGTCCTCGTCGAGCCCATCCACCTCGGCCAGATCCCCCGCGCGGGTGGCCTGTGCCCACTGCGCGATACGCAGCAGCGTCTGTAGCGCCCGGGGCTGAAGTTCGGGTGCTTCCAGGCGGGCATTTTCCAGGCGCTGCAGGCACAGGTAGCTGCTGCGGCCCTTGAGCAACGCCACCCGCACCGGTGACCCGCAAAGCGCTGCGAGCCGCGGGATATCCCGGTGGTAGAGCTGCTCCTGCAGCGCCTTGGTCGCGGTAGAGACCAGTACGCGCTCGCCGCTGAGCAAGGCCGGCACCAGATACGCATAGGTCTTTCCGACGCCGGTACCGGCTTCGATCGCCAGCGCGCCGCCCGCGTCCATTGTCTGGGCAATATGCCCGGCCATGCGGATCTGTCCCTCCCGGGGCTGGTACGCCGCCATGGTGTTCGACAGAGGCCCACTGGGGGCGAAAAAGCCGTCAACGGCAGCTTTCAGATCCATGAATAAATGGGGCTTTGTACAGTGGGATCTTGAAAACGGGGTTGAAATGAGGGCCACGCCGGTGCGTGGTGCCTCGATAATAAGGGCTGGCATGAAAGTCAACCCTTCCCTCGTGCAAGCCACTCACCATGAACCCGAGTTACCGACTGACCGCCTCCACCGGCATCCACAAAGGAGACCGGGACTACCAGCAGGACCAGGTGGCGCTGCTGCAGCATCCACAAGCCCAGGGTTGCATACTGGGCATCGTGGCCGACGGGGTAGGAGGGCGCAGCGGCGGCAGAAATGCATCCGACCAGGTCCTGATGACCGCCCGGCAGCTGCTGAACCGTTTCAACCCGGCCATGGACGATGCCCAGGCGATGCTTGCGCAGGTGGTGCAGGATGCGCATACCGTGATCCGCCTGACCGCCATTTCGACCGAACAGGAGCCGCACAGCACCATGGCGGCCTTTGTTGTGTTGCCTGGCGGCGCATGCCACTGGGCGCACAGCGGTGATTCCCGCATTTACCACTACCAGGGGGCGCATTTTGTCAAACGCACGCTCGACCACAGCTACGTGCAGTCCCTGGTCAACGGTGGCGAAATCAGTGAGGAGCAGGCGCTGGTGCACCCGCAAGCCCATATCCTGACAGGGTGTCTGGGGACCGACAAACCGCCCCCGGTGGACTTCCATGTCATCCCCCGGCTGGTGCCGGGCGACGTGCTGATGGCCTGCACCGACGGCATCTGGCATTACTTCAATCTGGCCGAGCTAGGCTCTGTACTGTCAGAGCTTTCGGCGCGCGAAGCCACTGAATTTCTGGTGGGCAAGGCCCGAACCCGGGCGCGCGGGACGGGCGACAACCTGTCCCTGGTAGTCGTCAAGATCGAAGCACTGGCCTGAACTTTCAGGCCTTCACAGTGGGCTGCGGCGGGCTAGGTCAAGCCGGTGTCAACCAGGCGGCGCTCCAGGGCGAGATACTCCCGGGACTGCATCTCCCGCAAGCGCGACACGGTGCGCGGAAACTCGTGCGCCATGGGACCTTCGTTGTAGAGCTGTTCCGGCGGCACCTCGGCCGACAGCACCAGCTTGACACGCCGGTCGTACAGCACATCCACCAGCCAGGTGAAGCGGCGCGCTTCCGAGGCCATTCGCACCGGCATCTGCGGCACATCGCTGAGCAGCACCGTATGAAAACGTGAGGCGATTTCCAGATAGTCGCTTTGCGAGCGGGGTCCGCCGCACAAGGTCTTGAAGCTGAACCAGACGATCCCCCCGGCCTTGCGCAAGGCCCGAATCTGCCGCGCCTCAATATGCAGCACCGGGTCCTCGTCCGCGGATTCGGCCAGCGCGTCGAAGGCATGTTGCATCGCCTGGTCCGCGGGTGCTCCCAGCGGCATGTGGTAGAGCCCGACAGACTCCATGGTTTTGCCACGGTAGTCGGTTCCGTTGTCGACACTGAGAACCTCCATGCGTTCATTGAGCAATGCAATGGCCGGCAGCACGCGGTCACGGTGCATCCCGCCCGGGTAGAGGCCATCCGGCGGGAAGTTGGAGGTCGTGACAAAACCCACCCCGTTGTCAAACAAGGCCGATAACAGGCGGTGCAGTATCAGCGCATCGGTAATGTCAGCGACGTGGAACTCGTCAAAACAGATCAGCTTGTAGCGCAGCGCCATGCGCTGGGCCAGTACGTCGAGCGGATTGACGGTGCCCTGGAGGTCGGCGAGTTCGCGGTGCACTTCCCGCATGAATTCGTGGAAATGCAGGCGCGTCTTGCGCCGGATCGGAACCGCACTGAAAAAGCAGTCCATCAGAAAGCTCTTGCCCCGTCCCACGCCGCCATACATATAGACGCCTCGGGGAAGTTCCGGCCGGTTGATCAGCTTCTTGAGCGCATTGGAGCGTTTAACCTTGTAGACCCCCCACGCCTGCGCGCAGCGTTCCAGTGCATCGACCGCGCGCAACTGCGCTGGGTCGGCGGTGTAGCCACGTGCCGCCAGTTCCCGCTCATAGGTTTGTTTCACACTCAGCGTCACAGGCACCCTTTGCTACACATTTGGTAGCGCCAAGCCCAATGGATACGCGGGCCAGAGGCCAATTTCATAAACCCATGCCGGCGTCAGAAATTCAGGGTGCGCTTGTCGACCGCCAGCGCGGCCTCTTTGGTCGCCTCGCTCAGCGATGGGTGGGCGTGGCAAATACGGGCAATGTCCTCCGCACTGGCCTTGAACTCCATGGCCACCACCGCCTCGGCAATCAGCTCGCTGGCCTGGGGGCCGACAATGTGCACGCCCAGGATTTCATCGGTCACTGCATCTGCCAGAAACTTCACAAAACCGGTGGTGTCGCCCAGGGCCCGGGCCCGGCCGTTGGCCAGGAAGGGAAAGGATCCGGCCTTGTAGGCACGGCCCTGCGCCTTGAGTTGCTGCTCGGTCTGGCCGACCCAGGCAATCTCGGGGCTGGTGTAGATCACCCAGGGAACCGTATTGAAATTTACGTGCCCGTGTTGCCCTGCGATGCGCTCGGCCACCGCAACACCCTCCTCCTCCGCCTTGTGCGCCAGCATCGGGCCACGCACCACGTCGCCCACCGCCCAGACGTTGGGCAGGTTGGTCCTGCAATCACCATCGACCTCAACCGCGCCGCGCTCGTCGAGCTTCAGGCCCACGGCCTCGGCGTTGAGGCCCTGGGTATTGGGCACGCGGCCGATGGAAATGATCAGCTTGTCCACGTCCAGCGACTGGGCTTCCCCCTTGGCGTTGGTGTAGGCCACCGAGACGCCCTTCTTGGCACTTTTGATCTCCCCCACCGCCACGCCCAGCTCGATCTTGAGCCCCTGCCGGGTGAAGGCCTTGTGCGCCTCTTTGGCCACCTGTTCGTCCACCGCACCCAGAAACGTAGGCAAACCTTCCAGGATGGTGACTTCCGAACCCAGCCGGCGCCAGACTGAGCCCATCTCCAGCCCGATCACGCCTGAACCGATCAGGCCCAGTTTTTTGGGAACGGCGCCCATGTTCAATGCGCCATCGTTGGACAAGATGTTGATCTCGTCAAACGGTGCTCCGGCCAGGACTCGCGCGGTAGAACCAGTGGCCACGATGATGTGTTTGCCGGAAATGCTTTCCTCGGTGGCGCCTGCTACCTTGATCTCGTAGCCGGCGTCGCTCGCCTGGGCAAATGAGCCGCGACCGTGAAAGAACGCAATCTTGTTCTTCTTGAACAGGTACAGGATGCCGTCGTTGTTCTGTTTGACGACCGTATTCTTGCGGGCGATCATCTTGCCCACATCCATGCGCACGCCCTGGAGCTCGATCCCATGCTCGGCAAAGTGGTGGTTGGCCTGGTCAAAATGCTCGCTGGACTGCAGCAGCGCCTTGGACGGGATGCAACCCACGTTGGTGCAGGTACCGCCGGGCGCGGGGCCGCCCTTCTCATTTTTCCACTCGTCGATGCAGGCGGTCCTGAAACCCAGCTGGGCGGCCCGGATGGCGGCGATATAACCGCCGGGACCCCCACCGATCACGACCACGTCGAATTGTTGGCTCATCGTCGCTCCTCAGATGTCGAACAGCAGACGCGCCGGATCTTCGAGCGACTCTTTCATCGCCACCAGCCCCAGCACGGCCTCGCGGCCGTCGATGATGCGGTGGTCGTAGGACATCGCGAAATAGTTCATCGGTCGCACCACCACCTGGCCGTTTTCCACCATGGCGCGGTCCTTGGTGGCGTGCACGCCCAGGATGGCCGACTGCGGCGGGTTGATGATCGGGGTGGACATCATGGAGCCGAAGGTGCCGCCATTGGAGATGGAGAACGTGCCACCGGTCATCTCTTCCATGCCGAGCTTGCCATCACGGGCCTTGTTGCCGAATTCGGCAATTTTCTTCTCGATGTCAGCAAAGCCCATCTGGTCGGCATTGCGCAGGATGGGCACCACCAGTCCGCGCGGTGAGCCCACGGCGATGCCGATGTCGAAGTAGCCGTGGTAGACGATGTCGCTGCCGTCCACCGACGCGTTGAGCACCGGGTACTTCTTGAGCGCATGCACGGCGGCCTTGACAAAGAAGCTCATGAAACCGAGCTTGACGCCATGTTCCTTCTCGAACTTGTCCTGGAATTTCTTGCGCATCTCCATCACCGGCGCCATATTGACCTCGTTGAAGGTGGTCAGGATGGCGTTGGTCGATTGCGACTGCAGCAGCCGCTCGGCCACGCGGGCCCGCAGCCGGGTCATGGGCACCCGCTGTTCGGGACGGTCGCCGAGGTTGATCGCAGGCGCGGCCACTTGCGGCAATGCACGCGCCGGTGCCGTCGGCGCAATGACCGGCTGGGGCGCAGGCGCCTGCGCCGCTGCGGCGACCGCCACCAGCACGTCCCCCTTGGTCACCCGGCCATCCTTTCCCGTTCCGGCTACGGAACCCGCAGCCAGGCTGTTGTCCGCCATGATCTTCGCCGCGGACGGCATCGCCACACCGGCCTTGGAGCCGGAGGCCGCAGCAGGGGCTGCGGGCACGGCGGCCGACGCCACGGCCGCAGCCGGGGGCGCAGCTGCTGCAACGCCCTTGCCCTCGGTGTCGATGCGGGCAATCAATTGCTCCGCCGCCACCGTGCCGCCGTTGCCCACAAGAATTTCCGCCAGCATGCCGGCCGAGGGTGCCGGCACTTCCAGCACCACCTTGTCCGTTTCAATCTCGATCAGGATTTCATCGGCGGCAACCAGGTCGCCGACCTTTTTCTTCCACTGCAACAGAGTCGCTTCCGCCACGGACTCGGAGAGCTGTGGAACTTTTACTTCTACGATAGCCATATCAATTCTTTCGGTATTGGTGCTTGTAGGTACTTATTTGGTCAGCACGAAGCCCTTGAGCTTGGCAAATGCACCTTCGACCAGCGCCTTTTGCTGCTCCTGGTGCAGATGGGAGTAACCGACTGCGGGCGATGCCGACGCCGCGCGCCCGGAGTAGCCCATGCGCTGGCCCTCCGCCATGTTCTCGTGCAGGTAATGCTGCACGAAGAACCAGGCACCCTGGTTCTGCGGCTCGTCCTGGCACCACAGCACTTCGCCGGCATGGGGGTATTTTTTGAGTTCGGCGGAAAAAGCCTTGTGCGGGAAGGGGTAGAGCTGCTCCACCCGCACGATGGCCACATCCTCGCGGCCGAGTTCTTCGCGCTTTTTCACCAGGTCGTAATAGACCTTACCGGAGCAGGCGATCAGGCGCTTGACCTTTTCTGCCTTGATATCGCGTTGCTCGGGAATGATGGTCTGGAAGCTGCCCCGGGTGAACTCGGACAGGGGTGAGGTGGCGTCCTTGTTGCGTAGCAGCGACTTGGGCGTCATGATCACCAGCGGCTTGCGCAGGTTGCGCACCATCTGCCGGCGCAACACATGGAAGATCTGGCTGGCGGTGGTGGGCTGGACAATTTGCATGTTGGTGTCCGCCGCGAGCTGCATAAAGCGCTCCAGGCGCGCCGAACTGTGCTCCGGGCCCTGGCCTTCGTAGCCGTGGGGCAGCATCAGTGTGATGCCATTGACCCGGCCCCACTTGACTTCACCCGAGGCAATGAACTGGTCGATCACCACCTGCGCACCATTGGCAAAGTCGCCAAACTGCGCCTCCCAGATCACCAGGGTGTTGGGGTCGTTGGACGCATAACCATATTCAAATGCCAGCACCGCCTCCTCCGACAAGATGGAGTCAATCACCGCAAACGGCGCCTGGTGCTCGGCCACATTTTGCAGGGCGACGTAGGTGCCGGTATCCCATTTCTCGCGGTTCTGGTCATGGATCACGGCATGGCGGTGGGTGAAAGTCCCGCGCCCACAGTCTTCGCCGGAGAGCCGCACCGGGTAGCCACTGGCCACCAGCGTGGCGAACGCCATGTGTTCCCCCATGCCCCAGTCCACCGGAATGTCGCCCCGGCCCATCGCAGCACGGTCGTCGTACACCTTGCGGACCAACTGGTGGGGGGTCACATTGGCGGGTATGGTGGTGATTTTTTCCGCCAGACGCTTCCACTCGGCCATGGGCACGGCGGTGTCACCGGCATCGGTCCACTTTTTGCCCAGGAATGGCGCCCAATCGACCGCAAACTGGCTCTTGAAATTGGTCAGGACCGGCTCCACCGTGTGCCGGCCGGCGTCCAGCGCAGAGCGGCAGGCCTTGACCATGTCATCGCCCAGGGTGGCACCCAAGCCCTGCGCCGTCAGTTTGTCCGCGTAGAGTTTGCGGGTACCGGGGTGGCTGGCGATCTTCTTGTACATCAGCGGCTGGGTCAGCCCGGGCGTGTCCTGCTCGTTGTGGCCCAGCTTGCGGAAACAGACGATATCGAGCACCACATCCTTGCGGAAAGTCATGCGGTACTCCAGCGCCAGCTGGGTGGCCAGCACCACGGTTTCAGGATCGTCGCCATTGACGTGCAGCACCGGCGCCTCGACCATCTTGACGATGTCGGTACAGAAGACACTGGAACGCATGTCGCGCGGATCGGAGGTGGTGAATCCGATCTGGTTGTTGATGATGATGTGCACGGTGCCACCGGTGGAGTAGCCGCGCGTTTGCGCCAGCGCCAGCGTTTCCTGGTTGACGCCCTGGCCGCCAAATGCGGCGTCCCCGTGCACCAGCACGGGCAGCACCTGCTTGCCCAGCGGGTCGGCGCGGCGGTCCATGCGGGCGCGCACCGAACCTTCTACCACCGGGTTGACGATTTCCAGGTGTGACGGGTTGAACGCCAGCGACAGGTGGACCGGTCCACCGGCAGTGGACACATCGGAACTGAATCCCTGGTGGTACTTGACGTCGCCGGAAGGCAGATCTTCCGGCGCCGTATGGTCGAATTCGGCAAACAGGTCCGCCGGGGTCTTGCGCATGGTGTTGACCAGCACATTGAGGCGGCCGCGGTGGGCCATGCCAATCACAATTTCCTGCACGCCAGACAGACCGGCCGACTGAATCAGTTCTTCCATGGCGGCAATAAAGCTCTCCCCGCCCTCTAGAGAGAAGCGTTTCTGGCCCACGTACCGGGTGTGCAGGAAGCGCTCCAGCCCCTCGGCAGCGGTCAGACGCTCCAGGATGGCCTGCTTCTTTTCTGCCGCGAAATTGGGCTTGCTGCGAATCGATTCGAGCTTTTGCTGCCACCAGCGCTTCTCCGCCTGCTCGGTGGTGTACATGTACTCCGCACCCAGCGTACCGCAGTAGGTTTCGCGCAGGGCATTGAGCAACTCGCGCAGGGACATGGAGTTCCTGCCGAAAAAGGTGTTGCTGGTATCGAACACGGTTTCCTGATCGGCGCTGGCAAAACCGTAGAACGCGGGATCCAGATCAGGAATTGCCGGGCGCTCGGTCCGTTTGAGGGGGTCCAGATCGGCCCAGCGCTGGCCTACGTTGCGGTAGGCGGCAATGAGCTGCTGCACGGCCGTGCGCTTGCGGCCCATCTCGGCATCGGCGCTGGCCATGACCACCTTGGTGCCACCGGCTTTGGCCCGCTCGGCAAAGGCGTTGATCACCGGCAGGTGGGGCACGTCCTTGGTGTTGCTGCCGTCGAGCGCCGGAACATGCTGGAGCGCGTCGAAATAGCTGCGCCAGGACTCAGGGACGCTGCCAGGGTTGGCGAGGTAGTTTTCGTACATCTCCTCGACGTACGGGGCGTTGCCGCCGAACAGGTAGGTGTTGTTCTGGTACGCCTGGTACACGGACGGCGCTGACTGCGCCCCGAAAGACATCGATTCACTCATATTCCGCTGACCTCCGTTCCCCTTGGGGGAACCTTAGCTGGTTAAAGCTGTTGAATTAACCTTCCGCGACACGGCTGAACCGGTTGGCGGATGCGACTGTGGCATGGGGAAGGGCCTGCATTGCAGACCGGATTGTGCCACCGAAAAATTACGCGTCCCGAGAAACTCCGCGCAGGCGCCCTCAGCCGGCAGAGCCCGTCACGGCACACAGATGCCGGATCTGCTCCAGGGCCGAGGGGTCCTCCATGGTGGTCAAATCGCCGGGGTCGCGCCCCTCGCACACCGCCTGGATGGCCCGGCGCAGCAACTTGCCGCTGCGCGTCTTGGGCAGCACCGTGACGAAACGGACCCGCGCCGGCCGCGCAACTGCCCCGAGTGTGCGGTCCACCACCCCCATGACCTCGCCTTCGAGCCGCAGCCGCGCAACGTCGTCAACCAGGCCGGAGGCATCCTTGACCACCGCAAACGCCATGGCCACCTGCCCCTTGAGGCTGTCGGCGACGCCGACGACGGCCACCTCCGAAATATTCGGATGGCCGGAAATGCTCTCCTCGATCTCGCGGGTTCCCAGGCGATGGCCGGCCACGTTGATCACATCGTCGGTACGGCCCAGGATGAAATAGTAGCCATCCCGGTCCCGCACGGCCCAGTCGAAGGTGTTGTAAACCAGCCGGCCCGGAATGCTCTTCCAGTAGGTGTTGACAAAGCGCGCATCGTCGCACCAGACCGTCTGCATGCAGCCCGGCGGCAAGGGGCCGTCGATGGCCAGCACACCCTTCTGGTCGGGCTCGGTGAGCTCCAGCCCGGTGTTCTCGTCAATCAACTTGACGTCATAGCCATACATGGCCAGGCCCGGGCTGCCAAACTTGCTCGGCGCCTGTTCGATGCCATTGGCCAGCGCCAGAATGGGCCAGCCAGTCTCGGTCTGCCAGTAGTTGTCAATGATGGGTTTGCCCAGCCCCTGGCTGATCCAGGCGGCGGTCGGCTCGTCCAGCGGCTCGCCGGCCAGAAACAGCGCACGCAGGCTCGACAGGTCATAGCGCGACAACAGCGCCGGGTCCTGCTTCTTGAGGACCCGCACCGCGGTCGGGGCACTGAACATCACGCTGACGCGGTACTTCTCCACCAGGCTCCACCAGACGCCGCCATCCGGCCGCGTTGGCAATCCCTCGTACAGAATGGTGGCCATGCCGGCAATCAGGGGGCCGTAGACGATGTAACTGTGGCCCACCACCCAGCCGATGTCGCTGGTGGAAAAGTAGGTTTCGCCGGCATTACCGCAAAAAATATGCTTCATGCTCGCTGCCAGCGCCACGGCATAACCACCGGTGTCACGCTGGACGCCTTTGGGCTTGCCGGTGGTGCCGCTGGTGTACAGCGTGTAACTCGGGTGGGTTGACTCCAGCCATGCGCAGGGCACCACCGATTGAAGATGTTTTTCCCTCAGAACCCGCCAGGAATGGTCGCGTCCCGCTACCAAATTCATAGCAGCAAGACCCCGATCTACCAGCAGCACGGCAGCCGGCTTGTGGCTTGCTGCGGCAATCGCCTCATCCAGCAGCGGCTTGTAGGGCACCACCTTGCCGCCGCGCGAGCCCGCATCGGCACTGACCACCACGGTCGGGGAGGCATCCTCGATGCGCGACGCCAGGGACCCGGCGGCAAAGCCACCAAAGACCACCGAGTGGACGGCACCGATGCGGGCGCAGGCCAGCATGGCAAATGCTGCTTCGGCAATCATCGGCATGTAAATCAGGACCCTGTCCCCTTTGCACACGCCGAGCTCCAGCAGGGTCGCGGCCATGCGCTGCACTTCGGCGTGCAGCTGTGCAAAAGTAAAGGTCTGCTCATTCCCGGTTTCGGTGGAGACCGCAATCAGGGCGGGCTGGTCAGCCCGCGCTGCCAGGTGGCGGTCCACCGCGTTGTGGCACAGGTTGGTGGTGCCACCCACAAACCATTGGGCAAAAGGCGGGTTGCTGTAGTCGCAGACCTTCAGGGGCGGGGTATGCCACTCGACCAAAGCCGCCTGTTCCGCCCAAAAGCCAGCGCGGTCGGCGATGGAACGCCGGTAGAAATCTGCATAAGCGGTCACGGTGCGAGTCTCCCAGGGTTGGCCAAAATCAAACTGAATTCATAATTATGAATATTGGACTTTCAACAAGCTGACGGACGCGGGCCCCTTGCCCTGCCGCTCCCTACTTGATGAGCGCCTGCACCGCCCGGAACGACGGGTGCTCGGCACTGCGCAGCCACTCAAATGCCACCATCTCGGTCGTCACCAGTTCTGCGCCGGCCCCCGCCAGCCGGTCAAACGCAGCGTCGCTGCTGCGCAAGGCGCGGGCGCCGCAGGCATCGGCCACGACCCAGACGGAAAAGTCATCCTCCAGCAAATCCATCGCGGTCTGCAGCAGGCAGACGTGGGTCTCCCAGCCTGCGATCACAATGGTATCGCGCGCCGGCGCCTCGCTGGGTTTTTGCAGGTGCCGCGGCAGGCTGCGCGCATTGCCCTGTATCGGCCGGGCCGGAGGACGGAGCCAGTCGCCCAGGCCCTCCTCCACCGCGCTGAACTGCATCTTAGCCAGCATGCGCGCGCCTGCCGCTACCAGCGCGTCCTGCAACTCCGCCACCGTGCTGCCCAACTTCGACGGATTCTGTTCGGTAAAGAAAACAGGAACCTTGAGCACGGATGCCATGCGGGCCAGTCGGACCGCATTGGCAACTGCCAGCGGGGCGTCCAGCACTGCCGGCAGCAACCGGGCCTGGTAATCGATCAGCACCAGTTGCGAGGTGTCGAGTTCTAACAGCATGGGGGACCCTCCAGAAAGCAGCGATTCAGGATAATTCTATAAAAATCAATATCTTGGAAAGCTTTCTTCAAGCATTACCTTTCTTGACATGGCTCCATTGTGCCCGTAAGCTCCGGACATGCGAATTTTTCATCCCGTCCTGGTGTTGGCCCTGGCGCTGTCCCTGGCGAGCGCCGCCCGGGCCGGGCCCATCGATGCCGGCGATGAGATCGGCCGTTTCTTGAGTGACCGGGGCCTGATGGAGCGCATCGGCGAAGCCGGTAACCGGGTGGAAGCCAAGGCTTCGGAACTCGTTGTCAATGCGTTGGCGTTTCTGGGCGTGCCCTACCGCCGGGGCGGCAACAGCCTGGATACCGGCTTTGACTGCAGTGGATTTGTCCGCGCGATTTACGAGCAGACTGCCGGATTGATCCTTCCCCGCCGCGCCGAGCAGCAGGCAGCGTCTACCCAAAAGATAGAAAAGGCCGAGCTGCAGCCCGGCGACCTGGTGTTCTTCAACACCATGCGCCGCGCCTTCAGCCACGTCGGTATCTACGTTGGCAATGGCAAATTCATTCACTCTCCCAAGCCGGGTGCAGAAGTTCGGGTGGAAGACATGGGTGTGGCGTATTGGTCCAGCCGTTTCGACGGCGCGCGCCGTGTTCCCGCCGCAGACCTTGCCGCCACAAGCACCCTTCCCTGAGCGGGCTGCAGCCTCGCCATGCCATTTTCCGCCCTGGGGCTTTCGCCCCCGTTGCTGCAGGCCCTGGCGCGCAATCAACTGACCATTCCGACCCCGGTGCAAAGTGCAGCCATCCCCCCGGCCATCGCCGGCCGGGATGTGCTGGCCAGGGCCCAGACCGGTTCTGGCAAAACCCTGGCCTACGGCCTGCCCGCCCTCCAGCACCTGGCGGATAGCAGCCTCCGCCCCGAGCGGCCGGTGCGCGCGCTGGTCCTGGTGCCGACCCGGGAACTGGCCGTGCAGGTGGGCGAGTCGCTGCGTGCCATTGCCAACCAGTTGCCCCACGCGATCAAGATCAGCGTGGTGTTCGGCGGCGTATCCATCAACCGGCAAATGCTTGCGCTGCGCGGCGGAACCGACCTGGTTGTTGCCGCACCAGGCCGACTGCTTGACCTGGTCGCCAGCAAGGCGGTGTCGCTGGCAGGGCTGGAAGTCCTGGTCCTCGATGAGGCCGACCGGCTGCTCGACATGGGCTTTTCGCAGGAACTGGGCAGCATCCTGACCCTGTTGCCGCCGCGCCGGCAAAGCCTGTTTTTCTCCGCCACATATTCAGCGGCTGTTACCGCACTTGCGCACGCTCTGCTTCGGGATCCGGCGGAGGTCATGCCGGCGGAGCCGGAGCACACACCGGATATCGCTCAATGGTGCATCGCGGTGGACGCACCCCGGCGCACCCAGCTGCTGCGCCATTTGATCGAGGCGCGCCACTGGCGTCGCCTGCTGGTCTTTGTGGCCTCCCGGCATGCGGCGGAAATCGTGGCGGACAAACTGCGCAAGGCGCGCATCGATGCGGAGCCTTTCCACAGCGGCCTGACCCAGGGAAAACGCATGCAGGTCCTGTCGGACTTCAAGGCTTCGCGCCTGAAGGTGGTAGTGGCTACCGACATGGCCTCGCGGGGCCTCGACATCGCCGAGCTTCCCGTGGTGGTGAACTACGACCTTCCGCGCTCGGCCGATGACTTTACCCACCGCATCGGTCGCACCGCCCGGGCCGGCGAATCCGGCGTGGCGGTCAGCTTCATCAGCGCCACCGACCTCGGCCACTGGGAATTGATCAGCAAACGGCACGGCCTGACTGCCGCACTGGATACAGTCCCGGGGTTCGAACCCCTGGACGCCCCGCCTGCTACCACCACAGCAGCCACGGCCGCACCGGGCAATGGCGGCGTCAAGGGGCGGCGCCCTAGCAAGAAAGACAAGGCCAGGGCCCGTGCCAAACCACAGCCCTGAAGGCTCATGACCCAGGCGCTCCCTGGCCCTCCCCCGCGAGGCGGCGCAACAGGCTGCGCAGTTTGGCCGGGCGTACCGGCTTGTGGAGCAATGCCAGGCCCGACTCCTTGGCGGCCTGGATAAACCGGACATCGGTGTCGCCGCTGATCAGGCACGCAGGGATGGTGCAACCCGCAAGTGCACTCAGGCGGGCAATGGCATCCATGCCGCTCACCCCGCCTCCAATCCGGTAGTCGCTGACCAGTACCTGGGGCACAAACCCGTCCTGCAGCGCTGCGACAGCCTGGTCGAGGTCCGGCACTGCGCGTACCTCGTAACCCCAGGATTCCAACAGAGCCCGGATGGCATCCAGCGACAGCCTGTCGTCCTCAATCACCATGACCCTGGCAGATGTTGCGCCTTCGCCCGGGGCTGCCAGGTCCTGTGGATGGTCGTCGCCGACCGTGGGCGCAGTGGCAACCGGCACCGTGATTGAAAAGCGGGTGCCGCAGCCTGGTGCGGACTGCAGACCAACCGGATGGCGCAGGAGCCGGGCCCCCCGCTCCACAATACTCAGGCCCAGACCGAGCCCGTAAGAACGGTCGCGCTGGGCGTTGCCCACCTGGTAAAACTCCTGAAAGATCCGGGCCTGGTGCTCTTCGGAGATGCCAATGCCGCTGTCGCGCACGTCAATGCGCACATGCCGCCCACCGCCCACCGGGCGGCAGGCAATCAGCACGCTACCGCGCTCTGTGTAGCGCACCGCGTTATGGGCCAGGTTCATCACGATGCGTTGCAGCAGCACGGCATCGCTCAGGACCCAGTGGCGGCCCGGCAGTACGCACAGGCGCAGCCCCTTGTGCGTTGCCATGGCACCGAGACTCAGCTGCACTTTTTCCAGCAGGGCCACCGTGCTTACCGGGCGCATTTCCACCACCACGGAGCCCGCGTCCAGGCGGGAGATATCGAGCAGCGCATCGAGCAGGTCCTGGGTGGCCTGCACCGCAAGTTCTGCGCTGTGCACCAGCTCGCGCATCGGCGCGTCCATCGGCAACTGACCGAGGCGAGCCATCAGCATTCCCAGTGCGTGGGCAGGTTGCCGCAGGTCGTGGCTTGCGGCGGCCAGAAAGCGTGATTTCGCCAGGGTGGCGATCTCCGCCTCCTCCTTCTTCAAGCGCAGTTCCTGGGTCACCTCTGCAACGCGCTGCTCCAGCACATCGCGCCCGGCGCGCAGCTGCTCCGCCATCCCGTTCAGGCCCAACTGCAGGGCCTCCAGAGGGTCCGCCTTCCCGGAGGGTGGTTCCACCGAGAGGTCGCCCTCGCCGATCTGCGCGATGCGCCGCGACACCTGCATCACCGGCTGCATCACGCGCTGCCCCATGCGCTCGGCGATCAACCATGCCAGCACAATGCCAGCCAAACCCAGCGCAAGGGTCCAGAACAGCAGGCCTCGCGTGCGCGCCTCCAAGCCTTCGCGCGACAACTCCAGCACCGCATAGCCTACTGGCGGCGGGCCCGCAGCGGTCTTGGCCGCAGGCCCATCCAACCAATCTTCCACCACAACGCTGGCCGGCGCGACGACTTCCATCAGCGTGTCCACACCGCGGTCCCGCCCCAAGCCTTCCTGTGCTGCCGTCGCGGCATCGCCATAGCTTTTGAGCGTCCACGCGCCAGCGGATGCCCGAAGCGCCCCTTGTGCGTCGTACACCGCCACACTGCGTACATGTTCTTCAGCGCCAATGGCCGTAGCAACCCCCAGCAAACTGGCCTGGTTACCCGAAAAAAGACCGTATTCGCTGGCCATTGCAAGCTGGCGAACCAGCAACCTGCCGCGCTGGCGATGGGCAGCATCCAGATCATCGAGGCGTACGCTCAGGAACATCGCCACCGTGGCGGCCGAGACCACAAACACCGGCAACAGGGCGGCGGCCAATATGCGGGTTCGCAGCAAGGTCAGCATCAGAGCTTTCTCTCCAGCTTGTGCAGCCGCTCGGCCAGGTCGGGGCCATCGAGCTCCAGCCCCAGCGTCCGGGCCACGCGGTCATTGACCGTGACTTCGAAGTCCACCGGATACTGCGACGGCGGCAGCCCTCCCGTTTGCAGGCTGGTGCGCACCATCTGGGCAGCCTGTACCCCGATTTGCCTGGGGGTGCTGTGCACCGACATCAGCGCTCCCGCCTGAACATAGGCTGGCGAAAAACCCAACACCGGCACCCGGGCGCGGTAGGTGGTCAGCAGAATATTGGCCAGGGTGGCACTGTTGTAGACCTGCGGATCGGGCCAGGCCAGGAGCACCTGCGCGTCGTCCAAAATCGCCTGCAGCGTGTCAAACAAAGTGGCTGTTCCGGAATAGTGGCCGGCCACCTCCTGCAGCCCGCGCGTGCGCACCGCTGCCTGAAAGGCCGACTGTTGCGCGACAGACTCCGGCCCCCACAGAACGCCAGTGCGCCTGACCGCGGGCAATGAAAGACGCACCAGATCAAGCTGTCGCGCAATGGGCTGGTCCAGGTAGAGCGCCACTGCGGTTGCGGCAGAGGCCCTGTTGCCCGCGTTCCTGACCGCACCGTCAAAGCTCTGGCGCGGAATCAGTGCGGCGATGACCGGTACGCGCAGGTCCCGGGCCAGCACCTGCCGCAAGCCGCTGGTACCCAGAGAAACCACCAGACTGGGCGATGCGGCACCGGAGAAGTCCATGCCTTCGATGTCCCGCCCATCGCGCTGCACGATGTCGCGCACCCCGGCGCGCTGCAACTCGGTGACCAGGGCCAACGCTGCCTCGGCATTGCCGGCGCTGGCACGGTCGCTGGAGACGATCAGCACGCCGCCAGCCCGGACCATACCAGCGCAGCACAGTGCCAGCAGCAGGCAGATCCAACACCGCAATATCCGCATGGCAACGCAGCGCTTCAGTAGGTCAGGCGCAATGAAACCAGGGCGCGGCGATCAAAATAAAAGTTCCGGTTGCCGTCCGGGTAGGGCGCATCCAGGTTCTGGACCGTGACGGCCCATTCCCCCTGGGCCCCACCACGCCGGAAAGGCCAGGCCACCCGCACGTCGGTGCGCCGCATGGACACCAACTCCCGATTCCCCGAGGTCAGGGTGAAATCGTTGGCCAGTTGGTGCATGAAGGTCAAGCCCAGGCCGTTGGCCAGCGTGTGCATGGCGGTCAGCGACGCCGAATAGCGGGGTGCGCCGTGCGCCAAGGCGAAATACTGGTTCGCTTCCCGGTACGCGATATCTGACGGCGTGAAGCCAACCGTATTGCTGCTCAGCTGGGCCAGCGCATCGACGCGGGTGTCCAGCCAGGCCTGGCTAAAAAAAATCCGCGTGGACCGCGCCGGACTCCAGCCCACCTGGTACTCGGCACCGGTCAATTCGTAACGATCGCCGTTGACATAGGTCAGCGGCATGCCCGGCATCGCGGCAATGCCGTTTTCAACCCGCTCGGAAAATACCCGCAGGTCCCCGCTGACTCCCCATTGCGGCATATCGGCGAGGTAGCCCAGTTCGCGCACGACCACCGTTTCGGAGCCGAGCTGGGGGTTGCCCTGCACGAACAACGGTGTGGGATTTTGTCCGCGAATATCGTAAAACCGGTAGCCCACGTACTTTTCATAGGCACTGGGTGGTCTGAATGCGCTCGAGGCACCCGCGCGCAGGGTGTGGCCCGGCGCCACCTGCCAGTTGAGCATGGCGCGGGGTGACAGGGAGTCCCCGCCGAGGTCGCTGTGCTCCGCCATCGCCCCCAGATTCAAAAGCCAGCGGGGCGCCAGGCGCCACTGGCCGTTGGCAAACAAGCGCAAAAAGTCGCTGCCGACCTGTCCGCGGGTGTCAAAACCCAGCCGGGAAATGATCTGCTCACGACGCAATTCGGCACCCCAGACCAGACTCCATGCGTCAGATGGCTTCAGGGTGTGGGCAAAGGACAGCGCATCATTGGCTTCCTGCCCCTCGACCTCCAGCACGATGCCGTAGTAGTTGGGGCCGTAGCTGTTGCTCAGGAAAGGGAAGCGGTCGCCGATGGCGTTTTCCGTGTGGGATGCGCTGATGGAAATATCCTGGTCTGCCGACAGGACCTGGCGCCAGTCGACCTGCACAAAGCGCGAATCCAGATAACGGGTGCGTTCGGCATTTCCCACACTGGCCGAATCACCCTTGGTACCACGGGTATTGACCGCACCCGCACGCAGTTCCATTTCCGCGCCACCGCTCGCAACAAAGTGGGAGGAAAAGTTGACGCGGTCAACCCGGTTGTCTCCGGCCGCATGCCCGCCGTTGGGCAAAGCCTTGCGCAGACCCTCGTCACCACGGCTGTCCGCGCTGATGCGAAAGGCGTCGGGCGCTTCGCCCCAACCCAGCCGCACGCCAAGATCGGCCACCCCGTTCTCTCCGGCAGTGGCGGAAACCGCAGCGCCGCGCGTGTCCGCCACATCGCGCGAAATGATGTTGACCACGCCCAGGAACGCCCGGGCTCCGTAGGCCGCCGAATTGGAACCACGCAGTACCTCGATACGCTCAATGTCATCGATGGCCACGGTTTGCCACCCCAGTCCGGTCGATCCGGTCAGAAAACCCGAGTAGACCGACCTGCCGTCCACCAGCACCTGGATCCGGTTGGCAATATCGGTGGTGCGCCCGTGGTAGAACGCCATCGGGGCATCGTTTTCAAAGGTCGTGGTGGTCTGAAAGCCCGGCACCAGGCGCAGCACATCCACCACGTCGCGCGCCCCGGTCATGCGGATGAAGTCGCGGTCCAGGATGGTCATGGCACCAGGCGTCTCGTCGAGCCGCTGCGCCAGACGTGACACCGACAGCACAATGGGCATCGGCGCCAGGAAATCCCGTTCGGACAATGCCGATGCAGCGCCCTGGCCCTGGGCAGCTGCCAGAGACATATGACAAACCAAAACCGGGAAAAGCGATTTTCTGAACATGGTTGTTGTCTCCCGCACGCGCCCCGGCGCGGCTCCCGCCCGCATTTTGCACCATGGACGGCCCACCGTCTGTGCTTGAAACCGCTTTCAGGCGTAATCGCCCAGGTCGATGGCAGCATCCTGCACCGAAACATCGGGCCAGTTCGAGTACCAGATAGCCCGGCTTGCGCTGCCCGCCTCCAGGGCGGCGCGGTCAAAGCCTGGCACAGGCGGCAACAGGGGGGCAATCCGCACGTTGTGGCGCGGCACGGAAAAATACGGGAACGACTGACGCGCCCGCCCACTCTGGTTGGTGACCCGGTGCGGTGTGGACACCAGCCGCCCGCCGCTGAGCAGCTCCAGCATGTCACCGACATTCATCACGTATTCCTGTGGTGCACAGGCGGCGTCGATCCACCCGCCCTGCCGGTTGCGCACCTGCAGCCCGCCCACCGGGTCGTGCGCAAGAATGGTGAGGTAATTGAAATCCTTGTGCGGATGGATTCCCCAGCGCGCATCGCCAGGTGCGCAGGGCGGGTAGTTCAGCAGCGTCATATTGGTCAGGGGCTGCTGCAGGCCTGATAGCACCCCATCGGCGTCCAGTCCCATGGCCTGGCACAGCGCCGCCAGCACCGCGTGGTTCACACGGTCCATTTCTTTCCAGTAGGCGAGCACGGCGGATTTCACGTCGTATGCAATTGCTGGCCAGCGGTTGGGACCGTACAGGTCGCTCTCGGTGCGCACGGGGTCGTCGGCCTCCACCTCCCAGTGCAGTTTCCAGGCTTCATACTGGTCGGCCTGGCTGCCGCCGGCGTTGGGCGTGAAGAAACCCAGGGGCACATATCCCCGGTAGTTGTCCTTGCGCACCCGCTGTGCCCGGTACGTTGCACGGGGCACTGCAAAGACGGCGCACACCGCATCCCGCATGGCCTGCAAAGTGGCTGCGGGCACGCCTGTACCCCGCAGGATGGCAAACCCCGCAGTGGTGAAGGCGCTGTGCAATTCCGACTGGCAACGCGCGCGCTCCGGGGCAGGCGCATCTGCGCGGAACAGGCTGGAGATATCGACCGTGGCAAGCTTTGTGGTCATGGAGAAAGGGGATGGTTTGCGCAAAATGCGTTGAGCGAGTCTAGCCAGAATCTTGCGACAATGACCGAAACTCCTTGCGCTCCATGGCCAGCCCCTTGTCCAACCGCCTACGTGCAGACCTGTTTGCTCAACTCGCCACGCTGGAAAAAGCAGGGCTACCTGCGGACAGGGCCTGGGCCGTGGTCGCACTGCCGGGGCCGGCGCTTGCCAGGCTGGAACTGGCACGCAAACGCCTGGCCCGCGGGGACACCCCGGCCACTGCCGGACTGCGCGCCGGCCTGTTTGTGCCCTTTGAGGCCAGCCTGGTGCGCGCCGCCCTGCAGGCCGGCAGCCCCGAGTCGGCCTACCGGCGGCTGGCTGAATCCAACGCCATGAAGGCAGACCGGCAGCGCGCGGTGCGGTCGGGCATGGTGTTCCCCACTGTGCTGCTGCTGGCCGCGCTGCTGATCCAGCCCTTGCCACAGCTGGCAAGCGGCACACTCACGCCCCTGCGCTACCTGGCAGGGGTCCTGGTCCCCTTGTTGCTGGCTGGTGCGGCGGGTCTGTTACTGGTGCGGGCCCTTGCCGCTGCGGGCGTGCAAAGGCGCCTGCTGCGCCTGCCACTGTTCGGCCAGGCCCTGGTGCGCGGCAACGCACGCGATTTTTTTCATAGCCTCGCGCTTCTGCTCGAAGCCGGAATTCCCATGCTCGAAGCACTGCCAGTAGCCGTGTCCACCATGGGCAGCAGCGTGATGCGCCGGGAATTTGGCACGCTGCACGCGCAGGTCCGAAGCGGTTGCACGCTGGCGCAGGCCTTGCGCACGCTGCCCCGCACCGGCCCGGCACAGGTAGTGGAGTGGGTACACACCGGCGAAGAGAGCGGCACCCTGCCCGAGATGCTGGAGCGCCATGCCCGCCTGGAAAGTGATGCGCTTTCGCTGTTCTGGAAGCAGGCTGCAGACTGGTTGCCACGCCTGGCCTACGGCCTGGTCGCAGGCTGGATCGCCCTGGGCCTGTTGTCGGGCAACGGCCTGACGGGCCACATGCCTGGCCGCTGAGCCATTTACCGCCGAAGGTTATGCTGTATGCCTGGGGCGTGCAGTGGCGCGCATGATGACGCAATCCAATCAGAGGAAGACACCAGCCATGTGGAAAACAGCCGTAACAATCGGGTTTTGGGCAATGCTCAGCGTGTCGGGGTCGGCGCTGGCCGAAGACAACCGTATCGACACCATTCGACCGGACGCGCCGGAACTGGCGCGCTACGGAAAATACGCGGTGGGGGTCAGGACGCTGGCGCTGGTCAATCCGCAGCAACTCGACATCGCCCGGGCCAAGGCCGGCCAGGAGATCGGCCGCTACGACCGGCCGCTCGCGGTGGAAGTGTGGTACCCGGCGAAAAGCGGCGTTGCACCCGCCGGCGCCGGTCAGTACAAGGTGTTCGCACGGGACGGCAAGACCGAGATCACGCTGCTGGGCAAGGGACAGCGCGACGCCGCAGCCGATCCGTCTGGTGGCCCCTACCCCCTGCTGATCGTTTCGCACGGGTATCCGGGCAACCGGTTCCTGCTAAGCCACCTGGCAGAAAATCTGGCCAGCAAGGGCTACGTGGTGGCGTCCATCGACCACACCGACAGCACCTACAACGACCAGACGGTGTTTGGCAGCACCCTGCTCAACCGACCGCTGGACCAGATTTTCGTGCTCAACGAGATGGCGCGGTTGAACGCGTCCGATCCAGGCGGAACACTGCAGGGGCTGATCAACACTGACACCACCGGATTGATCGGGTACTCGATGGGTGGCTACGGCGTGGTCAACGCCATCGGCGGCGGCTTTAGCGCTGCGGGTGTGGCGCTCCCGATCAGCCCGCCCAACGGGGTACTGGCCATGCGCCAGAGTGGCAACCCCGCCTACGTGGCATCCCTGGACAAGCGCATCAAGGCGGCCGTGGCGTTTGCGCCCTGGGGCTGGAAGGCTGGCTTCTGGGATGCGCAGGGCCTCGCGGGCATACGGACCCCGGTGTTGTTTATCGCCGGAAGCGTCGATGATGTATCGGGCTACGCACCGGGCGTGCGAAACATTTTTGAAGCCAGTGTGAATGCGCCGCGCTTCCTGCTGACCTACGAAAACGCCAACCACAATGCCGGAGCCCCCATGCCGCCACCCCGGGAGACCTGGCTGCCGGTTCCCAACCTGAAATTCATTCCGGCAGAACACTACATCGATGCCGTGTGGGACAAC
>Ga0007791_10000069_pt1 | contig 24548 bp, 19 predicted proteins | sample CryBogmetaGMA05M_FD_60368 | JGI IMG/M metagenome (GOLD analysis project Ga0007791, IMG submission 60368) | Freshwater microbial communities from Crystal Bog, Wisconsin, USA - MA0.5M | ecosystem: Environmental > Aquatic > Freshwater > Lake | place: Crystal Bog, Wisconsin, USA | collected 2009-07-06 | reverse complement strand
GACCCGACAGGTCCTGGATGGAGCCGAGCACAATCTCGTCCTTGCTGACGCCTTGCTGTGCCAGAGCCGGTGCAGTGGTCAAAGCCAACGCAGCCAGAGCCGCAGCGGTGCTGATGGTAAAACGCATTTTCATGGTGGTTCTCCTGGTAAAAAACTAGCGGTACATGGCCTCGATCTGGGGCGCATACTTGGTCTCCACCAGCCGACGCTTGAGCTTCATGGTGGGGGTGAGTTCCTCGTCTTCTGCCGTCAGTTGCTTTTCCAGCAGGAAGAATTTTTTGATCTGCTCCACGCGGGCGAACTTGCCATTGACCCGGTCGATTTCCGCCTGGATCAGCGCCTGGACTTCGGGCGCGCGGGTCAGGGACGCATAGTTGCTGAAAGGTACGTCCTGGTCCTGGGCAAACTTTTCTACATTCTCCTGGTCGATCATGACGATGGCTGTGAGGTAGGGACGCTTGTCGCCGATCACCACGGCGTCCGTGATGTAGGGTGAAAACTTCAACTCGTTTTCCAGCTCACTGGGCGTAATGTTCTTGCCACCGGCGGTGATGATGATGTCCTTCATGCGGTCGGTGATGCGAAAGTAGCCATCCGCGTCCACCAGTCCGACATCGCCGGTGTGCAACCACCCGTCCTCGGTCACAGTCTCGCGCGTCTTGTCCGGCTGATTGAGATAACCGGCAAACACATTCGGGCCGCGCACCAAGATTTCACTGGTGACCGGATCGAGTTTGACTTCGTTAAAGCCGGCGGCAGGCCCGATCGAGCCGGGTTTGATGCGGCCCACTGGAACGGCGGTGGACGCGCCGCAGGTCTCGGTCATGCCCCAGACTTCGAGCATGGGCACGCCGAGGGCCAGGTACCAGCGTACCAGGTCCGGAGAAATCGGCGCCGCACCGGTCACTAGGAATCGGGCCCGGTGGATACCGATCAGCTTGCGGACGTTGTTGAGCGCCAGCCAGCGAGCCACCAGGAATTGCACTTTCAGCCACGCGCTGATACGCTGGCCTGCCAGGACCCTGTTGGCAATGGTGGTACCCACGCCGATGCTCCAGGCATAGGCGGCCTGCTGTACTGGACCGGCTTCCTTGAGCGCGATCATCACGCCCGAATAAAACTTTTCCCAGACCCGTGGCACGGCGGTAAAAACGGTGGGCGCAATCTCCCGGACATTCTCCGGAATGGTTTCCGGATTCTCGACAAAGTTGATCCTGGTGCCGGTGTAGAGCGAGAAGTACTCACCGCCCATACGCTCTGCAATATGGCACAGGGGCAAAAAGCACATGCGCTCATCGCTTTCGTCCTGCGTGATCAGGGTGTTGTAGCCGCGCGCCGAATACACCAGCCCGCTGTGCAGGTGCATGGCCCCCTTGGGTTTCCCAGTGGTGCCCGAGGTGTACACCAGAATGGCCAGGTCCCCGGGCTGGCAGGCGTCGATGCGGGACTGCAGTGCTGCCGGATGCTGGCCCAGATAGTCCCGGCCAAGGGCCCGCAGCGCTTCCAGGCTGATCACATCGGGGGCTTCGAGCCCGCGCAGGCCTTCCATGTCAAACACCACAATCTTGCGCAGCAGCGGCAGCTGTCCGCGAACTTCCAGCGCCTTGTCGAGCTGCTCGTCGTCTTCCACGAACAGCACGGTGGTGCGGGAGTCCTCGCAGATATAGTGCAGCTGCGAGGGCGCATCGGTGGGGTAAACACCATTCGAAACGCCGCCTGCGCTGAGCACCGCGATATCGGCCCAGACCCATTCCACCGCCGTGTTGGCCAGGATGGATGCGCACTCCCCCTTTGCAAAGCCCAGGCTTAGCAGGCCGCCTGCGATTTCGCGCACGGCGTCAGCGGTCTGGTTCCAGGTCCAGCTGCGCCACACTCCCAGATGTTTCTGCCGCATCCAGACATTCGGGCCGCGCGAGCGGACAGCGTTCCAGAACACGGCGGGAATGGTCTCACCCGGCATCACGATGTCGTGCCGGGGCTGGATGTCGCTGGTGTCCCAGAGTCCTTGCATGGTGTCTTATCTCCAGGTCTTCTTCTTTTTCCAGCGTCGATCACCCCGAACGCCCTCGTCCTTGAGCCCCAGATAGAACTCCTTGATATCGTCCTTTTCCCGCAGTCGCGCGCAGGTGTCTTCCATCACAATGCGGCCGTTTTCCAGCACGTAGCCGTAGTCCGAGGCATTGAGCGCCATGTTGGCGTTTTGCTCCACCAGCAGAATCGTCGTGCCCCGCTCCCGATTGATGCGCACCACAATTTCAAAAATTTCCTTGGTCAGCTTCGGGCTCAGCCCCAGGCTGGGTTCGTCAAGCAGGATCAGGTCCGGGTCTGCCATCAGCGCACGGGAGATTGACAGCATCTGCTGCTGCCCTCCGGAGAGCAACCCTGCATCTTGCGTCTCGCGCTCTTTCAGGATGGGGAAGTAGCCGAAAACCGCCTCCATGTCACGGGCTACCCCGTCCCGGTCCTTGCGTGTGTAGGCACCCATCAGCAGGTTGTCGCGCACGCTCAGGAGCGGAAACACTTCCCGGCCTTCCGGTACATGGCTCAGCCCCTGCTGCACGATCAGGGCTGGATCTTTGGCGGTGATGTCGCGGCCTTTGAATTCAATCGAGCCCTTACGTGGATCGATGATGCCGGAAATGGTCTTGAGAATGGTGGTCTTGCCTGCACCGTTGGAACCCAGGACGGTGGCAATCTCGCCGCGCCGCACTTTCAGGCTGACACCGCGGATGGCCTTGATCGGACCGTAGGCGCTTTCCACGTTGAGCAGCTGCAGCACGGGCTGGTCTCCGATCGGGGGCGGCAAGGCACTCATACCTGCCCCTCCCTGACGGGCGACTGGCTGGTGGCTCGGCGCAGGGAGGACACATCGTCTATCGAGCCCAGGTAGGCCTCCACGACGCCAGGATCCTGCTGAACCTCGCGCGGCGTGCCCAGGGCCAGCACCTGGCCCTGGTTCATGGCCAGCACCCGGTCTGATACTTTGGACACCAGGCTCATGTCGTGTTCGACCATCAGCACCGTAATGCCGAGTTCGTTCTTGATATCCTGGATCCAGAATGCCATGTCCTCGGTTTCTTCCACATTGAGTCCGCTCGAGGGCTCGTCGAGCAGCAGCAGGCGGGGTTCGGTGCACAGGGCCCGCGCCATTTCCACCACCTTGCGCACCCCATAAGGCAAGCCGGCAACGAAGGTGTCCCGGTAATGCTGCAGGCCCAGAAAATCGATGACTTCCTCTGCTTTTTCTCTTGCCAGTATTTCGGTTTCGCGCGCCCGCGCAGTGAACAGCAGGTCCTGCCACAGGCCGGTTCTGCGGTGGGTGTGTCGACCGATCAGCAAGTTGTTCAACACGCTGGCATGTTCGAACAGTTCGATGTTCTGGAAGGTGCGTGCGATGCCCAGACCTGCGACGCTCTGGGGTGGCTGTGCGGTGAGCGACAGGGAACCATCGGGTCCTTTGAACTCGATTTCTCCGGCAGTGGGCGTATAGATCCGGCTGATCAAATTGAAAACCGTGGTCTTGCCGGCCCCATTGGGACCGATCAGTGTGAAGACCTCGCCCTGGCGGACTTCAAAGCTCACGTCGTTGACCGCCAGCACGCCACCAAAGCGCACGCTCAGGTTCCGGGCCGAGAGAAGGGAGTCTGGGTTCATTTGAGGCGGTCCGATTTCTGGAACGATTTCTGCCGTTTGAACATGCCCTTGCGGTAAAACGGGAACATCTGCAGGTAGGTGCGGATCTTGAGCCAGCGCCCGTACAGGCCCTGGGGTTCAAACAGGACAAACGCAATCAGCACCACCCCGTACACCAGCCCCTGCAAGCCTGGCGCTTGCCCGACGGCGGCGGGCAGATGGTCTTTGCTCAGGGCGATGACCTGCGGCATGCTGATCAGAAAGATCGCACCCAGAAAAGCGCCATGGACCGAGCCAACACCACCAATCACAATCATCAGCAGCAAGTCGATCGACTGCAGGATATTGAACTGATCGGGAGAAATGAATTGCAGCTTGTGCGCGTACAGCGCACCGGCAATGCCAGCCAGCGCCGCAGACAGCGAGAAGGAAAGCGTCTTGTAATAGGCCAGGTGGATGCCCATGCTTTGGGCAGAAATCTCCGAATCCCGAATGGCGACCAGGGCCCGTCCGGTGGGGGAGCGCAGCAAATTGAGGATCGCCAGGGTGGCGACGACCGTGATTAACAGGCACAGAAAATAGAACTGGGTCCCGCTCTCGAGCACCCAGCCAAAAAGATCCGGTTTCTGGATGTGGGTGCCGGCGTTGCCACCGGTGACGGATTCCCAGCGGGCAAAGACTTCCTCCACAATGAAACCGAGGGACAGGGTGGCAATGCCCAGATAAATCCCCTTGACCCGCAGGGCCGGCAGCCCGACCAGCCAGCCGACACCCGCCGACAACCCGGCAGCGCACGCCAGCGCCAGCGGAAACGGTAGGCCTGCATTGGTCAGTGCTGCCTGGGTATAGGCGCCGACGCCCAGAAAAGCAGCATGCCCCAGAGAGAAAAGGCCGGTAAAGCCGGCCAGCAGCATCAGGCCCAGGCCGGCAATCGAATAGATCAGCACAAAGGTGAGCTGTGCAAGCCAGTATTCGTCAAAGAGCCAGGGCACTGCAGCCAGCACCAGCAGCAGACTGCCGTACCAAAATAAATGCCCGCCATGCCGCGCCAGCTTGATGTCCTGCGCATAGTCGGTCTTGAAGATAAATCGCATGTCAGACCTTCTTGCGCAATTTTTCGCCAAACAGGCCGTTGGGTTTGACCATCAGCATCACCAGCACCACGATGTAGGCCGCGATGTCCTTGATGCCGTCGGGCAGGTAGAAGCCCGAAAGCGACTCCACCACGCCAATCACCAGCCCGCCCACGATGGCACCGGGCAAACTGCCAAAGCCACCCACGACTGCCGCCGGAAAGGCCTTGAGGCCGACGAAACCCATGTTGGCATGCACGAACGTAATGGGTGCCAGCAACAGCCCTGCGATCGCCGCCACCGCAGCAGCCAGGCCCCAGGCGATGCCATTGAGGCGCTGCACCGGTATGCCCATGTAATAGGCCGCCAACTGGTTTTGGGACGCTGCCTGCATGGCCACACCGAGCTTGCTGTAGCGGAACAGGGCGAACAGCAACAGACAGAGAACACTGGTGGCACCGATCACCACCATCTGTTCCACATTGAGAACCAGCGCTCCAATCCCGTTGGCGTCGCCACCGAGCTTCCAGATCTCATCCTTGTAGGGCACCGGCAGCGCCTGGGTTTCGGTACCGATGCCAGGCAACATGGTGACGGCACCGCGCGCGACATAGCCGATGCCGATGGTCAGCATCACGATGGAGAAGGCGGGCTGGCCGAGGATGGGGCGTATGACGATGCGTTCCAGCGCAATGCCGAATACCGCCATGGCGGCGATCGTGCACAGCGTGGCCAACCAGTAGGGGAAGCCCAGCAGCGTCATCGCCACCAGACCACCAAATGCGCCCAGCATCATGAGCTCGCCCTGCGCGAAGCTGACGGTTTCAGTGGCTTTGTAGATCAGCACAAAGCCCAGGGCAATCAGTCCATAGATACAACCCTGCGCGACCCCGCTGATGACGAGTTGAAGCAACTGCACTCTGTCTCCTTTTATTCTGGACCCGTTTATACAGGCTGGCTCTGAAACAGAGCATAGGGAAGACACTGATTTCCCTGCGCCGTACAGGCACAATCCAGGGCTCACCCGGAAAGAAATTTTTCATGCATCCCTCAGGCCACCACGCCGCCCCCGCCAACGCCGCTCCTGCGGCCACAAAGACCCGCTCCGATTGGCAAACCCTGGCACGGCTGTTCCCTTATCTCTGGACCTACAAGTGGCGCGTGATGGCTGCCCTGGCCTTTATGGTGGGCGCCAAGCTCGCCAATGTGGGCGTGCCCCTGTTGCTGAAAAACCTGGTGGATGCGATGACGATCCGGCCTGGAGATCCGGTCAGCCTGCTGGTGGTGCCAGCCGCACTGCTGGTCGGTTACGGTGCGCTGCGGCTGTCTACTTCGCTTTTTACCGAGTTGCGTGAACTGGTGTTTGCCAAGGCTACCGAGGGGGCAGCACGCAGCATTTCTTTGGAGGTGTTCCGGCACCTGCATGCAATGAGCCTGCGCTTCCATCTAGAGCGCCAGACCGGCGGCATGACCCGTGATATCGAGCGCGGCACCCGTGGCGTGCATTCGCTCATCAGCTACTCCCTCTACAGCATCATCCCGACCCTGATCGAGGTCACTCTGGTGCTGAGCCTGCTGGCGATCAAGTACGACGCCTGGTTTGCCTGGATCACCATCGTCGCGCTGGTGCTCTACATCAGCTTCACCATTACGGTCACCGAATGGCGGACCCAGTTTCGCAAGAAGATGAACGAGATGGATTCAACGGCCCACAGCCGCGCCATCGATTCGCTCTTGAACTACGAAACCGTCAAGTATTTCAACAACGAAGAGTTCGAGGCCACGCGCTACGGTGAAAACCTGGAGCGCTACCGCCGCGCCGCCGTCAAGAGCCAGACCACCCTGAGTCTGCTCAACACCGGCCAGCAACTCATCATTGCGGTGGCGCTGGTGACCATGCTCTGGCGCGCCACCCAGGGCGTGGTGGAAGGGCGGATGACACTGGGTGACCTGGTCATGGTCAATGCCTTCATGATCCAGCTCTATATCCCCCTGAACTTTCTGGGGGTCATTTACCGCGAAATCAAGCAGAGCCTGACGGATCTGGAAAAGATGTTCACGCTGATGGAGCGCGAGCGTGAGATCGCCGATGTCGCTGACGCCCGGCCTCTGCTGCTGTCTGCCACCGGGGGTGATGCCTCAGTGGAGTTTGACCACGTGACCTTCTCCTACGACCCTGCTGGCAGCGCAGGCGCTGCCAGCGACAAGCCCGAGCGCACCATCCTGCGCGATATCAGCTTTTCGATACCCGCCGGAAAAACCGTGGCCGTGGTCGGCCCCTCGGGGGCAGGCAAGTCCACATTGGCGCGCTTGCTGTTTCGGTTCTACGACGTGCAACAAGGCCACATTCGCATTGCCGGACAGGACATCAAGCAGGTGACCCAGGCATCGGTGCGCCAGGCCATCGGCATCGTTCCCCAGGATACGGTGCTGTTCAATGATACGGTCGAATACAACATCGCCTACGGGCGCCCGGGCAGCAGCCACCAGGAAGTCGAGGCGGCGGCCCGGGCCGCGCATATCCATGAATTCATTCACGCGACGCCCAAGGGCTATGCCACCATGGTCGGTGAGCGCGGGCTCAAGCTCTCCGGCGGAGAAAAGCAGCGGGTGGCGATTGCCCGGACTTTGCTGAAAAATCCGCCGGTCATGATTTTCGACGAGGCCACCTCGGCACTCGACTCCGCCAACGAGCGAGCGATCCAGGCCGAACTGCAGAGCGTGGCGCAGAACAAGACCACGCTGGTCATCGCGCACCGCCTGTCCACCGTGGTCGACGCCCACGAAATTCTGGTGATGGAAGCCGGGCGCATCATTGAACACGGCACCCACGCAGCGCTGCTGGCGGCCAACGGCCGCTATGCCCAGATGTGGGCCCTGCAGCAGACGTCTGAGTGACTTCGGGCCAAGTGCGGGGACAATCGAACCATGACACTTCAGACCAACACCCTGACCCTGACCCGTCCCGATGACTGGCATCTGCACGTGCGCGACGGCGCAGCCCTCGCGACGGTCGTCCCCCACACCGCCGCGCAGTTTGCACGGGCCGTCATCATGCCCAACCTCCGGCCGCCCGTCACCACCGCGGCGCAGGCGCTGGCCTACAAGGCCCGCATCGCGGCGGCAGTGCCGGCGGGAGTGGCCTTTGAGCCGTTGATGACCCTCTACCTGACGGACAACCTGCCGCCCGATGAAATTGCGCGCGCCAGGGACGCAGGGGTGGTGGCCGCCAAGCTTTATCCGGCGGGTGCCACCACCAACAGCGATGCCGGTGTCACTGATCTGCGTAAAACCTACAAAACGCTGGAGGCCATGCAACGGGCGGGCATGCTGTTGCTGGTCCATGGCGAGGTAACCTCCCCCGACATCGATCTGTTCGACCGCGAAGCGGTGTTTATCGACACCCAACTCATTCCGCTGCGTCGTGACTTTCCGGAACTGAAGATCGTGTTTGAGCACATCACCACGCGTGAGGCCGCGCAGTATGTGCAGGAGGCGGACCGCTTTACGGCGGCGACGATTACTGCGCACCATCTGCTGTATAACCGCAACGCCATTTTTTCCGGTGGCATCCGACCCCACTACTACTGCCTGCCGGTGCTCAAGCGTGAGACGCACCGGCTGGCTTTGGTCGCTGCAGCCACCAGCGGCAGCCAGCGGTTTTTTCTGGGCACTGACAGCGCGCCGCACCCCGCCCACCTCAAAGAGCATGCCAGTGGCTGCGCCGGTTGCTATACCGCCCACGCGGCCATGGAGTTGTACGCCCAGGCTTTCGATGCGGCGGGTGCACTGGACCGGCTCGAAGGATTTGCCAGCTTTCACGGCGCGGATTTTTATGGCCTGGCCCGCAACCAGGGCAGTATCACGCTGCTGCGTGAGGGCTGGACGCCACCGGAGCATTTCACGTTCGGTGATGCCTGGCTCAAGCCCTTGGCGGCAGGTGAGCAACTGTCGTGGCGCATGGTCTAGAGTGCATTGACTGGCATTCGCCGTGGCTGCAGCCTGTGTGCCTGGTCGGGAAACGCGCGGCCCAGCAGATTGCGCAAGGCAGCACGTGTGCGGCGGCACTGAATGCGCAGCGGCTGCAAGCGCACGCCGCCCCGTGCAAGGAGTTCGTGCCACAGTCCGCCCTGCCGCGGGGCGTGGCCTACGAGCAGTTCATCCATGACCAGGGCCGGGTCCCCACCCGCGACGGGCTGCATGACTTTTTCAATGGCCTGTGTTGGATCCAGTTCCCCAAGACCAAAAAGCGCCTGAACGTGCTGCAGGCGGCGCAAATCGCCCAAGCCGGCATTCGGCCAGAGCGCGGCCCCGCGCGGGATGCCCTGACCGTGTTCGACGAAAACGCTGCATTCCTCCAGGCGCCCGATGCGCTGTGGCAGGCACTGGTTGCCAAAGACTGGCTGCAACTGTTCATCACCTTGCGTCCGCAATGGCAGCAGGCGCGGCTGGTCCTGTTTGGGCATGCGCTGATGGAAAAATTGGTTTCACCGCGGAAATCGATGACAGCCCACGTCTACCGTACGTTTGCTGCTACTCATTCCATAGCAGACCTGGATGACTGGGTCGCCCGTGACCTGGACGCCGGCAAGCTGGCCGCCAAGCCTTTCGCCCATCTGCCAGTGCTGGGCGTGCCGGGGTGGTGGGCGCCCAATACAGACCCTGGTTTCTACACCGACGCATCCGTGTTCCGCCCGCCTGGACGGCACCCGCGGGCTGCAAAGCCCGTACTTTCTCCGGGTCCTTGAGTACCGGCGCTTGAATTCCTGGCGGCCGGCCCTACCATCTGCGGCATTGGCGTAGCCGCGCCGCGACACAAGGAAACCATGAAACGTATCATTTTGTTTGTCCTGACCAATGTGCTGGTGGTTGCCGTGCTGGGCATTGTGGTCAGCATGCTGGGCCTGAACCGCTACCTCAGCGCCAGCGGCCTGAACCTCGGCCTGCTGCTTGGCTATGCCCTGGTCATCGGGTTTGGCGGCGCGACCATTTCCCTCCTGATCAGCAAGCCCATGGCCAAGTGGATGTCGGGCGTGCAAGTGATTGTGCAGCCGCAGAACGCAGACGAAGCCTGGATGGTGGAGACTGTGCGCAAACTGGCTGACAAGGCCGGCATCGGCATGCCGGAAGTGGGTATTTTCGAAGGCGAACCCAATGCCTTTGCGACCGGTGCCTTCCGGGACTCCGCGCTGGTGGCGGTCAGCACGGGTCTGCTGCGCGGCATGACGCGGGAAGAAATCGAGGCCGTCATCGGCCACGAGGTTGCTCACATTGCCAATGGCGACATGGTGACCATGGCCTTGATCCAGGGCGTAATGAACACCTTTGTCGTGTTCCTGAGCCGGGTGATCGGCTACGCTGTGGACAGCTTTTTGCGCAAGGGCGATGACCGCGACAGTGGCCCGGGGATCGGCTACATGGTCACGACCTTTGTGCTCGACATTCTGCTGGGTTTTGCCGCGGCCATGGTCGTAGCCTGGTTTTCACGCCAGCGCGAGTTTCGCGCTGATGCGGGTGCCGCGCAGCTCATGGGACGCCGCCAGCCCATGGTCAATGCGTTGGCACGGCTCGGTGGCATGACGCCCGGCGCCCTGCCGCAGAGCCTGGCGGCCATGGGCATTGCCGGTGGCATCGGCCAACTGTTCAGCACCCACCCACCCATCGAGCAGCGCATTGCGGCGCTGCAAAGCGCCCAGGGCTGAGCGCCGCTGTGGTCAGCGAAGGGTGACCGCGTCGCCCGCCTCCAGGCCGCTTTTCACCCAGGCCTCGGTGTGATCTGCCAAGTCTCCTGCTGGATGGGTGAAACAAAACCCTGATGCGCCTGCTGTGCCCTGTGGCACTGCCGATGTACGTCAAAAAACCGGTGGCGCAGGGTCGGGGTCCAGCATCGCGCGGGCGACCGCCTCTGCTACCCGAATCCCGTCCACGCCAGCCGACAGGATGCCACCGGCATAGCCCGCACCTTCACCCGCCGGGTAGAGCCCGGCGATGTTGCTGCTTTGCAGGTTGTCACCGCGCGGCATCTTCAGCGGCGAGGAGGTGCGCGTTTCCACCCCGGTCAGCACGGCATCGGCCATGTCAAAGCCCCGAATTTTCTTGCCGAACACCGGCAACGCCTCGCGCAGGGCTTCGATGGCATAGTCCGGCAGACTCTCTGCCAGGTCGACGGGTTGTACACCCGGCTGGTAGGAGGGCTGCACGCTGCCGAAGGCCCGCGACGGCCGTCCCGCCAGGAAATCGCCCACCCGTTGTCCTGGCGCCTCGTAGCTACCGCCACCGAGCTGGTAAGCCCGGCTCTCCAGGGTCCGCTGCAGGGCGATGCCGGCCAGTGGATGGACGCTGCCTGCCGGCAGCGCCGCTGCCTCCAGGGCATACTGCCGGCCTTTTTCCAGGCCGAAGGCCTGCACCAGGGTGGCCTCATCCTGCGGAAAATCCGACGGATCGATGCCCACCACCATGCCGGCATTGGCATTGCGTTCATTGCGCGAATACTGGCTCATGCCATTGGTCACTACCCGGCCGGGCTCGCTGGTGGCGGCCACCACGGTGCCGCCAGGGCACATGCAGAAGCTGTAGACCGTGCGTCCGTTGCGGGCGTGGTGCACCAGCTTGTAGTCGGCTGCGCCGAGCATCGGGTGTCCGGCGTGGCGGCCCCAGCGCGCGCGGTCGATCACGCTTTGCGGGTGCTCAATGCGCAAGCCCATTGAAAATGCCTTGGCCTGCATCGCCACGCCGCGTTCATGTAGCATGGCAAAGGTGTCGCGCGCACTGTGGCCCAAGGCCATCACCACCTGGCGTGCAGGCAGTTCGGAGATGCTTCCATCTTCGATATTTTTCACCTCTAGTCCGCATATTTGCTGGGCATCGTGCTCCTTTTTCAGGAGCACATCGACCACTTGCTGGCCAAAACGCACTTCGCCACCCAACGCGATGATCTGGGCGCGCAGGCTCTCCACCACCCGAACCAGTTTGAAGGTGCCGATGTGGGGGTGCGCCGCATACAAAATCTCCGCTGGCGCGCCGGCCTGGACAAATTCTTCCATCACCTTGCGTCCCAGAAAGCGTGGGTCGCGAATCTGGCTCCAAAGCTTGCCGTCAGAAAACGTGCCGGCGCCGCCCTCGCCGAACTGCACATTGCTTTGCGGGTCCAGCGTACGCTTGCGCCACAGGCCCCAGGTGTCGCGGGTGCGTTCGCGCACCTTGCGCCCGCGCTCCAGCACGATGGGCCGCAAGCCCATCTGCGCCAGCAGCAGTGCTGCGAACATGCCGCAGGGCCCGAATCCCACCACCACCGGTCGCTCGCTCAGCCCGGGCGGCGCCTGCGCCACCAGCTGGTAGCGCATGTCGGGTGTGGCACCGATGTGGGGGTTGCCCTGCCAGGCTTGCAGCAGGGCCGCCTCCAGGTCCGGCGCCAGCGTGGCGTCGACGATGTAGACCACCACCAACTCCGCCTTGCGCGCGTCAAAGCTGCGTTTGAAGACCTGCAGCGAGCCGATGGCGGCCTCTGGCACGCCCAGCGCGCGGGCCGCCAGCGTGGTCAGCGCGACCAGCGGATGCGGAACGGGGGCGCGGTCGGCGTCGGTTTCCGAAGGGGCGTCGGCGGCGCGGCGGGCGTCCACCGGCACGGCGGACAGGGGAAGTTTGAGTTCCGAAAGGCGGATCATGGCAGGCTCGTGGTGATCAAGCAGCCCGCATGATAAGGGCAGGGCCTGGCCCGCCGCCGTGTCAGGCCGGCAGGTAGCCTTCAACCGACAGGTAGCGTTCGCCGGTGTCGTAGTTGAAGCCCAGCACTGTGGCACCGGCGGGAATCTCTGGCAACTTCTGGGCAATCGCCGCCAGCGTGGCGCCACTGGAAATGCCCACCAGCAGGCCCTCTTCCCGCGCACTGCGGCGGCCGTACTCCCGCGCCGGCTCGGCATCGACCTGGATCACGCCATCGAGCAACTCTGTCTTCAGATTTTTCGGAATAAAGCCCGCGCCAATGCCCTGGATCGGATGGGGCGAGGGTGCACCGCCGCTGATGACGGGTGAAGCTGAGGGCTCGACCGCGTACACCTTGAGCTGCGGCCAGTGCGCCTTGAGCACCTGCGCCACCCCGCTGAGGTGGCCGCCCGTGCCCACGCCAGTGATGATCACGTCCACGCCACCGGGAAAGTCGTTGAGGATTTCCAGCGCCGTGGTGCGCACATGGACATCAATATTGGCCGGATTCTCAAACTGCTGCGGCACCCAGGCGCCGGGGGTCTGCAACGCCAGTTCCTGGGCCCGCGCGATGGCGCCTTTCATGCCTTTTTCGCGTGGCGTCAGGTCGAAGCGGGCGCCGTAGGCCAGCATCAGGCGCCGGCGTTCGATGGACATGCTGTCGGGCATGACCAGAATCAGTTTGTAGCCCTTTACCGCTGCGACCAGCGCCAGGCCGACGCCGGTGTTGCCGGAGGTGGGCTCGATGATGGTGGCACCGGGCTGCAACTCGCCGCTTTTTTCGGCTGCCTCGACCATCGCCAGCGCGATGCGGTCCTTGATCGAACCGCCCGGATTGCTGCGTTCGGATTTGATGAACACCTGGTGCGTGTCGCCGAACAATTTGTTGATGCGGATGTGGGGTGTGTTGCCGATGGACTGCAAAACGTTGTCAAAGCGCATGGGGATCTCCTTCATGGATATTCGTGCCACTATTGTGAGCCAGTTTTTCAATCGCTTTCGGTATATGCATATGCACCCTGCATCCAGGCCCGATAATGCGCCGGTGAAGCCTGCCAGACCATCGCCGGTGCAAGCTGGGAAACCAGGCACTGGAGGAACGTCCGGACTGCACAGGGTGGCGTAGCAGCTAACGGCTGTCCACCGAAACCCTCTTGCGCGAGCGGGAGGCATAAGGTGAGGATCAGAGCAACAGAGACGAGTTTTGGGCTTGGACGCAACGCAAGTTGCGGCGCGGGCCCAAAGGTGAAACGGGCAATCTCTACGCGCAGCAATACCAAGTAGGCACACGCAAAGCGCTGCGGTTCGCCGCAGTGCCATGACCGGGGCCCCCGGAGTGTGCGGGTAGGTAGCATCGAGCCGTTCGGGTGACCGGCGGCCCAGAGTAATGGTGGTCACATGCCGGGCAACCGGCATGCACAGAATCCGGCTTATCGGTGGGCTTCACACTTTTTGCTGCGCCCGGCGGCGTGCCTGCGCCGCCGTGCAAATTTTGTCCGGCAGCGCCATCCTGCAAATTTTGCGCAACCGCACCGTCGCGCAAATTTCATCGTTGCGTCACGCCACGGTCATGGCGGGTTTTTACAGTGGGTCCTTTTCTCTCACCAAGGATTTGCATGACTCCCATTGCCAACAGTCGGCGTGACTTCATTATCAAAATGGCATCCGTGTCGGGCGTGCTCGCGGGCGGTGCGGTCCTGTCTGCCTGCGGCGGCAGCGACGGCCCGATGGTCCAGTTCAACTACGGTGTGGCCAGCGGCGACCCGCTGGCGGACCGCGTCATCTTGTGGACGCATGCCAAGTACGACGGATTCCCCGATGCGGTGCCCTTGACCTACCAGGTTGCCACCGATGTCGGCTTCACCAGCATTGTCAGCACGGGCACTGCCACGGCCAGTGACAGCACCGGCTACACCGCAAAAGCCGACGCCACCGGGCTGAGCGCCGGACGCGACTACTATTTCCGCTTCTTTTCCGGTCGCTGGATGTCTCCGGTGGGTTTGACCCGCACCTTGCCGGCCAGCAGCGTTACCAGCGTCAAGTTCGCGGTCTTCTCGTGCACGCTGTATTCGGCCGGGTATTTCAATGCGTATGACGCGGCCGGCAAATCGGGTGCGCAGTACGCGGTGCACCTGGGAGACTATATTTACGAATACGGCTCGGATCCCGGCAAGTTCGGTAACGGCGATGCAGTGGCGCTGGGCCGCGTGACTGCTCCGGCCAACGAGATCGTCAGCCTGGACGACTACCGCACCCGCTATGCACGCTACCGCTCGGACCCCAGCCTGAAGGCGCTGCATGCCACCATGCCCTGGATTACGGTGTGGGACGACCATGAATTCGCCAACAACGCCTGGGTCGATGGTGCGGAGAACCACAACAGCGCCACCCAGGGATCCTGGAGCGCACGCAAGGCGATTGCGGCCCGGGTGTACCACGAGTGGATGCCGATTCGGGTCCAGGACCCCACCAACCTTCTCAAGATTTACCGCCGCTTTGATTTTGGCAAGATTTTCACCCTGCACATGGTGGACACCCGGATCGAAGGGCGTGCGAAACAATACGACGCCTATGGTGACCCGGACGGTGGTGTCGGGCGCTACGTCGCTGCGCTGACCAGCGTTCCGCCGACCGATGCCAACCATCTGATGATGAGCACCACCCAGCAAAATTGGTTGACCAGCGGCATGGCCGCTTCGACTGCCACCTGGCAGATCATGGGCAACCAGGACATCATGGCGCGCATGTGGTTTCCGGCCTCGGTGCTGCAGGCCGCCGGCACCGGCGATCCGACTGCAGCGGTAACCGCCTACCTGGTTGCCAAGGTGACGCCCTCTGCGTCGAGAACACCGGCGCAGGCAGCGTTGGTCAATCCCAGCAGCAACCCGCGTCTGCCCTACAACCTGGACTCCTGGGATGGCTACCCCATACAGCGCGAAACCATTCTCCAAACGATCAAGGCGCAGGGCAACAAGTTCATCACGCTGTCAGGCGACTCGCACAACGCCTGGTTCACCAACCTGACGACGCTTGCAGGTGTCAAAGTCGGCGTGGAGTTTGCGGGCAGCTCGGTGACCTCACCCGGTTTTGAGAGCGCCGGACTGGGCGCCCTGGCCGGTGCCATGGACGGCACGGCGATAGTGCCCGGTGCCTACGGCGCAGGCCTGGGGCTGGTGGACGATCTCAACTACGCGGACACCATCCGCCGCGGCTACCTGCTGATGACAGCGACAGCAGCTTCGGTCAAAGGCGAATACGTGTTTGTGGACACCATCAAGTCCACCAACTATGTGGCCACCACCGGCAAGACGGTTACCGTCAGCGCTGCGGACATGTCGGTTACCTACGCATAACGGACCGGGCTTGTGCCCCAGGGCTGGCGCGGAACTTAAAAACGCTCGTGTGGGCCCAGGTAGCGCCATTGCCCCGGCGCCACATCGCCCAGCCCCACACGTCCGAGGCGGATGCGGCGCAGTGCGAGCAGATGCAGTCCGGCGATTTCGCACAGGTGCGCTGCCAGGCCGGGGTGGGCGCCTTTGACCGCCAGGCGCAGCTTGCTGCCTTGGGGCCCGGAACTGCCCACGCTGACCTTGGCGTGCGGCAGGCGTTGTCGTTCGTCACGCAACGCGTGTTCCATGGGTTTGAGCGCTTCTGCCGTGACCTCGCCTTGCACGTCCACGATCAGTTCATGCTCCATCACCGCCAGGTCCTCGGTCAGCTTGCGCTGGGTGCGCCAGTCCTGCGTGAACACCACCAGGCCGCTGGCGCCGGTTTCCAGCGCCACACTGGCCTCCAGGGCATGGAAGTGGCGCTTGAGAACCCGGGTACCGGAGGTGTCGTGCGGGCTGCGGTACGCTGGCGTGAGCAATTCGCGCGCGCTGTGCAGCGCGGGCTTTTTGCCTTTGTAGTGCGGGCTGGGAATCGGCGCTTCCAACAGCCCGTCTAGCCAGCCGGGTGGCTTGTTCAGCAGCAGGGTGACGGCGCCCTGGTGAAGCAGGCTGGCATCAGGGTCAACCGTGACCGCCTGCCACAGTACGCGAAACGGGGGGTCTTCCACCACCACGCCGTCGACGCGGACAAAGCCGCCTTCGATGTACTGCTCGGCCTCGCTGCGCGAGCAGCCCAGCATTTGCGCCACCCGCTTGGCCAGGCGTTCGCCTTGCTGCGCCGGCTCCGGGTTGCTCACGCCACGCGCCCGGCCGATTGCAGCCACTGAATATGTTCCACATGGGCCAGCAGGGAGCGCTTGGCCACCGGCCACAGGCGCGGGTGAACATCGTCATACGCCAGCGGCAGCCATTGGTCGGGGTCCCCGTCGGGGTTGGCGTGCATCACGGCGGCGATCTTGGCCTCGCGGCGCAGGCGGTGCGCCTTGAGTTGCGCAATGGCCCCCAGCGCGTCCGGCATGGCGTGGCCGTGGGCCGGCAGAATGAACTGCACCGCGTGGGCCGTGCAGGCCTGGTGCAGCACATCGAGCGAATCCAGATAGTGGCCCATGTTGCCGTCGGGCGGGTCGATCACCGTGGTGCTGCCGTTGAGGATGTGGTCGCCGGAGAACAGCAGGCCGTCTTCTTCGAGCAGCAGGCACACATGGTTGGCGGCATGGCCCGGGGTGTGAATGGCCTGCAGCGTGTGGCATTCCGACGCGCCCGGTTCTGCCGGCGACAGCACCAGACGTTGGCCGTGTTCCAGCGTGGCATCGGGAACAAAGTGGCTGTTGGCGCGTGCCGTGGCGGCGGACGCCAGGCCCAGAACCGGCACAGTGGTGCCAGACTGTGCGCACAGGGCTTGCAAGGGCGCCGCGCCTGGCGAGTGGTCGGCGTGCGAGTGGGTGCAAACAATCAAGGCCAGGTTGCCGCCGCTGCCGTCGGGGTGTGTGGCCGCAGCCCACAGGCGTGCTACATGATCGGCGTCAGCCGGGCCTGGGTCAATCGCGATAAAGCCGGTGCGTACGTCGCCGACCAGGTAGCTGTTGGTACCCGGTCCGGTCATCACGCCGGGGTTGGGCGCCGTCAGGCGCAGCACGTTCTTGAGCAGCGCCACGGGTGTGGCGGTCTGCCAGTCGGCCGGAGCCGGAAGGACTGCGCCAGGGCCGGCAGCCGTGAGCGCATCGAGAATTTGGGAGGGTCGTGCCATGGCCGGCATTTTGCAGCCAAAGCTGGCGTGCCACCGCGCGACAGGCCGATAATCGTGTCCATGCGAATCCCGTTCACCAAAATGCAGGGTGCTGGCAACGACTTTGTCGTGATCGACGAGACCCGCGAACGCCTCGGGCTCACGTCCGCCCACTACCGCCTGTTGGGCGACCGGCATTTCGGGGTCGGTGCAGACCAGATCCTGACGGTGCGGCCCTCGCCCGGGCCGGGCATCGATTTCGAATACCTGATCCATAACGCTGACGGGCAGGAGGTGGAGCAGTGCGGCAATGGCGCGCGCTGCTTTGCCCGGTTTGTCGTCGAGCGGGGCCTTACCACCCGGGAAACCATTCGGGTGCAGACCCAGCGCGGTGTCATCACACCGCGTCTGGGCGCCGATGGCGGCGTCACGGTCGACATGGGGTCGCCGCGCTTTGACCCGCAGGACCTTGCGTTTGATTCTTCTGGACTGGTGTTCCAGACTCAAGGCTCTTGGGGAAATTGGCCCCTGGCCCTTGAAAATCAAGGGCATGACGCTACGGTATTGATAGCACTTGTGTCGATGGGCAACCCCCATGCTGTGCTGCAGGTGGCCGATGCCGAGGCTGCGCCGGTGGCGCTGCTCGGGCCCCAGGTGCAGTCCAGTGCGCGGTTTGCCCAGGGGGTCAACGTCGGGTTTATGCAGGTGCTTGACCGCACCCGGACCCGTTTGCGGGTCTATGAGCGGGGCGTGGGCGAGACCCTGGCGTGCGGATCGGGGGCATGCGCCGCCGTGGTGGCCGGGATCCGGCTCGGGCTGCTCGATGCGCGGGTCGCGGTGCAGACCCGGGGTGGCATCCTGACCATCGCCTGGGCAGGAGGTCCAGCGCCGGTGATGATGACCGGCCCGGCAACCACCGTCTTCCATGGCGAGATCGACCTGCCCGACAATCTGCCGCAATAGTCTCTGCGCCTACCAAGCCTTTCACCCGAGTCCGCACCCATGACCTACCCTGTGAACCAGCCGCTGACCAACCCGATCACCGAAGACGATATTGCCAACTACCTGGCCAACACACCGGACTTCTTCCACCGCCATGCCGAGTTGCTCGCCGCCGTGCAACTGACCAGCCCGCACGGCCACCGCGCGGTGAGCCTGCAGGAGCGCCAGGCCGAGATGCTGCGCGAGAAGATCAAGCTGCTGGAGCACCGCATCATGGACATGCTGCGCCATGGCAATGACAACCTGCTGCTGTCGGACAAGATCCTGCGCTGGGCCGGAAAATTGCTGCAAGGCGGCGAGGCGCGGGCGCTGCCGGAGCGCATCGCCGGCGAAATCGCTGGCGAGTTTGCCGTGCCGCAGGTGGCGGTGCGGGTGTGGGAAGTGTCGCCGGCATTCGCCTCCGAGGCCTTTGCGCTGGGCGTGAGCGACGACGCCAAGTCCTTTGCCGCTGCGCTGACCGAGCCCTTCTGTGGTCTCAATACGGGTTTTGAGGCTACCCGCTGGCTCTCCGAGCCCGCTGCGGTCACCTCGCTGGCGCTGATTCCCCTGCGGACGCCTGGCAGTGCGCAAGGCGCATTTGGCCTGCTGGTGCTGGCGTCGGGCGATGCCCACCGCTTCACCAGCGGCATGGGTACCGATTTCCTGGCCCGCATTGGCGAACTCGCCAGTGCCGCGATGACACCCCTGCGCTGACCTGTGATGCCGGCGGATGCTGCGCTCGTTGCCGGCTATCTGGCCCACGTGCGCGTAGAAAAGCGTCTGGCCGCGCGCACCATTGCCCTCTACACCCTTGACCTGGAAAAGCTCAGTGCCAGCGCGGCCCAGGCCGGGGTGGCGTTGTGCGCCGTGACCGGCCAGCACATCCGGCGCTGGGTGGCGCAGATGCACAGCGGCGGGCGCAGCGGCCGGGGCATCGCGCTGATTCTTTCCGGCTGGCGCGGCTTCTACACCTGGCTGGGTCGCCAGGGGTTGGTCGCGACCAATCCGGTGCAGGACGTCCGCGCGCCCCGGGCCGCCAAGCCCCTGCCCAAGGCGCTTGCGGTGGACGAGGCCGTTGCGCTGGCCGAATTCCAGGGCAGCGACAGCCCGTGGCTCGAAGCCCGGGATGCGGCCATGGTGGAGTTGCTGTACGGCAGCGGCCTGCGCGTGGGCGAACTGGTCGGGCTGGATCTGCAGGCCGGTGCCCATGCCAAAGGCTGGGTGGACCTGCAGGCCTGCGAGGCCCATGTGCTGGGCAAAGGATCCAAGCGCCGCAGCGTGCCAGTGGGCAGCGCTGCCTTGCAGGCGCTCGAGCGCTGGCTGGCGCTGCGTGGCCAGTCCGGCGCCAGTCCGGCGCTGTTTACCGGACGCAATGGCACGCGACTGAGCGCGCAAAGCGTCTGGCAGCGTCTGCGCCGGCGCAGCCTGCAGGCGGGTCTGCGCACACCGGTGCATCCGCACATGCTGCGCCATTCTTTTGCCAGCCATGTGCTGCAAAGCAGCGGCGACCTGCGCGCGGTGCAGGAACTGCTGGGGCATGCCAATATCACCACCACGCAGGTGTATACGCGGCTCGACTTTCAGCACCTGGCCAAAATTTATGATGCGGCGCATCCACGCGCCAAGGCCCGGGGCAAGCCCTAGCCCCTGAGCGGGCGGTGCGGGGCCCGGAACACTTTCAATCGCAGGGCCAGCGACAATACCGCCATGAAATCGATCCGCTTGCGCCCCGGCAAGGAACGCTCCCTGCTGCGCCGCCACCCCTGGGTTTTTGAGTCGGCCATTGCCAAAGGCAGTGGCGACGCTGGCGAAACCGTGCGGGTGGAGTCAGCCGACGACGCATTTCTGGGGTGGGCGGCCTTCAGCCCACACTCCAAAATCCGCGCCCGCATCTGGAGTTTTGACGAAAAGCAGCGCATCGACGCTTCATTTTTTATAGCAACAATCCAAGCCTCGGTGAGGGCTAGAGGCCGATTTGATATTCCCAGCGACGGCTTGCGTCTGGTCCATGGCGAGTCCGACGGCCTGCCGGGCCTGATCGTGGACCGCTATGGCGAGACGCTGGTGGCGCAATTTACCTCGGCCGGGGTGGAGCGCTGGAAGGATGTGATTGCCGATGCCCTGCTCGCGGCCACCGGCCTGACGCGGCTGTACGAGCGCTCCGACGCCAGCAGCCGCGCCCTGGAGGGCCTGTCCCCGGTCACCGGCTGGCTGCGCGGCCAGGGTCCGACCACACTCGTACTGCAGGAACATGGCTGGAGCCTGGCGCTGGACATCGCCGAAGGCCACAAAACCGGCTTCTACCTTGACCAGCGCGACAGCCGCAGAAAGTTTGCAGACTACACCCGCCGCCTGCAGTTTCAGCGCGTGCTCAATTGTTATTGCTACACCGGCGGTTTTACCGTGGCCGCACTGTCGGGCGGTGCCGCGCATGTCACATCCATCGACTCCAGCGGTCCGGCCCTTGAGAAGGCGGCGGCCAATGTGGCGCTCAATGGCTTTGCCGCTGAGCGCGCTGTCTGGCTCGATGCCGACGTCAACGCCTCGCTGCGCCGGTTTGCCAGCGAAGGGCGCACATTCGATGCCATCGTGCTCGATCCACCGAAGTTTGCCCCCACTGTTGCCCATGCCGAGCGCGCCGCGCGCGCCTACAAGGATATCAACCGGCTGGCGTTCGGACTGCTCGAACCGGGCGGCGTGCTGTTCACGTATTCATGCTCGGGGGGCATTAGTCCGGACCTGTTTCATAAAATCGTGGCTTCTGCCGGCTCGGACGCCGGGGTCGACGGTTTCATTACCGAACGCATGGGCGGTGCACCTGACCACCCGATGACTATCGCCTTTCCTGAGGGCGAGTACCTCAAGGGCCTGGTGGTCATGCGCCGCTTGAATTGACCGCTACACTCCCCACCTGCTGATTTTTAGGCCTGACCATGTCGCTCATTCCTGCCACCATCCTGACCGGTTTTCTGGGTTCAGGGAAAACCACGCTGCTCAAACGCGTACTGGCCGAGGCGCATGGCCAAAAGATTGCCGTGATCGAGAACGAATTCGGCGAAGAAAACATCGACAGCGACATTCTGGTCAGTGATACCCAGGAGCAGATCATCCAGATGAGCAACGGCTGCATCTGCTGCACCATCCGGGAAGACCTGCGCGCCACACTGCGTGATCTGGCAGAGAAAAAGCGCAAGGGCGAACTCGATTTCGAGCGGGTCGTGATCGAGACCACGGGCGTGGCCGATCCCGGCCCGGTGGCCCAGACGTTTTTCATGGATGACGAGATTGCCGAGTCCTACCTGCTCGACTCCATCCTGACGCTGGTGGACGCCAAGCACGCCGGCTCGCAGCTCGACGAGCGCCAAGAAGCACGCCGCCAGGTGGGCTTTGCCGACCAGATCTTTGTCAGTAAGTCAGACCTGGTGTCTGCGGATGACTTGGCTGCGTTGATGCACCGCCTCAAACACATGAACCCCCGGGCGCCACAGCGGGCGGTGCATTTTGGCGAAGTCTCCCTTCAGGAGGTGTTTGACCTGCGTGGCTTCAACCTCAATGCCAAGCTCGACATCGATCCGGACTTTCTCCAGGAAGCCGGCCATGAACACCATGATCACGACCATGGCGAGCACTGTGACCATCCCTCCCACGCCCATGAGGGCCACCACCATCACCACGAGGATGACGTCAAAAGCTTTGTGTTCCGGTCTGAGCGCGCCTTCGACGCTGCCAAGCTGGAAGACTTTCTGGGCGCCATCGTCAACGTCTACGGCCCGCGCATGCTGCGTTACAAGGGCGTTCTGTTCATGAAAGGCACCGAACGCAAGGTCATTTTCCAGGGTGTGCACCAGCTGATGGGCAGCGATTTGGGTCCGCCCTGGGCGGCCGGCGAAGTGCGCCAGAGCAAAATGGTCTTTATCGGCATTGAGCTGCCCAAAGATATTTTGTTGCAGGGACTGGAGCAATCTCTGGTGGCGCCGTAGTCTAATGGTGCGCGGGCAGCGTTCCGCTGTCCATTCAGCCCGGTCCGGGCTCATTTCCCGCTGAGGACTGCATGTTTGTGTCGATTTTGCAACTGATGGGTTTTCCGATGGGTAAGCCTGTACACTCGCGCGCCGGAGAAGTGACGCCGGAGTTGCCGCAACAGGCGCACGGGGGCCACCCAGCCCGCACAGAAGATTCGCAAATGAGTTCCGCCAGGAGACAAGCAGTGAAAGCCAAATCTGGGAAAAATATCAAGACTCCCCCTCCTGCGGCCAAAACCGCAGCGAAGGCCAAGCCGGTCGCCAAACCGGCGGTAAAGCCCGTTGCCAAGTCTCCAGCCAAGTTGCCGGCCAAACCCCCAGCGAAATCCGTCACCAAGTCTGCGCCCAAGACGGTCGCAGCCGCGTCCAAGCCCGCACTGAAATCCGTGCCCAAACCAGTGACCAAGCCGCCCGTCAAGGCGAAGTTGGTTGCCAAGCCGGCAACAAAGGCCAAGGTCGTTGCCAAACCGGTGAAGTCCAAGCCGGCACCGAAGGTGGTCGCCACCCTGGCTGCCAAACCTGCAGTAGCGCCCAAGGCACCTGCCAAATCCGCCTCGACCAAGACACCTGCCGTGCCTGCCAGCAAACCCGCTGCCAAACCGGCCCCTACCGAAAAAGTACCCGCACCCATGATTCCTATTGCGAACAAGCCTGTGCCCGCCGCTGCGGCGGCGCCCATGCCCGCGGCTGTTCCCCAGAAAACCGGCCGTCCTTCGTCGCGCCTGGCGCAATTGACGGTTCCCTCCATGGCCCAGTCGGTGGCGTCGACCGCCGCCAAAGCCAGCTATTCCCAGGCCGTCGTAGCCCCCCTGATCGTCCCCGCGATGCCGTCCTCCATCAAGAAGGATCCCAAGCTGGCCAACAACTGGAAGACCAAGCCTGCTGCCGAGCTGACCGATGCCGAACTGATGGCGATGCCCGACGCCGAGTACATGAACGAAGCGCAGCTGGCATCCTTCCGGCACAAGCTGGTGGTGCTCAAGCGCGACATCCTCAATAGCGCCGGAGAAACGACCGAGCACTTGCGCGAGGACAGTTCGGTCGTGCCCGATCCTGCCGACCGCGCTACGATTGAAGAAGAGCACGCACTGGAATTGCGCACCCGTGACCGCGAACGCAAATTGCTCAAGAAGATCGAGCAATCCATTGGGCGCATCGATGCCGGTGACTACGGCTATTGTGATGAAACCGGAGAGCCGATCGGCGTGGGCCGGCTTCTGGCCAGGCCGACTGCAACGCTGTCCCTGGAGGCGCAACAGCGGCGTGAACTCAAGCAAAAAATGTTCGGGGACTGATGGGTCTCTGAGGAGCTTGCAACCACCATGACGAATAAGGACGAACGCACTGGCATCCTGAGCAAGGTCGCCATGTTCGTTCGCAATCCGACCAAGGACTGGTCTGAGCTCAAACGGCTCGGCCAGACAGACATCGATGCCGATGACGACCCGGTGGTCAAAGGCACCGTCGAACGCCAACGCCATAACGACTATGTGCGCAAGCGCGAGTTTGACCACCTGCGCAAGGTCCGCAGCATGGATTCGGCTGCTGTGGCCAGCCTGGAGCGGCCCTCCCTGTTTCACACCAGCCTGCCCACCTTTGCCCAGGCACGGGAGTCCACGCCGCGGAAAATCGACGAGATCGAATCCCAGATGTCGAAGCAGTGGTGGAAAGACCGGCGCGAAGCCACGGTGGCAGAGCCCGGAACCCTGGAAGCCCTTGCCAGTACGGCTGTTCCGGAGGGGGACAAGCCAACCCTGTTCGTCACGCCGGAAAATATGTCTTCGGCCTCGCAGCGCTTCGAGCCGACGCGGCCGTTTGCATACCAGCCCGATGAAATGGCTGCCAGCGCCGTGCGCGGCAATGCTGCAGCGATGGACACCCTACCCTCATCCGCTTACGGGGATTCCTCTTTTGCAGGTGCCGGTGCGCCCACGACCAATATTTCGGGGCTGGGTGCGCCCGGTGCGCCGTTCTCCGCCTCGGGTCTGATGGGGCTGGGCCGCAACGGCACGGTGCTCGATCC
>Ga0007791_10000068_pt1 | contig 24552 bp, 26 predicted proteins | sample CryBogmetaGMA05M_FD_60368 | JGI IMG/M metagenome (GOLD analysis project Ga0007791, IMG submission 60368) | Freshwater microbial communities from Crystal Bog, Wisconsin, USA - MA0.5M | ecosystem: Environmental > Aquatic > Freshwater > Lake | place: Crystal Bog, Wisconsin, USA | collected 2009-07-06 | reverse complement strand
TACTGCGCCTGGCTGAGCCGGCCAGACTCCAGGGATTGGCGCAGTTGCAGCAGCTGGGCCTGGAGAGACTGGAGTGAAGTCGTCATAGGGGTTTCAGGAAAGTGGGGTCAGGCGCCTGGAGCGTTGGAACCCGCATCGGATTCCTCTTTGTCAAAATTTTCTGCAGGCATGCGGCTGCGCCTGCGCAACACCAGCACCAGCAGGACGAGTCCAATGACGGCCATGGCCCCCGGCCCGAACCACAGCAGCAAAGTGGTGCTCCGGACGGGCGGACGGTACAGCACAAAGTCACCGTAACGGGCCGTCATATAGTCGAAGACTTCCTGGTCACTGCGGCCCTGCTGCAGCATTTCCCGCACCTGCCGGCGCAAATCCACGGCCAGGTCTGCGTGCGAGTCGGCGATGGTCTGGTTCTGGCACACCAGGCAACGCAATTCGGCGGCGATGTGCAGCACGCGCGCCTCGAGCACCGGGTCCTGGGCCGCACTCGGGGCCTCCTTGGCACCCGCCACCCAGGCCCAGGCGAACAGGGCGATGAAGAGCAAGCGGCGCATAGAACGGTCAGCCATTGAGTTTGCGCACCAGCGGCTCGATCCGGTCGCGCAGGACCTCTGGCGTCACCGGACCGATCTGCTTGAAGCGGACCACGCCCTCACGGTCGATGATGAAAGTCTCCGGGACGCCGTACACACCGAAATCGATACCGACACGCCCATCCTGATCGAACAGCGACGCGTCATAAGGGTTGCCGAAGTTCGCGATCCACTTCAACCCGGCCGCGCGTTCGTCCTTGTAATTGAGCCCGTAAATCGGCAGCAGTTTCTTGCGCGCAAACTCCACCAGCACCGGATGCTCTTCCCGGCAGGCCACGCACCAGGATGCCCAGACATTGAGCATCCAGACTTTGCCCAGCATGTCTTCCCGGCGAATGCTCTGCGCCGCATCGTCGAGCCGCGTCAAGGTGAATGCGGGCGCAGGCTTGCCAATCAGTGGCGAGGGGACTTCCTTCGGGTCGAGCCAGAGCCCGGCGGCCAGAAACCACACCAGTCCCAAAAACACCACCAGCGGTACCAGCGCCCGTGCGTATTTCATGGTGCGGTCCCGGCCAGCGGCGCAGCATGGGCAACCGGGTCCGTTGCCTGCTTGCGGCGGTAACGTCTGTCTGCCACGGCCAACAATCCACCCAAGGCCATCAACATGCACCCACCCCAGATCCAGTCAATGAAGGGCTTGACATAGACCCGTACGATCCAGGCGCCCCCCTCGACCGGCTCGCCCAGAGAAACATACAGATCGCGGGTCAGGCCGGAATCAATGGAAGCTTGCGTCATGGGGTTTTTTTGCACCCGGTAGATGCGCTTTTCCGGGGACAGCACGGCCACCTCCCGGCCACCCTGGGTGACGTCGATTCGCCCCTGCAGCGCTTCGTAGTTGGGACCACTGTATTCCCGCGTCCCCCGGAACGTGAAGGTGTAGCCGCGCACTGTCGTGGAGTCGCCCGTGGCCATCTTCGCGTCGCTCTCCACCTCGTAGGCTTTGACCATGGTGACGCCAAAGCAGAATACGGCCACGCCGACATGGGCCAGCATCATGCCGGCCAGGGCACGCGGGATCTGGCGCATCCGTGCGGGGGCCTGGGCCCAGGGGCTGCCCGCGGGATGCACCCGCTCCAGGAGGTCGGTGGCAACCGAGGCGACGATCCAGAAACTCATCAGCAGCCCCAGCGTGGCCACCAGGTGCAGCTCGCCTGCAAGCCAGCCGGTGGCCAGCGCGCAGCCAACGGCGACCCCGGCCGCCCACCGCAGGCGCTGGGCCAGGTCCGGCGCCTGTGCTTCCTTCCAGCGCGCCAGCGGGCCGATGCCCATCAGGAACACGGCTGGCGCCATCAGGGGCAGAAAGACCGCGTCAAAGTAGGGCGGTCCAACCGACAGCTTGCCCATGCCCAGGGCGTCGAGCAACAGCGGATACAGCGTGCCCAGCATGACTGCGCCGGCGGCGACCAGCAGCAGCACATTGTTCGCCAGCAGTGTGGTTTCCTTGGACAGCACGGCAAAACGCGCGCCCAGACCCACGCTGGGCGCACGCCATGCATACAGCGCAAAAGACGAACCGACCACCACGGTGAGGAACGCCAGAATGAACAGGCCGCGGCGTGGATCGGTGGCAAAGGCATGCACCGACGACAGGACGCCCGAGCGGACCAGAAAGGTCCCCAGCAGGGAAAAGGAAAATGCCAGAATGGCCAGCAAAACCGTCCACGACTTGAAGCTGTTGCGCTTTTCGGTGACCGCCAGGGAATGGATCAATGCGGTGCCCAGCAGCCAGGGCATGAGGGATGCGTTTTCCACCGGGTCCCAAAACCACCATCCGCCCCAGCCCAGCACGTAGTAAGCCCAGCTGCTGCCCAGCGCGATCCCGATGGTCAAGAACGCCCAGGCCACGGTAGTCCAGGGCCGGGTCCAGCGCGCCCAGGTGGCGTCCAGGTTACCGCCGATGAGTGCCGCCAGGGCAAAGGCGAAGGCCACGGAAAAGCCGACATAGCCCATGTACAGCATGGGTGGATGGGTCACCATGCCGGGGTCCTGCAGCAGGGGATTGAGGTCGCGGCCTTCCATGGGCGCCGGGAACAGCCGGTCAAACGGGTTGCTGGTCAGCAGCATAAACAGCAGGAAGCCAACGGCGATCAGCCCCATCACCGCGAGGATGCGCGCCAGCACCGCCTGCGGCAGGTGGCGGCTGAACAGCGCCACGGCCAGCATCCAGATGGACAGCATCTGCACCCAGAGCAGGAGTGAGCCCTCGTGGCCGCCCCAAACACCCGCAATGCGGTACTCGATGGGCAGCGCCGAATTGGAATTCGAGGCCACATACAAAACCGAAAAATCATGCCGGATGAATGAGGCCATGAGGCAGGCGAACGCCAGTGTCACCAGAAAAAAAAGGGTGTAAGCACAGGGGCGGGCCAGCGCCATCCAGTCGGCGCGGTTGCGCGCGGCTCCGGCGATGGGCAGGATTCCCAGGACCCATGCCACGCCCAAGGCGAGCCACAGCGAAAAATGACCAATTTCAGGAATCATGGTTTGGAGCCTTGGACCACGGATGCGGATGTTTTCTGGTTGCTCTTGGCGGCGTTTTTCAGGGCTTCAGCAGCCTCGGGTGGCATGTAGTTTTCATCGTGTTTGGCCAGCACTTCCCGAGCTTCAAACACGCCGTCGCGCAACTGCCCCTGTGCGACCACGCCCTTGCCTTCCTTGAAAAGGTCCGGCAGGATGCCTTCAAACCGCACCGGCACTGTGGTGGCGGTGTCGGTGACCTCGAAGCTGACCCGCACGCCATCGCGCTTGACACTGCCGGCCACGACCAGTCCGCCCACGCGGAAGGTCCTGCCCACTGGCGCCTCGTGGCTGCTGATCTGGGACGGCGAGTAGAAGAACACCAGGTTGCTCTGGAACGCCTGCAGCACCAATGCCGCAGCCGCTCCCACAATCACGACGGCAGTCGCAATCAGTGCCATGCGTTGGTGGCGCGGTTTCATGGCTTCACTCCCGCTCTTCCATGGCACTGATGCGCTTTTGCGCCTGCGCATGGCGGCGATTGGCCAGCCAGGGCTCCAACAACATCCAGGCGGCAACCACGCCATACGAACCCCACACATACAGGCCATAACCCCCCATGGCAAAAAAATCGGCGGGGCTGTTCCAGTTCATGGGGATCCTTTGGGTTGAACGGCCGGCAGGGCGCGGGCCCACTGGGAGCCGCGTTCGCGCTCGAGCACGATGGCGCAGGAGCGCATGAATACGACTGCGAACGCGTAGGCCCAGAAGGCCAGGGTCATCAACAGCATGGCAGTCAGCATGGTGCTGGCCATTTTGGGTGCGGCCGTCATGCTGATGGTGGCCCCCTGGTGCAGGGTATTCCACCAGCGCACCGAGAAATAAATAATGGGCACATTGATGGCACCCATGACCGCGAGCAGCGCACCAGCCTGGTCGGCACGTCGGGTGTCGTCGATGGCCTCGACCAGCGCCATGTAACCCAGGTACAGGAACAAAAGAATCAGCTCCGATGTCAGCCGGGCGTCCCAGACCCACCAGGCCCCCCAGGTGGGTTTGCCCCAGAACGCACCGGTCCACAAGGCCAGGAAGGTGAATCCCGCGCCAGTGGGTGCCAGCGCCCTGGCGACCATGGATGCCAGCCGGGCGTTGAAGGCCCAGCCAATCGCCGCCCAGAAGGCCATCACCAGGTACAGCACCATGGACATCCAGGCTGCGGGCACATGCACAAAGATGATGCGGTAGGCATCTCCCTGGGTAGCATCGGTGGGCGCGACCAGAAATCCGATGTACAGCCCGGCCAGCGTCAGCACAGCGGCCAGACCGTAAAGCCAGGGGACGCAACGCGTTGCCAAGCGGTAAAACCGGGGCGGCGAGGCAAAGGTGAAAAAGCGGGGCAGTGAACTCATACAGAAATTTTTAATGCAGCACCGGTTGCAAACGGCGCCCCCAGGATTGTCAGCAACAGCAGCGCGCCCAGCAGGTCCAGGTGCCCGCCGAACCCCATTCCGGCCTCTACGGCCACCACTGCGCCGGCACCAAATATCAGCACCGGGATGCACAGCGGCAAGACCAGCAGCAAAATCAGCACCGCACCGTTGCGCAGGCCGAGTGTGAGTGCCGCTCCGGCGCCGCCCATCAGGCTCAGCACCGGCGTCCCCAAAGCCAAGCCCGCCACCAGCACGCCAATGGCCTGCCATTGCATGCCAAATAATAACCCGAGCACTGGCGCCACCAGCACCAGCGGCACTCCGGTGACCACCCAATGGGCAAGGGCTTTGGCTGCAGCAATCAGCACCGCCGGGTGGCCGGAGAGCAGCATCTGCTCCAGGGAGCCGTCGGCATGGTCCGGCGCGTACAGGCTGCCCAGCGACAGCATGGCCGAGAGCAGCGCACACACCCACATGATGCCCGGGGCAATCTGGCGCAGCGTCGCCGCTTCCGGGCCCACCCCCAAGGGAAACAGGCTGGCCGCCACCGCGAAAAACACCACGGGCAGCAAGGCCTCGGTCGGGCGGCGCCTTGCCAGCCCGAGGTCGCGCCGCACGATGGCCAGGAAAACGTCCAGTGTCATGGCGTGCCCTGCACATCAAGGTCGATGACCGCCACCCCGGCCTGGATCGGCGGCAGGGGAATATGGCTGGTCAACACCACGCTGCCACCACGGTCCAGATGCGCTTGCATCAGCCCATGCACAGCGGCGATGCCATCTGCGTCCAGCGCGTCGAAGGGCTCGTCAAGCACCCACAAGGCGGCGCTGTCCTCCAGCGCCAGGCGGGACAGGGCGACGCGCCGACGCTGCCCCTGGGAGAGGGTACGCACCCACTGGTTGCGTCGGCGGTCAACGCCGAGCGCGCCCAGCGCTGCCGCCAGCGCCTCGGCACTGCACGCCCGGCCGTGCAATTGCGCCAGGAACTGCAGCGACTCCAGCGCGGTGAGGTCATCCTTGAGTGCATGGGTGTGGCCCAGGTAGAGTGGCCGCGGCGCGCCCGGGGGCCAGGTCAGGCGCCCCTCCTCGGCCTGCGCCAGCCCGACGAGCAAGCGCAGCAGGCTAGTCTTGCCCCGGCCATTGGGGCCCTTGACCCAGTGCAGGCACCCGGCATGCACGGCAAAACCCAGTCCGCGAAACAGCCAGTCGTCCCCACGCCGGTAACCCAGCCCCTCGGCCTGCACCACCAGCGTGCCGGCTGCAGCCATCACCGAACGGCCCGACCGGACCTGCTGGCAGCCATGCAGCAACGGTAAGCGCCATCCGCGAGGTCTGTCATCACCACCATGTGCAAAGAGCGCTCCAGTTTGTCCATTTTTCCGCCAAGGGCGCCTTGATTGTATGAACAGCCCGCCCGGTGGCCAGGCTGACCAGGCGACGTGCCTCAGGGGGTCAGGGCTGCATCGACCACCTCGACCCAGTGCCGCACCGGCGTCTGGGTGCCGCTCTGCAGGTGCGTAATGCAGCCGATGTTGGCGCTGATGATGACCTCGGACGGCTGCGCCTGCAGGTTTTCGAGCTTGCGGTCGCGCAGCTGGTAGCTGATGTCCGGGTTGAGCACGGAGTAGGTCCCCGCCGAGCCGCAGCACAGGTGTGCTTCATTCGTGGCGACGCGCACCGAAAAGCCCAGTGCCAACAGGTGCTGCTCCACGCCGCCCCGCAGCTGCTGCCCGTGCTGCAGGGTGCAGGGCGGGTGGAACACCAGCGCGGGTGCGCCCCGGGTGCGGCACTTGCCTGCCAGGGCCGGCGCCAGCAGGGGCAGCAGTTCGCTCAGGTCGCGGGTCATGGCACTGATCTGTTGCGCCCGGGCGGCATAGACCGGGTCATCGCGCAGGAAGTGGCCGTACTCCTTGACGGTGACGCCGCAGCCCGAGGCGTTCATCACAATCGCCTCTACGCCAGGCCCGGATGCCGGCGCCACAAAGGGCCACCAGGCGTCAATATTGGCGCGCATGGCGGCGCGACCGCCGTCCTGGTCATTGAGGTGGAACTTCAGCGCCCCGCAGCAGCCCGCCTTGGGCGCCAGCACCGCTTCAATACCCGCCGCATCCAGCACCCGCGCCGTGGCGCTGTTGATGTTGGGGCTCATGGCAGGCTGCACGCAGCCGGCCAGCATGAGCATTTTGCGCGCATGGCCACCCCGCGGCCAGACCCCGGCGTCCTGCCGCGCGGGTACCTTGTTGCGCAGGGCGGTGGGCAGCAACGGACGCAACCACTGGCCCAGCGCCATGGCCGGCGCGAACAGGGGCGATGGCAAGCCCTCCTTGAGGGCCCAACGGGTGACGCTCTCGCCCAGGGGGCGTGGGACTTTGGCATCCACCAGCTTGCGGCCGATGTCCACCAGGTGACCGTAGTCAACCCCGGAAGGGCAGGTGCTTTCGCAGTTGCGGCAGGTCAGGCAACGGTCCAGGTGCAATTGGGTGGCGCGGGTGGGCGTTTCACCCTCGAGCACCTGCTTCATGAGGTAAATGCGTCCGCGCGGTCCGTCGAGCTCGTCGCCCAGAATCTGGTAGGTCGGGCAGGTCGCGGTGCAGAAGCCGCAGTGCACGCATTTGCGCAAAATCGCCTCGGCCGCGCGGCCGTCGGGCGTGTCCTGGTACTCAGGACTGAGCTGGGTTTGCATGGATAGGAAGGGCTGGGGAAAGACCAGGGTTGAACACCCCGTGCGGGTCGAAACTGGCCTTGAGGCGCCGGTTGATCGCCGCCTGGGCCGGATTTTTTGACTCCAATCGGGCTGCAGCCAGCACAGAACCTTGGCTGGGCGCTACAAAAATAGAAGCATTTTCAATTTCCGCACCGGCCGCCAGCAGCGCGGCTTCCAGCGTAGCCCGGGCGCCCACAGGGGCCCAAAGCCAGCGCAGGGCACCGTGCCACTCGACCAGCTGGCGCCAGGGCAATTCCAAAGCCGGCGAAGTGGGTGGCAGACTCAGGCGCCACAGGGCCAGCTCCGGGTTGGCCGGGCGCTGAAAAAACGGCAACTGCTGGTTGCGGCACCGTTCCCAGTCGGCACCGGCCTGTTCCGGATCGACCCGCTGCCCGGGGACATCGGCCAGCATCCGGATGCACGCAGCATCCACTGCGGCGACAGCGCCCCGCAAACGGACAAACAGCAGATCACGCCCGCCCGCTGCGCCTTGCGCATCATCGTGCACCCAGCAACTGGCATTGAGCGGCAAGGGCTGCCCCCCCCAGCGGTGCAACTGTTCCAGCGCCCGGGCCTGGTCCAGCGCGAACACCAGGGTGGCCTCTGCGGGCGCGCGGGGCAGCACCTTGAGCGACACTTCGGTGATCAGGCCCAGCGTACCCAGTGCACCCACCATCAGGCGGGACATGTCGTACCCTGCCACATTTTTCATCACCTGGCCGCCGAAGGTGAGCTGCTGGCCCTGGCCATTGATCATGCGCAGGCCCAGAACGTAGTCGCGCACGGCGCCCACGCTGGCGCGCGCTGGCCCCGACAGGGCGCTCGCCACCATGCCGCCCAGGGTGGCGCGCGAGGCGCCGGGATCCGACCAGGCGTAATGGGGTGGCTCGAACGGCAGGCACTGGCCACACGCCGCCAGTGCCGCTTCCAGCGCCACCAAGGACGTGCCGCCACCGGCTGTCACCACCAGCTCACTGGGTTCGTAGGCCACGATGCCACTGAGCTGGGTGGCATCCAGCACTTCGTCACCCTGGATATCCCGGGTGTAGAAATCCTTGCTGCCGCCACCGCGGATGCGCAAGCTGCTGCGGCGGCTGTGCGCCTCGCCAATGCGCTGGCTCAGGCTGTGAAGGAGGGCGTCAGAGGTCGACATGGCGAGCATGGTATTCGCGCCACCAGGGCATCCGCGTGAATTTTTTGAACCAGTATGGTGCAAAAATTAGTCTGCAAAAAAGTTGACCGGCAGGCCGGGAACCTCCACTGGCAGACAGAAAACAGACCCGGAGTGTGGCATTGCGGCCAGTTCGCCCGCACTGCGCCCCTGGCGGGCGGTGGTGATATACAGCGTTTTGAGGTCCGGGCCGCCAAAACACGGCATGGTCGGGCACTGCACCGGCGTCAGCAGTTCACGCAGCAGCGTCCCGTCCGGCGCGAAGCAGGCGATGCGCCGGCCCTCATACATGGCCAGCCAGTAGTTGCCCTTTACGTCCACGGCCGCGCCATCCGGTCGACCGCCGTAGCCGGGCGCACCCGGTATCCAGCCCGCTGGCTTGGCATCGAAGCGCAGATGCACCCGGTGCGCCAGCAGGGAATTGTCGCTGCCATCGAAATCCCAGGCGTGCACGCAATGCGCTGCCGTATCTGCCCAGTACAGCGTTGTGCCCGAGGGGCTCCAGGCCAGGCCATTGCCGGTGGTCGCGTCCACCACCTTGCAGGCCAGGTGCAGGGGCGCCAGGGCGGAACCCGCCTGGGCTTCCAGAGAAAACAAGGCGGCCGCATGCCGGGCCTTGGTCTCGTCAAGGGTGCCGACCCAGAACCGGCCCTGGGCGTCGCACTTGCCATCGTTGGCCCGGACCGTGGCGGTGTCATAAGGCAGGGTGGCGAGCTTCTCCAGGGTGCCACCCCAGCTGCGGGCGCGGAAGATGCCGTGGCGCAAGGCCAGCACCAGCCCGCCGCCGCGAGCCGGCGCGATACAGCCGGGCTCGGTCGGCATGTCCCACTGCTCCACTGGCCCGGCGCCGAGGCTGATGCGCAGCACCTTTTTCCCAAGAATATCCACCCAGTACAGCCTCTGTTCATCAGGGTGCCAGAAGGGGGATTCGCCCAGGGCCCACGCCGGCGTGTCGAGCCGCTGCCACGCTGGTACTGCTCGTATCATGACAGGAGCTCCACCGTCATTTGCATGGAAGCAGCCATGCTTGCGCCCGGGGCCAGCACGTGCACCCCCAGCGCCTCGGTCGTGGCTGTGCCCTGGGCGAGCAGGTTGAGGGCATTGTTGACATGGCTCACGGGCTCTACCGCGATAGTGTCCCGACCGGGGTTGCTGCAAGCAACCAGACAAGGCAGGTCAGAGCCGATGCGGATGGCAAACCGGGCGTTGCGCAGCAGCGCCTCGCCGCTCCAGCCGTCAAAACAGTGGTCGACCACCAGCGCCGCACAGTCCTGGTCCAGGCCCTTGTGCGGGTGGCGCATCCGCGGCAACTGGTCGGGGCCCATGTCCCAGCGGCCCTGGCTGGCAAAGGCCAAGTGGGAGTCGCCATGCTTGGCAAAGTAGGGGTGCCACCCGAGGCCGACCGGGGCAGGCACACTGGACTGGTTGGTGATCTCCATTTGCAGCGACAGGCAGCCGTCCTGCAGCGAAAGGTGTTGGCTAGCCGCGAAGGCAAACGGCCAGTCACTGTTGCCGCAATGGTCGAGCGCGAGCACCGCCGCGGTGTCGCTGCATTCCTGCACCTGCCAGGGGCGGCGCCAGCCAGCGCCATGGATGGCATGCGGCTCGGGTTCGAAATTCGGAGACAGGTCGTAGGACTGGCCGTTCCAGGCAAAGCGGGCAAAGGCCATGCGGTTGGAATAAGGAATCAGCGGAAAGCTGCCGGACAGGCGCACGGACGCCAGTTGAGTGGCCGGCGTGGACCGCAGCACTGGCACATCGGAAAACCACAGGCCGGCGATACACCCTCCCAGGTCAGGCCGGATGTCGCAGCGCAAGGCGCCTTGGCGAAGCGTAATCGGAACAGTCATGCAAAAACCCAATTTCCTGCGGGGGTGGGCGGCGCCCATGGTAAGGAGTTTAGTGGCTGTGCGGCCCATCCCCAAGGTGCAGGGTGACGCGATGGCGTAAAAAAAGCTCCGGTGGAACCATGGTTCCACCGGGCTTGAAGACACAAGGAGACTACAAATGAATCCGGACGTTGTCTTAGCGGTTGTACGCCGTCTCGCCGTGCGAGGTAATGTCCAGACCTTCGCGCTCGTCTTCTTCGCTAACCCGCAGGCCGATGGTCAGATCCACCAGTTTGAAGGCCACGATCGATACCACACCCGACCACACAATGGTCGTCAGCACGGCTTTGGTCTGCACCCACACTTGGGCGGCGATAGAGTAGTCGGCAGGGGTCACCATGGTCGCAGTGACCCAGTCGGCCACATAGCCTGGGCCGCCCAGGGCCGGCGAGTTGAATACGCCGGTCAGGATGGCTCCCAAAATACCGCACACCCCGTGGACCCCAAACACGTCCAGCGTGTCGTCGGCGCCGAGCAGTTTCTTCAGGCCGTTGACGCCCCACAGGCCGGCGAAACCGGACAGGAAGCCGATCACCAGCGCACCACCGATGCCGACGTTGCCGCAGGCCGGGGTGATCGCCACCAGGCCAGCCACTGCGCCGGACGCTGCACCGAGCATGGAGGCCTTGCCCCGCATCAGTGCTTCACCGATGCACCAAGCCAGCACCGCGGCTGCCGTGGCACCAAAGGTGTTGATGAAGGCCAGGGCGGCAAAACCATTGGCTTCCAGGGCAGAGCCGGCGTTGAATCCGAACCAGCCCACCCACAGCAGGGCGGCACCGACCATCGTCAGCGTCAGGCTGTGAGGCGCCATGGCTTCCTTGCCGTAACCGATGCGCTTGCCGATCATGAAGGCACCCACCAGGCCTGCAACCGCAGCGTTGATGTGCACCACCGTGCCACCCGCGAAGTCCAGCGCCCCGGACTGCCACAGGTAACCGGCCTTGCCGTTCATGGCGTCCACCACTTCTTTGCCGCTGTAGGCGTCAGGACCCATCCAGAACCACACCATGTGGGCGATCGGGGCATAGCTGAACGTGAACCACAGGGCGGAGAACAGCAGCACGGCAGAGAACTTCATGCGCTCGGCAAAAGAACCGACGATCAGAGTGCAAGTAATGGCAGCGAAGCTCGCCTGGAAGGCGGCAAACACGATCTCCGGAATGTAGACACCCTTGCTGAACGTCGCTCCATTCGCAAACGTGCCCGCGACGTTGTCCCAGATCCCCTTCATGAAGAGCCGGTCGAAGCCGCCGAAGAATGCGTTGCCCTCGGTGAACGCGATGCTGTAACCGTAGATGAACCACAGCACCACAATCAACGAGAACGTGACCATCACCTGCATCAGGATGGACAGCATGTTCTTGCTGCGTACCAGGCCACCGTAAAACAGCGCCAGGCCAGGAACGGCCATCATGATCACCAGCAGGGTAGAAACCATCATCCAGGCGGTGTCGCCCTTGTTGGGAACCGGCGCTGCGGCAGGGGCAGAGGCATCCGCCGCTGCGGCGGACGCGGCGGCAGCAGGCGCGGCGGCCTCGGTTTTGGCTTCAGACGCAGCCGCTGCGGGTGCAGCGGTTTGGGCGGGGGCAAAGGTCGCAGCAGTCAGCAAACCCAGTCCCAGGGCAAGGGATACAAGTAGTTTTTTCATGGTTCTTTCCTATGGTTGGTTGAAAGCAGGCGTTACAACGCCTCTTTGCCCGTCTCGCCCGTACGGATGCGTACGACCTGTTCCACGTCGTAGACGAAGATTTTTCCATCGCCGATTTTTCCGGTGCGCGCAGCACCTTCAATGGCCTCGATCACCTGCTCGACCAGTGCGTCGTCGATAGCGGCTTCAATCTTGACCTTGGGCAGAAAGTCCACAACGTACTCTGCACCACGGTACAGCTCGGTATGGCCTTTTTGGCGTCCGAAACCTTTGACTTCGGTGACCGTGATGCCTTGAACACCAATTGCGGACAAGGCTTCACGCACCTCATCGAGCTTGAACGGTTTGATAATGGCCGTTACGAGTTTCATGCTTTCTCCTGGTTTGTTAAGCGACAGGGTCAAGGAAAGCAGGGTCCGTGCCAACCCGGACCACCGCAGCCGCCAGCGGCGGCTTGTCCACCGAATCCCCCGTGGCACGTTGCAACAGCTGTATGAAATAACAGTTTGCACTTTAATGGTGCACTTTTATCGTGCATCAGGATCTGATGCACCATATTGGAGAATACCTATGGGTTTATCGCTGGTGCGCAGCCGCGCTTTGCTGGGACTGGAGGCGGTTTCCGTCACCGTTGAAGTGCATCTGGCCAATGGACTGCCGAGTTTCACGCTCGTCGGGCTGGCCGACACCGAAGTCAAGGAGTCCCGGGAGCGCGTGCGCTGCGCCATTCAGAACGCCGGCCTGAGTTTCCCGCACAACCAGAAAATCACGGTCAATCTGGCGCCCGCCGATGTGCCCAAAGACTCGGGCCGGCTGGACCTGCCCATTGCACTGGGCATCCTGGCAGCCAGTGGCCAGATTGACGGCAGCCGCCTGCCACAGTACGAATTCGCCGGTGAGTTGTCACTGTCGGGGGAGTTGCGCCCGGTGCGTGGTGCGTTGGCGATGGCGCTGACCCTGCACAGTGACACGGCTGCCAGCCGGCTGGTGTTACCACCCGGCAGCGCCGACGAAGCAGCGTTGGTGCCGGGTGCACAGGTCTACCGCGCCCGGCATTTGCTCGATGTTGTTGCCCACTTCGCCCCGCCTGCTGCCCAGGGCGACACTTCCGCCCCTGCCCCGCCCAGCGGTGATGGCTGGGTACGGGTCGAAGCGGCCGCACCGCAGCCGCAGGGCCGAACGCCCGACATGGCAGATGTCAAAGGCCAGGCCGGGGCCAAAAGAGCACTGGAAATCGCCGCCGCCGGGGGCCACAGCCTGTTGCTGGTGGGCCCGCCGGGATCGGGCAAATCCATGCTGGCGCACCGGTTTGCCGGACTGCTGCCGGGGATGAGCACCGACGAGGCGCTGCAAAGTGCGGCCATCGGCTCGCTGGCCGGGCGTTTCTCGGTGGAACGCTGGGGCCAGCGACCCACCTGCAGTCCGCACCATTCGGCCAGTGCGGTGGCCCTGGTGGGGGGCGGCTCGCCGCCGCGCCCGGGAGAAATATCGCTGGCCCACCACGGCGTCCTGTTTCTGGACGAGTTCCCGGAGTTCAGCCGGGGCGCACTCGAGGCCCTGCGCGAACCCCTGGAAACCGGCACCATCACGATTTCCCGCGCCGCCCGCCGGGCTGAATTTCCGGCGCGGTTTCAGTTGATCGCGGCGATGAACCCCTGCCCCTGCGGCTACCTGGGTTCGGCCAGACACCCGTGCCGTTGCACGCCGGACCAGGTGCACCGCTACCAGTCGCGCCTGAGCGGGCCGCTCATGGACCGGATTGATCTGCACGTGGAAGTGCCGGCCCTGGCCGTCGGCGACCTGATCAACGCCGCGCCGGGCGAAGCCTCCGCGGAAATCCGGGTACGCAGCAGCGCAGCGCGCGGGCGCGCCGCTGCGCGCCAGGGCAAAACCAACCAGGCGCTTGCAGGGCAGGAAATCGACCACCATGCGCGGCTCGACCCCGCCGCCGCCCAATTCCTGCAAGCGGCGGCTACCCGGCTGGCATGGTCGGCACGCGGCACCCACCGCACGCTGAAAATCGCCCGCACCATTGCCGACTTGGCAGGGTCGGACGCCACCGAGCTGCTGCACGTGGCAGAAGCCTTGCAATACCGCCCGGTGGTGCGGGCTGGCAACCCATGAATGGATTACGCCTGGGGTCGCGCCATGGCGCAGGCCACGCCGGCCAGGTCGCAAGGGCATTTGGCAGGACAATGCGGGAGTGCGGCAGACATACGGCCTGCCCACATTTGTGCATGTTTTTGGCCTATAGCCCTCGTTGAATAAGGGCTTGCTGCTACATTTTTAATAGCGTTTAGTGACCCACCGGCAGATTCTCCAGGATATTTTCGGCTACAGCGCCTACCGGGGCCCGCAAGAGGCGATCGTGGAGCATGTGTGCGCTGGGGGCGACGCCCTGGTGCTGATGCCCACCGGCGGCGGCAAAAGCCTGTGCTACCAGATTCCGGCCATTGCCCGGCAACGCGCCGGGCTGGGCATCGCCGTGGTGATCTCGCCGCTGATTGCGCTGATGCACGACCAGGTCGGCGCCCTGCACGAGGCCGGGGTGGCCGCCGCCTTCCTGAATTCGACACAGAGCCCCGAGGAGTCGCACCAGGTGGAGCAGCAACTGCTGCGCGGCGACATCACGCTGCTGTATGCGGCCCCCGAGCGCATCACCACGCCGCGTTTTCTGGCCTTGCTCGATTCGCTGTTTGCGCGGGGCCAGCTCGGCCTGTTCGCGATCGACGAGGCGCACTGCGTCAGCCAGTGGGGCCATGACTTTCGGCCGGAGTACCGGGCGCTGACGGTGCTGCACCAGCGCTATGCGGGGGTTCCGCGCATGGCGCTGACCGCCACGGCCGACGACCTGACCCGCGCCGACATCCTCGAGCGGCTGCAACTCCAGGAGGCGCGGGCCTTCGTGAGCAGCTTTGACCGGCCCAATATCCGCTACACCATTGTGGAAAAGCGTGACAGCACGCAGCAGCTGTTGCGCTTCATCGGGCGCGAACATGCCGGCGATGCCGGTATCGTCTACTGCCAGTCGCGGCGCAAAGTGGAGGACACGGCCCAGACCCTGTGTGATGCCGGCCTCAACGCCCTGCCGTACCATGCCGGCCTGGACGCCAGGGTACGCCAGAACCACCAGGACCGGTTCCTACGGGAAGAGGGCATTGTGATGGTGGCCACCATCGCCTTCGGCATGGGCATAGACAAACCCGATGTGCGCTTCGTCGCGCACCTGGATATGCCCAAAAATATCGAGGGTTACTACCAGGAGACCGGACGCGCCGGGCGCGATGGCCTGGCGGCGCAGGCCTGGATGGGCTATGGCTTGCAGGATGTGGTGAACCAGCGCCGAATGATCGACGAAAGCCCCGCCGCGGAAGACTTCAAGCAGGTGATGCGGACCAAACTCGACGCTCTGCTGGGCCTGGCCGAAGCCACGGACTGTCGCCGGGTCCAGTTGCTGGCCTACTTCGGCGAGGCCGGCCAGCCCTGTGGAAATTGCGACAACTGCCTCAATCCGCCGGAACTGTGGGATGGCACGGATGCGGCCCGCAAGCTGCTCAGTACCATTTACCGGATACAGCAGATGAGTGGCATCGGTTTCGGAGCAGGCCACCTGATGGACGTGGTGCGCGGCAAGGTCACCGACAAAGTGACCCAGTTCGGGCACCAGTCACTCAGCACCTTCGGGCTGGGCGCCGAATTTTCCGAGGTACAGCTGCGTGGCGTTTTGCGCCAGCTGATCGCCATGGGCGCCCTGGCGGTCGATGGCGAGGCCTTCAATACCCTGATGCTGACGCCGCAGTCACGGGCGGTTCTCAAGGGCGAGGTGGCGGTGCAATTGCGGGCTTCGGTTTCCATGCCGGCTGAACGCAAGTCGCGGCGCAATGTACGGCTCGGCGCCATGGTGAAAGCGCCGATCGCGCTGGACGGCGACAGCCTGTTGCGCTACGGCGCCCTCAAGGCCTGGAGAGCGGAGGTGGCGCGGGAGCACAATTTGCCGGCGTATGTCATCTTCCATGATGCGACGCTGGCCGCCATCGCCCAACTGGCACCCCAGTCCATGGGCGACCTGCAGGGTGTCAGCGGTATTGGTGCGAAAAAACTGGAGGCGTACGGCCAAGAGGTCTTGCGCGTTGTGGCGCTGGACTGAAGCCGGGGGCACAAGTCCAGGTCAGGACTGCTGAAAGCCGCGCTCGTAGGAAAGCGCTGCACCGGTCATGGTCTTGCTCAGCCGGTCAATGGCACGGTAATGGCGCTCGCAGGCCGGGGCTTTGGTGGCCTGCTGGCGATGCTTTTGCACCAGATGCTGCATTTTGCTGCGGCAGGCGTCAAGCGCACCGGCGAAGTTCAACGCAATGTAGGCCGAATGGTCAGCACGGGTCTGGCGGTACTCGTCGGACCAGTAATTGAACAACTGCCACTTGTATGTGCCCCGTTCGGGGACCTGGATCATGTCTCTTTGCATATAGTGATGCTTCAAAATTGGAAGGGATGCATCCTTCTCCGTTGCCAACAATTCCAACGCAACCCGGCACTGCCGACCTGCGTGCGTCTTCCTATCACGCCTGAGCCAAGGCAATGGTTGACAGAGGCCCCAAACAATTTCGGCTTTTTACAAAGCGGATACACAAGGAAATCACCCGCGCAGGGGCGCGCGGGCCGGAGCAGGCGGGAGTGCGGGGCTTGGCGTTAAAATCCGGGGATCTACCCGCCAGCCAAGGAATTTCCATGTCGTCACCGTCTGCCCATCCCCCCGAAACGCACGAAGTTGATGCGGTGGAAGCTGTCGTTCCGTTGATCCCGATGGTTCTGCCTCTGGTCGGCGCGGTGCTGATGTTTCTGCTGGCCTTCATTGCCGTTTTCATGGCCTGAATGGCCACCCGCTCCTGATGCCCACTGCGACAGAAATGGTTCGGCGGGCGCCGCCGCGGTGGGCCGCAAGCCTGGCGTTCTTGTGGGTGTGGTGCGCGGGCGCTCCCTGCCTGGCAGCCTCGCCTGCCCCAACGCAGGCGAACGCGGCAGCGCCCCAGTGCGCGCCGCTGTTGAACAAGACATTTCGCCGGCTGCAAGACGACGCTCCGCAAAATCTCTGCCAGTATGCGGGCAAGGTAGTGCTGGTGGTCAACACTGCCAGTTACTGCGGCTTCACCTCGCAATACGAGGGTCTGGAAAAGCTGTTTGCAAACCAGAGCAACCATGGGCTGGTGGTGCTGGGCTTTCCATCCAACGATTTCGGGCAACAGGAGCCAGGCGACAGCAAACAGATCGCTGACTTCTGCTACAACACCTACGGCGTCAAGTTTCCGATGTTCGAAAAGTCGGTTGTGACCGGGCCATCCGCCAACCCGCTGTTCAAGGAACTGGCGGCGGCCACCGGTAAATCACCCCAGTGGAACTTCCACAAGTACCTCGTAGGGCGTGATGGAAAAGTCGTGGCCAGTTACAGCAGCAGTACCGGCCCTGAAGACACAAAACTGCGCGCTGACCTGCAAAAGGCACTGGCGGCGCCTTAGTACCCTGGCGCCGACGTGGCGCAGGCCGGGTTTGCGGCACTTGCCGCATAAATTCTGATGTAACCGCCTTGTAACTCCGGTACGAGTCCCTAGAATAGGCCCTCCCGCACCTGCCGTGCGCCCGCTGGAGAGTTGCTTTTGTAAAGCCTACGCATGGTTTGCTTTGAAAAATCAATTTTCAAACTTGGGAACTTTCTGATGAACGCACCGGCTATGCAAGGGCTTCGGCTCAACACCCCTGACTACGTCAGGAATGCACGATTAATCACCTGGGTCGCCGACATGGCCGCACTGTGCCAGCCGGACGCCATCCACTGGTGCGACGGGTCGGAAGAGGAATACCAGCGGCTGTGTACGAAGCTGGTCGATGCCGGCACTTTCCGGCGGCTCAATGCCGCCAAGCGCCCGAACAGTTTCCTGGCCAATTCCGACCCCAGCGACGTGGCGCGGGTCGAGGACCGGACCTATATTTGCAGCAAGAACATGGCAGATGCGGGCCCCACCAACAAGTGGATGGCGCCGGCGGAGATGCGCGCGCTGCTGCAGTTTGGTGGCGCTGACGGGGGTCAGAAGGCCTTGTTCGACGGCTGCATGCGCGGACGGACCATGTACGTGGTGCCTTTTTCCATGGGACCACTGGGCTCGCACATTGCGCATATCGGCATTGAACTCAGCGACAGCGCCTACGTGGCCGTGAGCCAGCGCATCATGACCCGCATGGGCAAGGCGGTCTACGACGTGCTGGGCGCGGACGGTGTTTTTGTGCCCTGCGTGCACACGGTGGGCGCGCCATTGGAGCCAGGGCAGGCGGACTCGAAATGGCCCTGTAACAAAACCAAGTACATCGTGCATTACCCGGAAGACCGGGAAATCTGGTCTTACGGTTCGGGCTATGGCGGCAATGCCTTGCTGGGCAAGAAGTGTTTTGCGTTGCGCATCGCTTCCACGATGGGGCGCGCCGCATCGGACGCCGGCGCCGGGAAGCCAGGCTGGCTGGCAGAGCACATGCTGATCTTGGGCGTCACCACGCCCCAGGGACGCAAGTACCATGTGGCAGGCGCCTTCCCCAGCGCCTGCGGCAAAACCAATTTTTCCATGCTGGTTCCACCGGAAGGCTTTGACGGCTGGAAGGTCACGACCATCGGCGATGACATTGCCTGGATCAAGCCGCATTCGGACGGGCGCCTGTATGCGATCAATCCCGAAGCGGGGTATTTCGGTGTGGCACCGGGTACCAACTACCACACCAACCCGAATTGCATGGCGAGCCTGCATCGGGACGTGATCTTCACCAACGTGGCACTAACCGACGATGGTGACGTCTGGTGGGAGGGCATGGAAAAAGATTCCGGTGCTTTACCGCAGCACCTGATCGACTGGCAGGGCAAGGACTGGACCCCGGAAATCGCCCGGGAAACCGGCGCCAAGGCGGCGCATCCCAACGCCCGGTTCACCGTGAGCGCCACCAACAACCCGGCGCTGGATCCGGCCTGGGACGACGCCAACGGCGTCCCCATCGACGCCTTTGTGTTTGGTGGCCGGCGCTCGACCACCGTGCCATTGGTGACCGAGGCCAACAACTGGGTCGAGGGTGTGTACATGGCCGCGACCATGGGTTCCGAGACCACCGCAGCGGCGGCCGGCCAGCAAGGTATCGTGCGTCGCGACCCCTTCGCGATGCTGCCGTTCACCGGCTACAACATGAGCGATTATTTCCAGCACTGGCTCAATATGGGGCACACGCTGGCGCAGGGTGGTGCCACGCTGCCGAAGATCTTTACCACCAACTGGTTCCGCAAAGGTACCGATGGCAAGTTCGTGTGGCCCGGCTACGGGGAGAACATGCGCGTTCTCAAGTGGATGGTGGACCGCATCGAGGGATTGGTACCCGGGGCACACAACGGCTTCGGCGTATCGCCGGCTTACGAGGAAATCAACTGGACCGGGTTGGACTTCACGCCAACCCAGTTCGACACCGTCACCAGCCTGGACAAAGCCGCCTGGAAGCAGGAAATCGCGCTGCACTCCGAGCTGTTTTCGCAACTGGCCTACCACCTGCCGCCGGAATTGGCCCAGACCAAGACGCGGCTGGAAGAGCGGCTGGCGGCCTGAGGGCCACCCGTTCTACCGGCAGAACGCTCGCACCGGCTCACTGTGGCCGGTTGCGAAACCTGCTCCGGGCTGCGCGCCAGGGCGGCCTGCAGTTCTGCCATCTGGCGCTGGTCGGTACTGGCAAAATCCCACAGGGCCGCATTCTGGCGGCGGATACGCCTGTCCATGCGCCAGCCGGCCACTGCTGCCGCCAGGTAGACAGCCATCCTGCGCATGGGGGTTGCCAGCAGAGCCAGCGCCGCAAAGGCGACGGTCCACAAGGCCACCCAGCCAGCCAGGAGGTGGCCATCGGCCCAGGTGTCAATGACCTGCTCGGCCACCACCAGCAAAGCGGCCATCGCCGCAGCGAGCAGCATTCCGGCCAGGGTTTTTGAACCATCCACCCGCAAACTGCGCTGCGACACCAGAGAAGAATTCGCCGACGCCGGACCTGCAGACTGCGCGGTGTTGGGGATTTGGAAAAATTGTTCCATACGGTGCTCCTCGGCAGGGTGTGAAAAAGATTGAACCCAATGCTAGGGTTTTTACTAATAACGTTCCACTTTATGTTAGTGATGTCATATATTCACTGAAGTGATCTTTTGCCATGCCTGAACGCCTTCCCCCCTTCAATCTGCGCACATTCGACCTGAACCTTCTCAAGGTGTTTGATGAGGTCATGTCCGAGCGCAGCCTGACGCGGGCGGCAAGCCGGCTGGCATTGACGCAACCCGCCGTGAGCAACGCACTGCGGCGGCTGCGCGAGGCACTCCATGACGAGTTGCTGGTGCGCAAGGGACGCGGCCTGGAGCCTACGCTCCGGGGTCTGGAACTGTGGCCTGCCGTGCGCGATGCCTTGCAGCGGATCGAGACCACATTGGCGCCCAGCGTTTTCGACCCTGCGAGCGCCGAGACGGCCTTTGTCCTGACCATGGCAGACGCCACTGCCGCAGAGCTGATGCCCGGCCTGGTGGCGAGGGTCAGCAGCGAAGCGCCCGGGGTCACTCTTCGGGTGGTTCCTCTGACCACCCGTGACCCGCGCAAACTGCTCGAAGAGGGGGAGGCCGACCTGGCAGTCGGGCACTTCCCTGCCGCCATGGCCGAGCTTTCTTCCCGCGCCAGGAGCGGGGACGCATCCGCATTTTTTCACCACCGCCTGTTTGCGGGTGACTATGTCTGCGCCATGCGACGGGGCCATCCACTCGCCCAGGGGCCGCTCACGCTGGAGCGCTTCTGCCAGGCGCGGCACCTGCTGGTGAGCTTTTCAGGCCGCGCATTCGGCTTTGTCGATGAGGCGCTGGCAAGGCTGGAGCGCAAGCGCCAGGTGGTGCTGACAGTGAACCAGTTTTTTACCGCAGGAAAGGTCGTGGTCCAAACCGACCTGCTCACCGTCCTGCCCCGGCACTTTGTCAGCGTGACCGGCTTTGCCCAGCAGCTGGTGCAGCGCGACCTGCCGTTCGCCGTGCCTCCGATTGAGGTCGACGCCCTTTGGTACAAGCGGCTGGATGCCAGCCCGGCACACGGCTGGCTGCGGGCTCAGGTGATTGCCGTCGCCGCGCAGGCATTCCCGCCATGAAAATCCAGCTGCTCTCGGACCTGCATCTGGAGGCCCATCCGCACTGGCGCGCCCGGCCCGCGCCGGGTGCGGACCTGCTGGTGCTCGCTGGCGATATCGGCTCCTACCAGGCGGGGTCGCTGCTGGGCGATGCCGACTTCGGACTGGGCCAGTTTTCCAAAGCGGCCGGCTGGCCGGTACCCGTGGTGTTTGTCCCCGGGAACCACGAATACGACGGTCTGGACTTCGATCTGGCGCATGCGCGCCTGCGCGCAAGCTGCGAGCGGCTGGGTCTGCTGTGGCTGGAGCGCCAAACCCTGCAGGGCCCCTGGTCCGACCTGGCCGGCCGGCCGGTGCGGCTGGTCGGCACAACGCTGTGGACCGACTTTGACGCGCTGCAAGCCCAGACCGCGCCAGCCCTGCAAGCCAAGGCGCGCGAAAAGGCGTTTCGCGCAGCCAATTACTACCTGCAGAAGACGGGAACCAGCCGCAACGGCGTACCTTTTCTGGCACTGCAGGTTCGTGAGCAGGCGCTGGTATGCCAGGCCTGGTTGAAAGAGCAACTGCAAACCCCGTTCGAGGGCAGCACGGTAGTGGTCACTCATTTCGCACCCAGCCTGCGCAGCGCCGATCCCCGCTACGGCATGACCCCCGGAACGGCCGGGTTCTGCAACACCTTGGATGGTTCGCTGGCGCAGGCGCAGCTTTGGCTGCACGGGCATCTGCACGCCCCTAGCGACTACCAGCAAAGCGGCTGCCGGGTCGTGGCCAACCCTTTGGGGTATGCCCGAAAGAACGAACAAGCCCACTTCCGTGAGGCCGACTGCCTGACCGTGTAGCCGAGTCGGCCTTGTTTGCGCCGGCGTTGACTTGCGTCAACTTCCCCGCTGGACCGCGCCCTAGACTGGGGTTTTTTCCTCGGAGTTGCGCCATGAAGATTCTCCTCGCGGTTGATGGCAGTGCCTTCAGCAAGAAAATGCTGGCCTACCTGGCGACCCACGAAAGCCTCTTTGTTACCAGCCATGCCTACACCGTGGTGCACGTGCATCCGCCCCTGCCTGCCCGGGCGCGCGCTGCGCTCGGCAAGGAAGTGGTGGATTCGTACTACGACGACGAGAGCGCCAAAGTGCTGGACCCCATCGTCAAGTTCCTCTTGCGCCACGGCATCACGCCCGTACGGGTGCAGAAAATCGGGCACCCTGGAGAAGTCATCTCCAAGCTGGCGGACCAAGGCAAATTCGACATGGTGGTGATGGGCTCCCACGGACACGGGGCGCTGGTCAAACTGGTCACCGGCTCGGTCGCGACCGAGGTTCTGGCGCACTGCAAAGTGCCGGTGTTGCTGGTCCGGTAGGGCGTCAGCGGCTGTTGAGACCTTCAAAGCAGGTCGACATCACGAGTTCAATGATCTGTGCATCATCATGCTGGGCGCCCATCTTCAGAAACTCGAGCACCGGGTCGCAGGCCCGGGCATACAGGGTGTAGAGCACCGCAATCGGCGGCAGCCTGGGGTTGATCTGCCCCGCCGCCTGCGCCGCCCCGATCCATTGGCTGAGCAGGTAGCTGACTTCCAGCAGGCCCTTCATGTAGTCCTGGTTGTTCATCAGGGTGGTGCGCAAACTGGAATTCTGGCTGGGCAGGGACGGCATTTCCCCGGCCAGCTTGAGCGCCATCGTCCAGGCCACCACGGCGCGCAAATTGTCCAGCGGCGGCCCCTGCGCCGGCAGCGTGGCGATGAAGTCCTGTGCGCGCCGCATCACCAGAACCATGGCGGCGGCGGCCAGGTCTTCCTTGCTGGGAAAATGTTTGTACAGGCTGGCCTTGGCAATGCCCACCTGGGCGGCGACTTCGTCGACCGTCATGGCTTCAAACCCTTTTTGCGCCAACAGAAGGTGGACGGTGCGAATGATCGCGTCCTCCCGCGCCTGCAACATGTGCTGCTTGAATGAACCTTTGGTGGCAGTGCTGGACGGCATGGCAACAGTTTATCCGCTGGCGTCAAAACGTGGGGGTAAAGGCTATTTTGTGACTGCCCAGTATGAAATATTTCGGGGTGGCGCAGACACAGCGCTGTGGGATTGGGCGACACTGTGGCCATGAAAATCACCGTTTTGGGTGCAGGCATCATCGGCGTCAGCACCGCCTGGCACCTGGTCGCGCATGGACACGAAGTCACCGTAGTGGACCGGCAGCCGCAAGCGGCCATGGAGACCAGTTTTGCCAACGCGGCACAAATTTCTGTCGGCTATTGCGAGCCCTGGGCCAACCGCGATGCCCCGTGGAAGGCTCTCAAGTGGATGTTCAGCCGCGAGGCGCCCTTGCTGTTCCGCCCCCAGTTTCCGCTGGGCGAAGGCTGGCACCAGTACCGCTGGGGGCTGGAATTTCTGGCCAACTGCAACGACACCGCCTACGAGCGCAATGTGCAGCAACTCGTGGCGCTCGGCGCTTACAGCCACGCCGCTCTCAAGGAGGTGGTCAGCGCCACCGGAATCACCTTCAACCGCATGGAAAAAGGCATTGCGCATTTCTATGTGGACCAGCAATCCTTCGACGCAGCCGGCACCGCCTGCGAACTGATTTCGAAATACGGCGTTAGCCGCCAGGTAGTGAGCCGGGATGCGTTGCTGCGCATCGAGCCGGCATTCCAGTCCTACGCGGACCACATTGTGGGCGGCACCTTCACCGCCAGCGACGAGAGCGGCGACGCCCGGGTCTTCACCCAGGAACTGGCCCAGCGCTGCGCCGCCCGCGGGGTGGAGTTTTTGTGGAAGCATGACGTGGTGTCTCTGGACGCGACAGGCGACTCGCTGGCCACGGTCACGGTGCGCAACCAGGCCAGCGGCGCCCGCCAGGCGCTGCGCAGCGACTTGTTCATCGTGGCACTCGGCTCCTTCAGCGCCCCCTTGCTGCGCACCGTGGGGGTGAATCTGCCGATCTACCCCGGCAAGGGCTACAGCGCCACCTTCCGCATCCTGCAGCCGCAGCGCGCGCCCCAGGTCAGCTTTATTGACGACTCGGTCAAATGCGCCATGAGCCGGCTGGGCGACACGCTGCGCATTGCCGGCACGATTGAGGTCGGCGGCTACGACACCCGGCTCGACACGCCGCTGGCCCGCGCGCGCTGCCAGATGCTGGCCCGCCGGGTGGAAACGGTATTTCCCGGCGTCTGCGACACGCGCCTGGAATCCGAGGGCGGGACGCCGAACTTCTGGACCGGCTTGCGGCCCTCGACTCCGACCAACGTGCCTTACATCGGCAAGTCCGGCCTGCGCAATCTGTGGGTCAACGCCGGGCACGGCACCCTGGGATGGACCCACGGCGCCGGGTCGGGCAAGGCCATGGCAGAACTGGTCAGTGGCGGTAAACCGGACACAGCTTTCCGCTTCTACGGTGTCTGAACCTTCAGGCCAGGCAGCTCAGGCCTGCGGGTGCGCCTGCGCCAGGCAGGCCTGAAAAAGCTGGGCCACCCGCGACGGTTGCGGCGAGCGGCGGGTAATGC
>Ga0007791_10000067_pt1 | contig 24723 bp, 19 predicted proteins | sample CryBogmetaGMA05M_FD_60368 | JGI IMG/M metagenome (GOLD analysis project Ga0007791, IMG submission 60368) | Freshwater microbial communities from Crystal Bog, Wisconsin, USA - MA0.5M | ecosystem: Environmental > Aquatic > Freshwater > Lake | place: Crystal Bog, Wisconsin, USA | collected 2009-07-06 | reverse complement strand
GGCCTGAAAAAGCTGGGCCACCCGCGAGGGTTGCGGCGAGCGGCGGGTAATGCCGAAAAAGTCGCACTCGTAGTGAAGCAGCGCGGGATTGACGGCACGCATGCGGTCTGTTTCCACAAAGCTTCTGGCGTAATGCGTGGGCAAAAACCCGAGGAAGCGGCCTGAGAGGATCAGCGTGGCAATCGATTCCTGGTCAAAGCCGGTCGCCTTGCGCGGCATGCGCATGCGCTGGCTGACTTCCATGTTGGGCGAGTGGTACCCCAGCCCGGCAAAGGCATGGCTGCGCAGACCCTCCCAGTCCAGCGCCTGTGCACCGGTTGCAAAGAGCGGATGCTGGGCTCCGCAGTACAGCAGCATGGCCTCGTCAAACAGGCGAATGTATTCCAGCGTGTCGGAGCTGCGATGGCCAGGAATAATGCCCATCTGGAATTGACCGTCCAGCACCCCACGTTCAATGCCGTTGAGGGTAGATACATGCAAATTAAGTGCAACATCGGGTGCTTTGGCGCAAAAAAGGGTAATTGCCTGGGCAATATGGCAGGCCGGGTTGCTGGCCGTCTTGTCAAACACCGCCAGATGAAACTCCCCGCCCATGCGCTGGTGGATTTCATCCACACCACGCCTAAACACATCGGTTGCGGTGAGCAACTGCTGGGTCTGGGCGTAAATCTGCGCACCCTCGGTGGTCAGGGCAAAGCCGGCACGCCCGCGCCGGCACAGCGTCAAGCCCAGGCGGGTTTCGAGGTCTTTGATGTGGCGGCTGACCGTCGACGTGCCGATATTGAGCTCGAGTTCGGCCGCCGCCATGCCGCCGCAATCCACCACCGTGCGGAACACGCGCAGCAGGCGCAGGTCCATGTCGCTGATTTGGCCCAGCGCAGCCCGGCTTTTTGGTTTCATAAAGACACAACTAAATAGTGATATTTGTAACTATATCGAAGTATCTTCCCGGCGCACAATTGCCGCTTCACTTTGGAGAGCACCATGAAACTCAATGACAGTGCCAGCAATGTACGCCCCGGCGAGCCCGTGATCAGCACCTCGCCCTACCCGCAGGATGCCGGGTTTCTGGAATCGCACTGGATGCCTTACACCGGCAACCGCAACTTCAAGGCCAACCCGCGCATGATGGTCAGCGCCAAGGGCGCTTACTACACCGACGCCAGCGGCCGCAAAATCTTTGACGGCCTGTCCGGCCTGTGGACCTGCGGCCTGGGCCACTGCCGCCCGGAAATCACCGAAGCCGTGGCGCGGCAGATCGGCACCATGGATTACTCGCCCGCGTTCCAGTACGGGCACCCGCTCTCGTTCGAACTGGCCAACAAGATCCGCGAACTCACGCCCGAGGGGCTGGACTATGTGTTCTTTACCGGCTCCGGCTCTGAATCCGCCGACACCTCCCTGAAGCTGGCGCGCGCCTACTGGCGTGCCAAGGGCATGGGCACCAAAACACGCCTGATTGGCCGCGAAAAGGGCTACCACGGCGTCAACTTCGGCGGCATTTCGGTCGGCGGCATCGGCCCCAACCGCAAAATGTTTGGCCAGGCTGTGGAAGCGGACCACCTGCCCCACACCCAGCTCGCCAGCAATGTGTTTTCCCGGGGCATGCCGCAGCATGGCGTGGAACTGGCCGACGAGTTGCTGCGCCTGATCGCCCTGCACGACGCCAGCAATATTGCCGCGGTGATTGTGGAGCCCATGTCGGGCTCCGGCGGCGTGGTGGTGCCCCCGGTGGGTTACCTGCAGCGCCTGCGCGAGATCTGCACTGCCAACAACATTCTGCTGATCTTTGACGAGGTCATCACCGGCTTCGGCCGCGTGGGCGCCTACACCGGTGCGGCCGCATTTGGCGTGACGCCCGACATCCTCAACATTGCCAAGCAGGTCACCAACGGCGCCCAGCCGCTGGGTGCAGTGGTCGCGAAAAAGGAGATGTACGACACCTTCATGGCGGCGGGCGGCCCCGAGTACATGCTGGAAATTCCCCATGGCTACACCTACTCGGCCCACCCGGTGGCCTGCGCAGCCGGCATTGCGGCGCTGGATGTGCTGGTCAAGGAAAACATGATCGAGCGTGTGGCTGCGCTGGCGCCCTACTTCGAGAATGCGGTGCACAGCCTCAAGGGCGCCAAGCATGTGACCGACATCCGCAACTGCGGCCTGGCCGCCGGCTTCAGCATTGCAGCGGTGCCAGGCGAGCCGGCGAAGCGGCCGTACGAAATTGCCATGAAGTGCCTGGAAAAGGGCTTTTATGTGCGCTACGGTGGCGATACCATCCAGCTGGCGCCACCTTTTATTACCGAAAAGGCTGAAATCGACAGCCTGATCAACGCCCTGGGCGAAGCCCTGCAGGCCACCGCCTGATTTTTGACCCGCGAGAACCATTGATGTCCACCCTCCCCATTGTCGGCCACCTGATTGGCGGCCTCTCCGTTACCACCGGCAACCGTTCCCAGGAAGTTTTCAACCCGGCCACTGGCCAGGCCGAAAAGCGCGTACTGCTGGCGGACAAAGCCACGGTCGAAGACGCCATCGCCAACGCGCAGGCTGCATTTCCCGCCTGGCGCAATACGCCGCCGCTCAAGCGCGCGCGCATCATGGGCAACCTCAAGGTGCTGCTGGAGCAGCACGCAGACGCGCTGTGCGCCATGATCACGGCCGAGCACGGCAAGGTGCTCAGCGACGCGCTGGGCGAATTGCAGCGCGGCATCGAGAACGTCGAATACGCCAGCTATGCCCCGGAACTGCTCAAGGGCGAGCACAGCAAGAATGTCGGCCCGTCCATCGACTCCTGGAGCGAGTTCCAGGCGCTGGGCGTCACCGCTGGCATCACCCCGTTCAACTTCCCCGCCATGGTGCCCTTGTGGATGTGGCCGATGGCCGTGGCCTGCGGCAACTGCTTCATCCTCAAGCCCTCGGAGCGCGACCCCACCAGCACCCTGCGCATTGCCGAGCTGGCCCTGCAGGCCGGGCTGCCACCCGGCGTGCTCAATGTCGTCAATGGCGACAAGGAAGCCGTGGACACGCTGCTGACCGATCCGCGCGTCAAGGCCGTGAGCTTTGTCGGCTCCACGCCGATTGCCGAGTACATCTACGCCACCGGCTGCGCCCACGGCAAGCGGGTGCAGGCACTGGGCGGGGCCAAGAACCACGCCGTGGTGATGCCCGACGCCGATGTTGGCAACGCTGTGAGCGCCCTGATGGGTGCGGCGTTTGGCTCCTGCGGCGAGCGCTGCATGGCCATCCCCCTGGTAGTGGCCGTGGGCGACGCCACGGCGGACGCGGTCATTGCCGGTCTGCGAACCGAAATCGCCAAGATGAAAGTGGGCCCGGGAACGGACGCCTCCAGTGACATGGGGCCGCTGGTGACACGCCCGCACTTCGAGAAGGTCAAGGCCTACGTCGACCAGGGCGTGAGTGAAGGCGCCACCTTGCTGGTTGACGGCCGCAACGTGGTGGTGCCCGGCCACGAAGCAGGGTACTTCCTGGGCCCCTGCCTGTTCGACAACGTCAAGCCGGGCATGAAGATCTACCAGGAAGAAATATTCGGGCCGGTGCTCGGCGTGGTGCGCGTCAAATCGTTGCAAGAAGCCATGGACCTGATCGATGCCCACGAATACGGCAACGGCACCTGCATCTTCACCCGCGACGGCGAAGCCGCACGCTACTTCACCGACAACATCCTGGTGGGCATGGTGGGCGTCAATGTGCCGCTGCCGGTGCCCGTGGCCTACCACTCCTTTGGTGGCTGGAAGCGCTCGCTGTTTGGCGATCTGCACGCCTACGGACCCGACGCCGTGCGCTTTTACACCAAGCGCAAGACCATCACCCAGCGCTGGCCATCGGCCGGCGTGAGGGAGGGCGCGATGTTCAGTTTCCCCAGCAGCAAGTAAGCGCGCCAGGCCTGTCTTCACACGCCCATCGTAAGATGGGCGTTTTTCGTTTGTAGCCGTGCAATACACCCTATCAAACTGGCGCAGGGCGATGCAACGGTGGCGCACCGAGCACGCCCGTGTCACCCATGACGACGTGGCGATCAACTTGCGACGCGGCAGGGTGCTGTGCCCGCTGATCGCCGCACTCAGCCTGGCGGGCGTGCTCGTCCTGGCCGCGCAATTGCTCAACGACCCGCCGGAGCCGGTCGCGCGCTGGAAATGGGCGCTGCTGCTGGCCCAGTTCACCATGGCTGCCGTGATGGGCGTGTTCGCTTACCTGGCCTACCTGCTGCGCGACGCCCACCGCGCCGCCTCCACGCGCTGGGCGACGTGGCTGTGCATCGCCTCGGGCATGGGAATTTCGGCGGTCATCGCGGCGGTGGACCAGTGGGTCACCGCCAGCATCACGCCTTATCTGCTGGCCTGCCTGCTGGTGGCGATTGCGGTCTATCTGCGCCCTACGGCCTCCGCGGCGCTGTTCGCGCTGGCGTATGCCGTCTTCTTTGTCGCGGTCGGCATGACCCAGAGCAACCCGGAGCAACTGCTGTCCAACCGGCTCAACGGCTTTGTCGCCACCGCCATGGCCTGGGCCCTGTCAGTGCTGCTGTGGCGCAACTTTGTCACCATCACGCTGCAGACCGCGCAACTGGTCAAGGCGCATGCCGAGCTGCAGCGCAGGCAGCGCGACCTCGAGCGCCTGACCCGGCTCGACGGGCTCACCGGCCTGTACAACCGCAGGACTTTCGAGGAACTGACCCAGCTCGAACTCGACCGGGCGCAGCGCCAGGGCGGCGCCACCTCGGTTCTGCTGATGGACCTGGACCACTTCAAGCGCGTCAACGACACCTGGGGCCATCCGGCGGGCGATGCCGTGCTGCAGCACACCGCCACCATCGTCAACCGCGCTGTGCGCAGCACCGACCTGGTGGGCCGCCTGGGTGGCGAGGAATTCATCATCCTGCTGCCGGCCACCTCAGTCGCGTCAGCCCGCCTGCTGGCAGAAAAAGTGCGGGCACGCCTGGAAGCCAGCCCGGCGCGCTTTGAAGGTGTCAGCATCGCTGTGACCGCCAGCATCGGCCTGGCCGGCACCACCGCCCCCGAGAAGCGCAGCTTCAAGATGCTGTACGACGAGGCCGACAAGGCGCTCTACCTGGCCATGCAGCGGGGAAGAAACCGGGTGATGTGAGGGCGTCGGATAATCGGAGGCTTATGGCACTGATTACCCTTCTTGACGCCCAGCTGGCATTCGGGCACGTTCCCCTGCTCGACCACGCTGATTTTTCCCTGGAAACCGCCGAGCGCGTCGGCCTGATCGGCCGCAACGGAGCCGGCAAATCCTCGCTGCTCAAGATTCTTGCCGGAATGGAAAAGCCCGACGACGGCGCTGTCCAGGTCCAGAGCAACACCCGCATCGCCTACGTGGCACAGGAACCCCAGCTCGACGCCGACGCTACAGTTTCTGTAGCGGTAAGCGCAGGACTGGCGCGGGTTATCGCCCTGATTGATGAATATTGCCAGGGCCACGGCGACCTGGATGCAATGCAAAGCGAGATCGAGTCGCTCGACGGCTGGAACTGGGAGCAGCGCGTCGCCGAAACCCTGCAACGCCTGCACCTGGACCCGCAAGCGCGGGTGAGCACGCTCTCGGGCGGCACGAAAAAGCGCGTGGCCCTGGCCCAGGCGCTGGTCGCCCAGCCCGACGTGCTGCTGCTCGATGAGCCGACCAACCACCTGGACCTCGACAGCATCGAGTGGCTCGAAGGCCTGCTGGTCGATTTCAAGGGCAGCATCATCACCATCACCCACGACCGCTCTTTCCTGGACAACGTGGCTACCCGCATCGTCGAGCTCGACCGCGGCAAGCTGCTGTCCTACCCCGGCAACTTTGCCTCCTACCTGCTGCAAAAAGAGGAGCAGCTGGCGCAGGAAGCGGTGATCAACGCCCGCGCCGACAAGCTGCTGGCCCAGGAAGAAGTGTGGATCCGCAAGGGCGTGGAAGCACGCCGCACCCGGGCCACCGCCCGCATCGTGCGCCTGGACAACCTGCGCGCCGCGCGCGAAGCCCGCCGCGAAGTGGTTGGCAGCGTCAACATGGACGTCAACAGCGGTGCCACCAGCGGCAAGCTGGTCGCCGAGCTGACGCACGTGTCCAAAACCTTTGGCGACAAGGCCATCGTGCGCGACTTCAGCGCGACCATTCTGCGCGGCGACAAAATCGGCCTGCTGGGCCCCAACGGTGCGGGCAAAACCACGCTGCTCAAGCTCATCCTGGGCGAGCTCAAGCCCGACCCGGCGCCCGCCAACGCCCCGCCGCCCGAACCCGGCCACAGCCCCTGGGGCACGGTGCGCCAGGGCGCCAACATTTCGGTGGCGTATTTCGACCAGATGCGCAACGCGCTCGATCTGGACGCGACGCTGGAGGACTTCATCAGCCCGGGCAGCGAGTGGATCGAGATCGGCAACCGGCGCCAGCACGTCAAGAGCTACCTGGGGGACTTCCTGTTTTCGCCGGCGCGCGCCAACTCGCCGGTGCGCTCGCTCAGCGGGGGTGAGCGCAACCGCCTGCTGCTGGCACGCCTGTTTGCCCGCCCGGCCAATGTGCTGGTGCTCGACGAGCCCACCAACGACCTCGACATTGACACCCTGGAACTGCTCGAAGACCTGCTGCAAAACTACGACGGCACGGTGTTCCTGGTCAGCCATGACCGCACCTTTCTGGACAACGTGGTCACCAGCACCATTGCCTACGAGGGCGACGCCCGCTGGCGCGAGTACGAAGGCGGCGTGAGCGACTGGCTGATCCAGACCCAGCGCGCCAACGCGATTGCCCAGGCCCAGGGCAAAAGCACCGCCAAGCCCTTTCATTACGAGCGTGAGCAGCTACAAAAACAGGAGCAAGCCGCCGCCCGCAGCCTGGCCAAGGCCAGCGCCCCGGCAAGCGCTGCACCAGCTGCACCGGCTGCCAAGGCCCGCAAACTGGGCTTCAAGGAGCAGCGCGAGCTCGACGCCCTGCCCGGCGCAATTGCCGCGCTGGAAGCCGAACAGAAGACCATTGCTGCAGCCCTGGGCGACGGCAGCCTGTTCGCCACCGACAACGCCCGGGCACTGGCGCTGACGCAACGCAGCGCGCAGATCGACGAGGAACTGCTGCAGGCCCTGGAGCGCTGGGAAGCGCTGGGCGCCCCCGCCGCCTGAGCCGCCAGGCAGAACACTCACCCCCCGGGCGGCCCCTGCAGCCCCCGGGCAAGGCGTTCAGATAAACGGCAGGGTGCTCAGCTGCGCCGGCACCTCTTTGCCGGACTTGCGCACCAGCACCTGCTCGCCCGGCTGGCAGGCTGCCGACACCAGACCAAAGCCGATGTTTTTCTTCAGGCGGTACGACCAGACACAGTTGGTCATGTCGCCCACCTTCACGCCGTTCTGGTACACGCCATGCCAGTGGAAGCCCAGCTCGGTCGGCTCGTCACCCTCGAGCATGATGCCGAGCTGGTGGCGCCGGATGCCCTCGGCCTTGAACCGGCGCAGTGCCTGGATGCCCACCACATCGTCCGGCACATCGAGGTCGATGTACTTGCCCAGGCGGACCTCGAACGGATTGGTGGTGCCATCGCTGTCGCCACCGTACGACACCAGCCCATGCTCGATGCGCTCGCACACATTGGGGGCACCCGGCCCGATGCTCCAGGGCTTGCCGGCCTCGCGCACAATGTTCCACAGCCGGGTGCCTTGCGTGCCATCCATCAGGTAGAGCTCGAAGCCGCCCTGCTTGGACCAGCCGGACCGCGCCACCACCACCGGGATGCCGTCAATGCGGGTTTCGCGGAACCAGAAGTACTTGAGCTCGCGGACCCAGTCGCCGCAAATGGACGCCACCACATCGGCCGCCTTGGGGCCCTGCACCGCCAGCGGTGACACATCGGGCTCGCTGACCGCCACGCGCAGGCCGCGCTCGGCGGCAATCGCCCGCGCCCAGAACCAGATGTTGGAGTCGGCAATCGACAGCCAGTACGTGTTGTCATCGAGCTTGAGCAGGATCGGGTCGTTGATCAGCACGCCGTCGTGGTTGCACAGCGGCACGTACTTGCCCTGGCCCGGCTGGCAACGCGACAGGTCCCGGGGGCACAAAATCTGCGCCAGCTTGCCCGCGTCCGGCCCCTGGAGCTGCACCTGGCGTTCCACCGCCACATCCCAATGGGAAACCCCCTGAATCAGCCGCCAATATTCCTCTTCCGGGTGGCCGAAGCTCGTGGGCATGAGCATGTGGTTGTAGGTGGTGAAGGCGGTCACGCCTTCGGCCAGGGTGGCATCGTAAAACGGCGAGGGCCGCAGCCGGGCCGAGGGGGTAATTCCAAACATGGTCTTTTTCTCTGGTAAGTAGCGCAGTGCGCAGCGCATTATGGGGCGGGAATCAGACCACCCGCGCGCTCTTGAGTGCCGCAATCTCGGCGGCGTCCAGCCCCAGTTCGGCCAGCACGGCATCGGTGTGCTCGCCCAGCGCCGGCGGCGCACGGTGCAGCACCGGCGGCGTGTCCACCAGGCGCAGCGGGCTGGCCACCGAGGCAATGCTGGCCATGGACAACTGCGCGGCCACTTCGGGCGCCAGCGGCTGGTCCACCCGCAAGCCGCGGGCCTGCACCTGGGCATCGTCAAAGGCCTGGCCGATGGTGTTGATCGGCCCGCAGGGCACGGCGCGGTGCTCCAGCGCGGCAATCCATTCGGCGGTGGTGCGGGTGCGCGTCACCGCCTGCATCAGCGGCACCAGCGCATCCCGATTGCGCACCCGGTCCACGCTGAGCGCAAAGCGCGCATCGGCCGACCACTCCGGGTGGCCCGCCGCCTCGCAAAAGCGGGCGAACTGCCCGTCGTTGCCGACTGCCAGCAGCATCGCGCCATCGGCCGTCTCAAAGTCCTGGTAGGGCACCAGGCTGGGGTGGCTGTTGCCCTGGCGCATCGGGACCTTGCCGGTGTTGAGAAAACCCGCCGCCTGGTTGGCCAGAATCGCCATGCCCACGTCCAGCAGCGCCATGTCGATGTGCTGGCCCTTGCCGGTGCGGTTGCGCACCTCCAGCGCGGCCAGGATGGCGCTGGTGGCGTACACGCCGGTGAACAAGTCGGTCAGCGCCACGCCCACGCGCATGGGCTCGGCCTCGGGCTTGCCGGTGATGCTCATCATGCCGCTCATGGCCTGCACCATCAGGTCGTAGCCGGCGCGCTCGGCATAGGGCCCGTCCTGCCCAAAGCCGGTGATGGAGCAGTAAATCAGGCGCGGGTTCAGGGCCTTCAGGCTGGCGTAGTCCAGGCCGTAATGTGCCAGCCCACCCACCTTGAAGTTTTCCACCACGATATCGCTGTGCAGCGCCATCTTGCGGATCAGCGCCTGGCCCTCGGGCTGGGCCATGTCGATGGTGATGGAACGCTTGTTGCGGTTGCAGGCGGTGAAGTAGCTCGCGTGCGGCGTGTCCTGACCGTGCACATCCTGCAAAAAGGGCGGCCCCCAGTGGCGGGTGTCGTCCCCCACCACCGGCCGCTCGACCTTGACGACATCGGCACCCAGGTCGGCCAGCATCTGCGTGCACCAGGGTCCGGCCAGCACGCGGGACAGGTCCAGAACTTTGAGGTGGGCGAGGGCTGGGGCTTGTGGGGTCATGGGGGCGGCTCCGTGGTGATACGCCCCCCATTGTGAAGCTTGGATCAGGGCCACCACAGGGCCTAGGACAAACCCTGATTGATTTAGTTATTGATCGAAATACCATCACGATCCATCATCTGCCGAAGACCGCATGTCATCCAACATCACCATCGCTGAAATTGCCCGCAATGCGGGCGTAGGCACTGCGACGGTCGACCGGGTTCTGAATGGACGGCCCGGCGTGAACTCGGAAACCGAACGCAAGGTATTGCAGGCCATCAACAGCTTGGGAACACCGGTCGTGGCGCGAGGCCGACCGCGCAGCCGGGGGAACTTCAAGTTCGCCTACGTCATGCCGGATGGCCCGTCCCCGTTTTGGGACCAGCTCGAACGCCACATCGCGCAGACTGCGGGCGACTTCCGCCACCAGCACATCACGGAAATCACCTACCGGCTCGATGCCGAAGATGCTGCCAGCTTCAGCGCAGGGCTGGCACGGGTCACGGATTGCGACGCCATCGTTCTGATCGCGCCCGATGCGCCTGCCATCAAGCTTGCGATCAACGACCACGTGCGCGCCGGCGTGCGGGTGGCCACCCTTTTTACCGATGTTGCCGGCTCCATGCGGGATGTGCATATCGGCGCCGACAACCGCGCCGCCGGTCGCACCGCCGGACTGCTCCTGGCACGCATGGCACCTGCACCGCAACGCAACACGCTGCTGCTCTTGTCCCAAGCGACCCGGCTTTCGAGCGAAATCGAGCGGCGTATCGGGTTTGCCCAAGTCCTCGAAGAACGGTTCCCGGAGCTTTCGGTCATCCGGCTGACGGACCTGCCATCCAACGATGCCGAAGCGTGTGCGGTGCTCACACAACACCTGGAACGGGCAATCGATGGCGCGTCCCTGGCTGGGGCCTATGCGGTGGGCGGTGCCACCAACGGCATCGCGCAAGCGCTGCGGGCAAAAAACCTGGCCAGCGCAGTCCCTTTGATTGCCCATGACTTCACCTCTGCGCACCAGTCGATGCTGGTGAATGGCAGTCTGGCCTATGTGCTGCACCAGGATGTTCATTATTGCGTCCTGACAGCAGCCCGGGTCTTGCGCGGGCTGTGTGAAAACGTGCGTGGCGCACTCAGCGTAGTGCAGCCCCGCGTAGAAATCTTGACTGCCGAGAACTTGCATTGATCCGGTAGTGGGATGTGTGTGGGTGTATGTGATTCGAATTACTAATTTTGAGGAGAACATGTTCATGAAGAAGTTGATGAAATCCCTGCCTGCGCTGGCGTCCGTCACGCTGGCTGCGGCTCTGAGCCTGGGAACGACGGCGGTGCAGGCGCAAGAAAAGACAATTACCCTTTGCTGGGCCGCATGGGACCCGGCCAATGCCCTGGTGGAACTCTCCAAGGACTTCACCGCACAGAGCAAGGTCAAGATGAAGTTCGAATTTGTGCCATGGCCCAACTTCGCCGATCGCATGCTCAACGAGCTCAACTCCAAGGGCAAGCTGTGCGACCTGATCATTGGTGACAGCCAGTGGATCGGGGGCGCTGCCGAAAGCGGGCACTACGTCAAGCTCAACGACTTCTTTGCCAAAGAAGGCATCAAGATGACGGACTTTGCCCCCGCAACCGTGGTGGGCTATGCCGAATGGCCAAAGAACTCACCTAACTACTGGGCACTTCCCGCCATGGCCGATGCGCTGGGCTGGACCTACCGCAAAGACTGGTTTGCGAAACCCGAAATCCAGGCCGAGTTCAAGAAAAAGCACTCCCGGGATCTGGCGCCCCCCAAGACCTGGAAAGACTTCAAGGAAGTGTCTGAGTTCTTCCAGGGCCGGATGATCGACGGCAAGAAGGTCTATGGCGCCTACATCTTCACGGAGCGCGGATCCGAAGGCATCACCATGGGCGTGAGCAACGTGCTCTACCCGTTTGGCTTCAAGTACGAGGACCCGAAGAAACCCTATGCACTGGACGGCTTCGTGAACTCGCCCGATGCCATCCGGGCACTGGAGTTTTACAAAGCGCTGTACAAAGGCAGCACGCCCCCGGGCATGACCAATTCCTACATGGGTGAGGGCCTGGATGCGTTCAAGTCCGGTCAGGTCGCGATGATGATGAACTGGTTTGCATTCTTCCCGGGTCTGGACAAGGATCCTCAGGTGGGTGGGGCCAAAATCGGCTACTTCGTGAACCCCTCGGACAAGGCCAAGGGCGTGCAGCTGGGCGGACAGGGCATCTCGGTGGTGTCCTACTCTCCCAACCGCAACGAGGCGCTGGCCTACATCAAGTGGTTCGCCAACCCCGAAGTGCAGAAGAAGTGGCAGGCTATTGGTGGCTCCTCCGCACACAACGCGGTGCTGAAGGATCCGGGTTACCTCAAGAGCGCGCCTTACGCGGCAGCCTTCCAGGAATCCATGAACCAGGTGGTCGACTTCTGGGCTGAGCCTTCCTACGCCCAACTGTTGCTGGCCGAGCAAAAGCGGGTGCATGACTTTGTGGTGGCCGACAAAGGTACCGCCAAGGAAGCGCTCGACGCTCTCGTGACCGACTGGAAAAAGGTCTTCAAGGACGACGGCAAGCTCAAGTAAGCAGCTCGCAGTTTCCTGCTCCAAAGACCGTGGAGCCGCCGGCCATGCACCGCATGGTTAGCGGCTCCACCCCATGTTTCCCAAGGCCCGATCCACATGACCTCCCTGCTCGATCACGCGGCACGCGCAACGCCGGCGCCCTTGGTAGCGCGCATGCGCGGCCTCTCCGACCGCTCCATCGCATGGATCTTTATTGGCCCCACCATGCTGCTGCTGCTGGCGATCAACATCTTTCCGTTGATCTGGACCGTCAAGCTTTCGTTCACCAACTACCGCGCCAACCGGCCCAACGCCGAAGTCAGCAACCTGGGCATAGAGAACTATGTTTCCGTACTCACCGATCCGGACATTTGGGCGGCCATGCAAACCACCGCGCACTTCGTGTTCTGGACCATTGCGCTGCAGACCCTGATCGGTTTCTCGCTGGCCTACCTGATAGACCGAAAGTTTCGTGGCCATGGCTTTTGGACCACCCTGATTCTTATCCCCATGATGTTGTCGCCCGCAGTGGTCGGCAATTTCTGGGCTTTCCTGTACCAGCCCCAGACGGGCTTGTTCAATACCATAGCCGGCTTTTTGTCGGGCGCTTCACCCTCTTCGTTTTCCATGCTGGGAGAAGTGCCCCTAGCACCCTGGGCCATCGTGATTGTGGACACTTGGATGTGGGCGCCCTATGTCATGCTCATCTGCCTGGCCGGCCTGCGCTCCATCCCGGAATACATCTACGAAGCAGCAGAAGTAGACCGGGCAAGCAAGTGGCGCCAATTCTGGTCCATCACACTGCCCATGGTCTTGCCCTTCATCATGCTCGCGGTGCTCTTCCGGGGTATTGAAAATTTCAAGATGTTCGACATGGTCAACCTGCTGACATCGGGCGGACCGGGGTCCACGACGGAGGTAGCGTCCATCACACTCAAACGGGAAGCTTTTGAAAAGTGGCGCACCGGGTATTCGTCCGCCTTCGCCATCATTCTTTTCGTCGCTGTGTTCGGGTTGGCGAACATCTACGTCAAAGCACTCAACCACATCAAGAACCGGTAGGCCCACCATGCGCAAAGGCATCAGCACGGCCCACTCCGTGGTCGACCCCTCCCCGCAAACCCGCTGGTTTGCTTCCGTCATCGTGGTGTTTTACGCCCTGGTCACCATGATCCCGTTGGCCTGGATCGTCATGACGGGATTCAAGACCCCGGCCGACTCCATCAGCTACCCGCCCAAAGTCGTTTTCAGTCCCTCGGTGGAGGGCTACTGCAATCTGTTCACGACCCGCTCGCGCCAGACGCCCGAATATCTCGCAAGCCTGCCCCCGGCGCAAGGCATCTGCGAACAGAACGCACGCAACCAGCAGATGGCCGTGGCGGGCCCCTCCAACTTCGCGCCACGCTTCACCAACTCCCTGATCATCGCCTTCGGCTCCACGGTGCTCTCAGTAGGCTTTGGCGTGATGGCCGCGTACGCGTTTTCACGGTTCCAGGTTCCCCTCAAGGATGACCTGCTGTTCTTCATTCTGTCCACCCGCATGATGCCTCCCATTGCGGTGGCAATTCCCATCTACCTCATGTACCGCGAGCTGGGCCTGTCTGACACCCGGCTCGGCATGATCCTGTTGTACAGCGCAGTCAACGTGTCGCTGTCGGTCTGGCTACTCAAAGGCTTTATGGATGAGATTCCCCGCGAGTACGAGGAGGCGGCCATGGTGGACGGCTACACGCGCCTGCAGGCCTTTCGCAAGGTGGTGCTGCCGCAAGCGACCACCGGAATTGTGGCCACAGCAATTTTTTGCCTGATCTTTGCCTGGAACGAATATGCATTCGCCGTGCTGCTCACCTCGGGCGATGCCCAGACGGCACCCCCCTTCATTCCCATCATCATTGGCGAAGGTGGCATGGACTGGCCGGCGGTGGCCGCCGGCACCACGCTGTTCCTGGTTCCCATCCTCGTTTTTACCGTCCTGCTGCGCAAGCACCTTTTGCGCGGCATCACGTTCGGTGCAGTCCGCAAGTAACCCTGCGTCCATCACGATGTCCTACACCCCACCCCCGCCCACCTCCCGCGAACAGGTCAGCCCGCGCAGCTGGCCCCGATGGCTTCGCCGCAACACGCTGGAGCTCGTGGCCTGCGCCGTCATCGGCCTGGGAATTTTCATGCTCCTGCAGCCGTTTGCGCTGTTGCTGTACACGTGGTCCTTCGTTGTCATGCTGTCCGGGACCGTGATGTTCATGGTGGTTTCCAAGTTTCCCGAGTAACGCCATGGCCGAAATACGCGTACGGAACCTGCACAAGGCATTCGCCGAATTCACTGCGGTCCGGGATTCCTCGTTTGTTGTCAACAACGGTGAATTCTTTTGTCTTCTGGGCCCCTCCGGCTGCGGAAAAACCACCACGCTGCGGATGATTGCCGGCCTGGAGTTGCCCACCTCCGGGCAGATCTTCCTTGGCGATGAAGACGTCACCTTCAAGCGGGCCTCGGGCCGGGATATTGCGTTCGTATTCCAGATGTTCGCCCTCTACCCGCATATGACCGTGCAACAAAACATTGCCTTTCCGCTGGTGTCCCAGGGCATGCCGCGGGCGGAAATCGATGTGCGCGTTGCACAGGCGGCACAAACACTGCACATCACCCACCTACTCAAAAAATCGGTCTCGGGTTTGACCGGAGGCGATCGACAGCGGGTTGCCCTGGGCCGGGCCATCGTGCGCCAACCCATGGCGTTCATGATGGACGAACCGTTGGGCGCCCTGGATGCCGAATTCCGCGAACGCATGTGCCAGGAACTGCGCGCGCTCCATGACCGCCTGCAGGCCACCACCGTCTATGTCACCCACGACCAGCGTGAGGCCATGTCGATGGCCGACAAGATTGCCATCATGAACCAGGGCGTGATTGAACAGCTTGGCGCACCCCAGGAAATTTATGAGCGCCCCCAAACGGTGTTCGTGGCGGACTTCATGGGATCACCGGCCATGAATTTCATCCCCACATACGCCGCGCTGGCACGCGGCGCCAGTGCGTTGAATGTAGGCGATGCGCAGCTGGAGCTGCCAGCAGTTTGCGAGGATGTAAGCGCCCGGGAACTGCTGTACGGTGTGCGCCCCGAGCACATCCGCCTGGCTGATAACGGCCCGCTCCGGGCCGAGGTACTGGGTGTCGAGTACTTGGGCAATTGCCAAATCGTCACCCTCCAAACCGCCGCCGACGCGGTCGTGCGCGCCAAGGTGGATGTCAGCACCCGCGCGACGCGCGGCGACCAGGTCGGGCTCTCCTTCGAGAGCCAGGAAATTACGCTCTTTGACCAAGCCAGCGGACGGGCCATACGAACCGCCCGCGATGACACACCCGTGAGCAACATTGGCACCCGGGGGGCGGTCCATGGCTGAACTGAGAATTGCAGGCGTCTCCAAAAATTTTGGCGCTCAAGCCGCCATCAGCGGCTTGAGCCTGGATGCCGCCAGTGGCGAATTTGTCGTGCTGCTGGGGCCTAGTGGTGCTGGCAAAACCACGACGCTGCGCCTCGTCGCAGGGCTGGAGAAACCCGATGCCGGGGAAATCTGGATCTCAGGGCGCGACGTCACGCAAACGGCACCGGCTTTGCGCGACGTGGCGTTTGTTTTCCAGCAGTATTCCCTCTATCCGCATCTGAGCGTTTACGACAATTTGGCATTCCCATTGCGCTCGCCTCTGCGCAAGACCAACGAGCAGGATGTCCGGGCCAAGGTTCACGAGGTTGCGCGCATGCTACGCATGGAAGACAAATTGCAGAACCCGGCGACCAAGCTCTCCGGCGGACAAATGCAGCGCGTTGCCATTGGGCGAGCGCTGGTGCGCAGTCCTGCGCTGTACCTGATGGACGAGCCGCTGTCCTCGCTGGACGCCAAACTGCGGAACGATTTGCGTCTGGAGCTCAAGCGTATCCAGCAAGACACCGGCGCCACCATGCTCTACGTGACCCATGACCAGGTGGAGGCGCTCACGCTGGCCACGCGCATTGGCGTGCTCGACCACGGGCAGCTGGTGCAACTGGGCTCGCCACGCGAGGTCTACGAAGACCCGCTGACAATCGAGGTCGCCAGCCGTTTGGGTTCCCCGCGGATCAATCTGCTCGCGCGTTCGGCCCTTGCGGAACTCACCGTGCCAGACACGGTGGCAACGATTGGCCTGCGGGCTGAACACCTGCACATCTGCGAACCGGATACTGCCTTCGCCCACCGCATCGCGGCCCGCGTGACACGCCTGGAGCGACTCAGCGATCAGTACTTGCTGCATATGCAATTGATGGACGGCCACACCGACCTTGTCGTCGCTGCGAAGCCGGAGCAGTTGGCGCTGCCCGGTGAGACGGTGAGCCTTGCGGTGACCCACAGCCTTTGGTTCGATGAGAAAGGAAAAAGGGTCCGGAGCGGACCATTTTGAACGGAACACACACTATGCCATTCACCCAAATCATTCAACACGCGACGCAGACGCTGGTCGAGCATGTCGAAGAGCTCACCGCCCTGGACCAGGCCATCGGTGACGGTGACCACGGATTGAACATGAAACGTGGCGCCCAGGCGATCCAGGCCAAGCTGCCGGACATGGCGGGCGCAAGCATGCATGAGTGCCTCAAGATCATGGGAAAGACCTGCATCGCCATGATTGGCGGCTCCTCCGGGCCGGTGTTCGGCACCCTGCTGATGACGCTGGGCAAAGAACTCCCCGCAGACCCCACGGCGGCCGACCTGGCACGCGCCCTGCGCGCTGCCATCGAGGCCCTCACCCGCCTGGGCAAGGCGGAAGTGGGTCAAAAGACCTTGCTTGACGTGCTGGACCCGGTGCAAAAAGTCCTGGCGCAGGGCGGACCGGACCTGCTGGCACGCGTGCGGCAGTGCGCGTTCGACAGCGCCACCGCCACCGCCAGCATGGACGCCACCCGGGGCCGGTCTTCCTTTCTGGGCGACCGCGCCAAGGGACACATAGATCCCGGATCCCGGTCCATGGCCCTGATCATCGGTTCGGTCTGCGACAGCCTGGCTCCAGGCTGAACCCGCCTCTGTATTCTGTTTACTGCGAAAGAGCCATTATGAAAAACCTGATGAATAACGTGGAAACCTTGCTGGCCGAGTCGCTTGACGGCTTTGCCGCAGCGCATGCCGACATCGTTGCCCTGGGGGCCGAGCGCGAATTTGTTCGGCGCAAGCGAAACAAGCCGGGCAAGGTTGCCCTCATCTCCGGGGGTGGTGCCGGGCACGAGCCCTTGCACGCCGGCTTTGTGGGCTATGGCATGCTCGACGCCGCATGCCCGGGCCAAATATTTACCTCACCCACGCCTAACCAGATGATGAACGCCGCGCAGGCTATGGATGGCGGCGCGGGCGTCCTGTTCATCGTCAAAAACTATTCCGGCGACATGATGAATTTCCAGATGGCATCGGAAATGCTGGACCAGGAAAATGCGGTCGTCATCGTCAACGACGACGTGGCCGTCGAAGATTCCACCTACACCACCGGGCGCAGGGGTGTCGCAGGCACCCTGATCATCGAAAAAATCCTGGGCGCTGCGGCAGAGCGCGGTGACAGCCTGGAGCAACTCAAGCAACTCGGGGATGCCGTGAACAAGGCCACCGCCTCCATGGGCGTGGCATTGACCTCCTGCACCGTTCCGGCGGCCGGCAAACCCACCTTCCAGATTGGAATGCACGAGATGGAAGTCGGTGTCGGCATCCACGGCGAGCCTGGCCGCCGGCGGGTTCCGCTGGCCAGTGCCGACGAAATCGCGCAGGAACTCACCGGGGCGGTGCTCAAGGATCTGGCGCTTCAACCCGGCCAGGAAGTCATATTGCTGATCAACGGCTTTGGTGGAACACCCGCGCTGGAGCTCTACCTCATGGTCAACGCGGCCCGCAAAGTACTCGAGGACAACGGCGTGAAGGTGGTGCGATTCCTCACCGGCTCGTACGTGACATCGCTGGAAATGGCGGGATGTTCGGTCACCGTCACAGCGGTCAACAAGGAATTTCTGGCCCTGTGGGATTCCCCCGTGCACACCGCGGCGTTGCGCTGGGGAATGTAAAAACCGGCCTATCCGGCCAGGGCGGTCCAGCGCCCGGCGTTGCGGCTTGACGCCACCACCGCCGCAACAAAGCGCATGCCCTGGAGTCCGTCCTCTACCGTGGGTACGGTGGCGGCAAGCGGGTCGGGACTTCTGCCCTCCCAACGGGCGTGGAGCTGTTCCGCCACATCCCGGTAGATCTGGGCGAAGCCCTCGATATAGCCCTCCGGATGCCCGGCAGGCGTGCGCGTGGCATGGCTGGCCAGGGGAACACTGGCATTGCTGCCACGGGTAATCAGCGCCGGCGCCTCGCCCAGTCGAGTAAACCAGAGCTGGTTCGGGTTTTCCTGGCGAAATTCCAGGCCCGCCCGGGTGCCATACACGCGCACCCGCAAACTGTTTTCATTGCCCGGCGCCACTTGGCTCGACCACAGCATGCCGCGTGCGCCATTGGCATAGCGCATGAGCACATGCGCATTGTCATCAAGCTGCCGGCCCGGTACGAAGGTGCGCAGGTCGGCACACACCTCTGCCAACTCCAGGCCGGTGATGTAGCGCGCCAGGTGCTCTGCATGGGTACCAATATCGCCCAGAGAGCCTCCGGCACCCGCCTTGAGCGGGTCCACGCGCCACAGTGCCTGCTTATGGCCGGTCGACTCGAGGTCGGTACTCAGCCAGTCCTGGGGATATTCCGCCTGCACCACCCGAATATCGCCGAGCTCGCCCGCCGCCACCATCGCCCGGGCCTGTCGCACCATCGGGTACCCGCTGTAGTTGTGGGTCAGCGCAAACAGGCAGCCACTGGTGCGGACTTTTTCAACCAGCGCAACGGCGTCTTGCAGCGAGGCCGTCAAGGGCTTGTCACACAGCACATGGATGCCGGCGTCCAGGAACGCATTGGCAACCGGGGCATGCAGGTGGTTGGGGGTAACAATGGCAACCGCATCAATGCCATCGGGGCGCTGGCCCTCCACGCGGGCCATCTCGCGAAAATCGGCATAACTTCGGTCGGGTGCAATGTGCAAGGCGAGCGCGCTTTGCAAGGCGCGCTCAGGCTCGGAAGAAAGCGCACCGGCCACCAGTGTGTACTGGTCATCGAGCCGGGCGGCCATCCGGTGGACCGCGCCAATAAAGGCGCCCTGCCCGCCACCCACCATGCCGAGCCGGATACGCCGTGGACTGCCCGACGCCGTGTGAGGTTCAATCGCCATGCCCAACTCCCTTAATCCACGCCCAGCATCTTCTTGTTGGCGTGCGCATCAATGGCGCCTCCGGCGAAATCATCGAAGGCGCGTTCAGCGACCCGGATGATGTGGTCACGGATGAAGCGTGCACCCTCGCGCGCACCGTCCTCCGGATGCTTGATGCAACACTCCCATTCCAGCACTGCCCATCCGGGGAAGTCATAGGCTGCAAACTTGGAAAACAGGGCCGGAAAATTGACCTGCCCGTCCCCCAGCGAGCGGAATCTTCCGGCGCGCCCAAGCCAGGGCTGGTAACCCCCGTACACACCCTGTTTGCCCGTCGGGTTGAACTCGGCATCCTTGACATGGAATATCTTGATCCGGTCATGGTAGTGGTCCACGTACTCCAGGTAATTGAGTTGCTGCAAAACAAAGTGGCTCGGGTCGTACAGCAGGCAGGCGCGCGGATGGCCCTGCACCCGGTCCAGGAACATCTCGTAGGTCACCCCATCGTGCAGGTCCTCGCCGGGGTGAATCTCATAGCAAACATCCACGCCAGCATGGTCGAATGCGTCCAAAATCGGTCGCCACCGCTTGGCCAGTTCATCGAATGCGGTCTCGATCAAGCCGGCCGGGCGTGGAGGCCAAGAATACAGGTAGGGCCAGGCCAGCGCCCCTGAAAACGTGGCATGCGCCGTCAGCCCCAGGTTGGCCGAAGCCTGGGCGGCGAACATCATTTGCTGCACCGCCCATTCCTGGCGCAACACGGGGTTGCCCCGCACTTCCGGCGCAGCGAAGCCGTCGAATCCGCTGTCATAGGCCGGATGCACTGCAACCAGCTGCCCCTGCAGGTGGGTTGACAGCTCGGTGATCTGCAGACCGTAGCCAGCCAACAGGCCCACAACTTCTTCGCAATAGGTTTTGCTCTGTGCCGCCCTTTCAAGGTTGAACAGGCGAGCATCCCAACTCGGCATCTGCACACCTTTGTACCCCAGATCGGACGCCCAGCGCGCAATGGCGTCGAGCGAATTGAAGGGGGCGTTATCCCCGGCAAATTGCGCCAGGAATATGGCAGGGCCTTTGATGGTTTTCATGGGGTACCTCCGAAGTGGATGTGCGCAACCGTGGGACTAGATAAACGTGTTGAGAAGATTTTCCAGATACTCCTGCCGCCCCGACACCGGCAAGGCATCCGAGTTCTTGTGAAGAACCCGGTCCGCCACCGATTCAAGCGTCATTTTTCCGGTGAGGATGTCCTGGCCGAGGGGCCCTGTCCATCCGGCATAGCGGTCCTGGGAGAACTGGGCAAACCGGCCGTCACGCACCATCCGCTCGGCAATGAGCAAGCCGCGCGCAGACACATCCATCCCGCCAATGTGGCCATGGAGCAAGTCCTGCGGATCGATGGACTGGCGCCGCACCTTGGCGTCAAAGTTGATTCCACCGGTGGAGAAGCCTCCGGCTTGGAGCACGTAGTACATCGCCAACGCGATGTCCGGGACGCTGTTGGGGAATTGGTCGGTATCCCAGGCGCACTGCATGTCGCCACGGTTCATGTCGATGGAACCAAAGATACCCAAGGCGCTCGCCAGTGCGAGTTCATGCTCAAAGCTGTGGCCCGCCAGTGTGGCGTGGTTGGCTTCGATGTTGACCTTGATTTCACGTTCCAGGCCATAGCGGCACAGAAAGCCGTAGACCGAAGCCGTGTCAAAGTCGTACTGGTGTTTGGAAGGCTCCCGTGGCTTGGGCTCGAGCAGCAGGGTGCCCTTGAAGCCAATCTTGTGCTTGTACTCCACCACCATGTTCAGAAAGCGCCCCATCTGGTCGAGCTCTTGTCCCATGCGGGTATTGAGCAAGGTTTCATAGCCCTCGCGCCCACCCCACAGCACGTAGTTCGCACCGCCCAGCCGCAGCGTCGCATCCATGGCGTGCCGCACCTGCAGGGCTGCCATTGAAAAGATCTCGGGGTCCGGGTTGGTAGCGGCGCCGGCCATGAAGCGGCGGTGGCTGAACAGATTGGCCGTGCCCCACAACAAGTGCACGCCGGTGGCCTCCTGCTTGGCAGCGAGCACATCCACCATGGCGTGGAGGTTGTTGACACTCTCCCGCGGGCTGGCTCCCTCGGGGGCAATGTCCCGGTCGTGAAAGCAATAAAAGGGGGCACCGAGTGTGGAGAAGAATTCAAACGCCACGTCCGCCTTTTCCCTCGCTGCTGCCATCGGGTCAACCATGGAATGCCAGGGACGCAAAAAGCTGTCGCCGCCAAACGGGTCCGAGCCGTTCCAACAAAAGCTGTGCCAGTAGCACACTGCAAATCGCAGGTGGTCTGCCATGCGCTTGCCCATCACCAGGCGCTGCGGGTCGTACCACCTGAATGCGAGCGGGTTGTCGGACCCGGGCCCTTCAAACGCAATCGGCGGAATATTTCCAAAATATGAACTCATCGTATTTCCCTTGGGTAGAGCGCCTGGAATCGGCGGTAGCGCGGCAGCAGCATGTCCCGTTCCCGCGCCTGGGGTGAAAACATGGCCTCGGGTTCCGGCGGGCGGCAAACCGAGTCCAGATCTGCGCCCGCAGACAACCATGCCAGCCGCGCTGCGCCCAGTGCACCGCCCAGGGATCCAGACGCATGCGTCACGATGAGCGTATCCAATGCCGAGGACAGCATCTGCGCCCACAGGGCGCTGCGGGACCCACCTCCAACAAGGGAAAGGATCGGAATGAAAACGCCTGGCGCCCGCAGTGCGGCCAGGCCGTCACACAGGCCGAACGCGACACCTTCCATCACGCTGTAGGCCAGGGCACCCGCATCGGTGTCAAAACCCAATCCATGAAAGCTGCCACGCACATCCGGGTCGTTGTGCGGCGTGCGCTCACCCGCGAGGTAGGGCAAAAACAGGGGCGCTGCGGCACGCTGCTCCAGCGACAGTGCAGCCGCTGTGGCGATAAGCGCCGCCTCTGAGGGAGCGCCCAGAACGCCTTTGAGCCACTGAAGGGCACTGGCCGCAGACAACATCACGCTCATCTGGTGCCAGCGGCCAGGAAGGGCGTGGCAAAAAGCATGCGTGCCGCTCTGCGGGTTGGCCTGGTAGCCCGCGGTGACCACAAACAACACGCCGCTTGTCCCCAGTGAAACAAAGCCTTGGCCGGGCTCAACCGCACCCATACCCACAGCGCTGGCGGCATTGTCGCCAGCGCCTCCGGCAACCAGCGTGCCCTGTGGCAAACCGAGCTCGCGGGCAACATCGGCCCTGATGCTGCCTGCCGCATCACTGCCTTCCACCAGCCTGGGCATGTGCCGGCTTGTCAGCCCAGTGCACTCCAGCAGAACGTCGGACCAGCACCGCCGCGCCACGTCAAGCCACAGGGTGCCACTCGCATCAGACATGTCGGTCACATGCTCCCCCGTCAGCATCCACCGGACATAGTCCTTTGGCAACAGCACTTTGGCAATCCGGGCAAAGAGGGCGGGCTCATGCTGCGCAACCCAGCGCAATTTGGGCGCGGTAAATCCGGGCATGGGCAGGCTTCCCGCCATGTCCGGCCAGCCCGGGTACGCCGTCAGCAACTCCGCGCACTGGGAGGCAGCGCGGGAGTCGTTCCAGAGAATCGCCGGGCGCAGCACATGGTCGTTGGCGTCGAGCAGCACCGCACCATGCATTTGCCCGGACAGGCCGATGGCCCTGACCGTTGCATATTCCCGCCCATGGTCCTGCCGCAAGCAGCCCAGCACTTTGACGGTCGCCGCCCACCAGTCGTGTGGCGACTGCTCCACATGGCCGGGGTGGGGGCGAGAAATGTTCAGCGCAGCAGCGCTGGACCCGACCACCCGGTGGCCCTCATCGAGCAGCAGGGCCTTCACTTCCGAAGTGCCAATATCGATCCCGAGGAACATGTTTGACGGCTCTATCCTGAATCTGTGACCCGCACCACAGGATGCGCGCGGCAAGCCAATCAATCCATTAGGAAAAACCCCTTGCGCCCACGGCAACGCCCGACCAACGGGCTAATGCGTGCAGTACAAATAGCTCTGGGCCACCCGCCGCTGGTTGCGCAGAAAGTCAAGGTAGTCAGACAGCTGGTCCGCGTCCAGCGCCCCGGGCGCGGGCCTGGGGCCAAAAAATTCCGTTAGCAGTTCGTGCACCAGGCAGGCATTGGCCTGGGCAGACTGGCCGCTTTGCCGCGCGATGGCAAGGCCGGTCAAACGGCCCACCTCTTCCAGGTCCGCCGGCCTGGCCCCCGCTTGCGCCAGCGCCTGGACTTCACCAAATCCAAACACCGGCACGCTCTTGCGGCAGTCTTCCTCCGCGTCGCAGTAGCGCAGCAGCTGCCCGTTGCCAAACAGCACGTGGGCGCGGTACCAGCCGTCCTCCAGTTGGCCATAGCGCTTGATGGCTTTGAGCAGCGGGTTGGTGGACGTGCCGCGCAGCGACAGGATGGCAGGGCCCGTGCGGGTGCCCTTGTAATACCAGCCGTGGTATTGCTCGACCGAGGTTCCCGCCTTGCCTGTGTGCGAGTAACGGCCAAAGCCGTGGGGAAAGCCGTTTTTGAATTCGCCGGAATACAGGTTGCGGCCGCCGGCAATGCCGTAGCCGCTGGCGAAATGGTCTTCGCACTCACCCACGTAGCTTGCGGAAATATCGGCACCCACCACCACGCAGGGCCGGGGATTCTTCTTGGCCCTGCTGTCCACCAAGTCAATGTCCGCCATCATGATGTCGGGCATCTTTTTTGCCACCAGCGCCTCCAGCCGGGCCACGTCCTGCGCCCTGAACTGCCCGCTGTCCACCAGCTTGGCCACCCGTTTTTTGTAGGCGGCGGTACCCATGAACGCAAACATGTCCGGGCTGGGCCCGATGTCATTGATCCACTTGCCGGTCAGGTCCACGATCACGCAGTCGTACAGCCGTACACTCACTGCCCGGTAGCAGGATTCGGTCAACTCCATCAGCGACATCACGCCCCCGCTGGCAAAGATGTCATTGACGGTGATTGCAATGGCCTGGAACTTGTCGTTGATCAGCGCCTCGGTGGACTTGGGCGGGCTCACTTTTGCGGGCACCGCGACCGGCAGCGCACGGCTGCGGCACTGCGCCAGGCTCTGGTCGGTCTGGTCTTTGGGCAGGGTCTGGGCCAGCTTGGCTCCGGCGGCCTCTGCGAGTTTGAGCATGTCGGGCACCGCCACCACCGCCTTGGGCAGCGCGCCCAAGTGCTGGGCGTACACCGCTATGGCATCAAAGCCGGGCGCAGCAGCACCGCCGTGGACTTTTACCTGCGCGTTTGCCTGGGCGTATTCCAGGTTGATGCAGGCCTGCAGCTGCTGCCGGTCCATCAAGGCCGGGGCCTGCGCCATAG
>Ga0007791_10000066_pt1 | contig 24983 bp, 22 predicted proteins | sample CryBogmetaGMA05M_FD_60368 | JGI IMG/M metagenome (GOLD analysis project Ga0007791, IMG submission 60368) | Freshwater microbial communities from Crystal Bog, Wisconsin, USA - MA0.5M | ecosystem: Environmental > Aquatic > Freshwater > Lake | place: Crystal Bog, Wisconsin, USA | collected 2009-07-06 | reverse complement strand
TGGAAGCACGATCCGCTCTTGGAGCCCTCGGTTAGTATCCCCGATTTACCTCTTGGAACTGGGTTGACCTTCAGCGTTCGAGCTATTACCCCCAACGCGGTGGGTAATGCTGTGTCCATCCACCTGGTTACCCCCGAACCAGCTTTACAAACCGGACTTGCCGCAAATGTTCAGGCCCAATACGACTTTTTGTTGAAAACCTGGAACTCCAGAAGCGCGGGTCATTTTGGCTACATCCCGTATCGCGATTGCGCCAACTGGACGAGCCAGTCGCTGCTCATCCGCGGCCACAAGCCAACGCCAAAGTGGCGTCCTCGAATGTCCAGGACCATTTCCTTCAGCAAAGCCTGGGTAAGTTCCACTTCGCTTCGCAATTTCCTGCTTAGCCGCAAACGCGCCACTCTTCTCACCGCCGATCAAGCCGACCAAGTTGTGATTGGTGACATCGTTCAGTTCGACTGGTGGAACACTGGAGCGCAAGAGCACACGGGGATTGTGAGCCACATCGAACACACCGACTCCGGTTTGAAGATTTACTACGCCAGCCACACTGCTCACGGCATGTGGTGGAGCGTCAACCGAAGCATCACCGTGCTGCATCCGGGCGCCACTGTAAGTTACCTGCACCTGAGTTACTAGGGGTCGACTAGCGGAGCTTGGCCAAGGCTGCACCCAGCGCGGCTGCCGCTTCTGCCGCCTGCGACTCAGAAGCATCATGCCCAAAACTGAACCGGACACTGGTTTGCGCAGTGTCTGCGTCAATTCCCATTGCGATTAGAACGTGAGACGGTTCGGTGCTTCCCGCCGCACAGGCTGAGCCGCTTGAGCAGGCCACGCCGTGGTTCTCGAGTTCCAGCAAAAGCGTCTCGCCATTCACTCCCTCGAAAGTGAAAGAAGCGATCGCAGGGTGACGTTCGAGGCCAGCCCTGGGACCAGTAAGTTTGGCGCTGTCGTGGTTCTGAAGCACTTCATCGATGAAAGCCGAGGTCACCAATCTGGCGCGCGCGGCAGCAGTTTCCCAGTGCTCAAGTTTGGCGATTGCGGTTGCCAGTGCAACTGCCCAGGCCACGTTCTGGGTTCCGCTTCGCGTTTCAAACTCCTGGCCGCCCCCGTTGATTTGAGGTTCGGCGGCAACTCTGCCGCTTAGGTAAAGTAGGCCGCTTCCCTTGGGTGCGCCAAACTTGTGTCCGCTGAAGGCCGCCGAGCTCACACCCAGCTCCGCCAGATTCAGCGCCAGCCAGCCAGGCGCCTGAACGGCATCGGTGTGGAAGGCAACCTTGTGCTCTTGGCAAATCCGAGCGATTTTCTCTATCGGATGCAGAACCCCGGTCTCGTTATTGGCTGCCATGAGTGTAACCAGTGTGGTGTCGGGGGAGAGCGCGGACTCCAAATCGGTCAGTTCTATTCGTCCCTGAGAGTCAACCTCCAGCCAAGTGATATTGAAACCATGCACCCGCTCGAGGTAGTGCAGGCTTTCAATCACGCTCGAGTGTTCCGTCAAGGCGCTGATTATGTGCTTACCGCGCGGATCAGCCAGCGCGATTCCCTTGATTGCCAGATTGTTGCTTTCGGTGCCGCCACTGGTGAACAAAATCTCGGCTGTCCTGCATCCAAGTGTTTTTGCACACTCGCTTCGAGCCCAATCCAGAGCCTTGGCGGCTCTCAACCCATATTCATGCGTGGAATTTGGGTTGCCAAACTCCTCCGTTAACCAGGGCCACGCAGCCTGAAGCGCCTCGGTGAGTACCGGGGTGGTGGCGGCGTGGTCAAGGTAAAGCATGGTCAGTCAATCACCACATCTAAGCCAAGGTCCAGGGACTGAATGTGGTGGGTTAGAGCGCCAACCGAAATCACGTTGACTCCGGTCAAGGCAATGGCCCTAACGGTATCCAGATTCACACCGCCACTGGCTTCAATCACGGCCGCGCCATTTATGATTGCAACTCCCTTGGCCAGGTCTTCAAGGCTGAAGTTGTCCAACATTATGGTGTCTACGCCGGCGGCGAGAACCGCCGGGAGTTGATCCAGACGATCAACCTCAACCTCGATGTGCGTGGTGTGGCCCAGTTCCGCACGCACGCGCTTCAATTCCACTGTCAGGTCTTTGCCACCTCGCGTGAGAACGGCAAGGTGGTTGTCTTTTGCCATCACCGCATCACTGAGGCTGTAGCGGTGGTTGTGGCCCCCGCCTGCTCGCACCGAGTGCTTTTCAAAGGCACGGAGCCCGGGAGTCGTCTTGCGGGTATCAACTATTCGAGCGGTCGTGCCCGCAACTGCAGCCACGTACTTGGAAGTTGTGGTGGCAATCCCCGACATCCGTTGCACAAAGTTCAGGGCAACGCGCTCAGCGGTTAGCACTGCGCGAGCCGGGCCAGTGACCGCAGCCAGAACCTGACCCTTGGCAAAATTCTCTCCGTCTTGAATCTTCAGCGCCACTTCAACTGCCGGGTCCACCAACTTGAACGCGGCAGCAAACACCTCGGCTCCAGCCATTACTCCCGGCTCTCGAGCCACTAGATTCGCCGTTGCGGTTGAGTTTGTGGGAATCAGGTATTCGCTCGTCACGTCGCCCCAGGGCGCGTCTTCCGCCAAGGCGCGAAGTACCGCATCATCGATGATTTGCTTAGTTAGCATCTCAGGCCTTCCTGATGGTTATTGGTCTTGCGTAATCTGGATTGGTTTCTGGGAAATCTAGCCGATAGTGGGCTCCGCGAGACTCGGTTCTGGCCAGCGCGGAGGCGGTTACAGCCCGGGCCAGGTCCAAAAGGTTTGCGTCCTCGTAATCGGTAAAGAGCCTTCGCTCCAAAGAAACCGGTCTCCACTGGTTGAAGGTTTTCTTTGCCCGCCTTAATTCCATTTCGTCACGGGCCAAGCCCACCAGGTCCCACATCTGGGTCTGCAATTCAACGCGGTCCACTGTTTGGTCAGACTTGGAATAGCTCAGGTCAACCGCGATCTCCTTGACGGGTGGCTGATCCCTGAATCGGGCAAAACCGAAGTCTTCAGGCCAAGGATCTCCAATCACGGTGGCGGCGCGATCGGCAAAGACCACGCTCTCCAGGAGGCTGTTACTTGCCAAGCGGTTTGCTCCGTGAGAGCCGTTGCAGGCAACCTCGCCAACCGCGTAGAGGCCATCGATGGAACTGCGCCCCATTGTGTCTGTTGCGATGCCGCCCATCCAGTAGTGAGCCGCCGGGGTAACGGGGATGGCGTTCTTGGCCCAGTTCAAGCCGTAGGTTCGGCAGGTTGCGTTGATACTGGGGAAGCGGTGCTCCAAGAACTCTTTACCCAGTTTTGTAGCGTCCAGCAGGACCGGGTCACCACCTTGCTTACGCATTTCCTGCTGAATGGCGCGGGCCACAATGTCGCGGGGTGCAAGGTCCGCCATTGGGTGCACCTTGGTCATGAAGCGTTCACCGGCGTTGTTGATAAGCACGGCGCCTTCGCCCCGGACCGCCTCGCTGATCAGAAAAGAGCCGGGTACCGCCAAAGCGGTGGGGTGGAACTGGTAAAACTCAAGATCAGCCAAAACGGCGCCCGCGCGCATTGCCAGAGCTACTCCGTCGCCGGTTGTCACACTGGGATTGGTGGTGTGTCGATACAGTTGCCCGGCACCTCCGCTTGCAAGCACCACCGCCTCGGCGAGCAATTCTTGAACGCCGTCGCTGCTGAATGTTTTCACTCCGGAAACCTTGCCATTTTCCAGAAGCAGGTCTGTAACCAGGGTGTGTTCCAAGACCTGTACGTTCGTACGCTTTAGGGTTTCAACCAGGGCCCGGCTAATACCGGCTCCCGTTGCGTCGCCCCCGGCATGCAAAATGCGGGCCCTCGAATGCGCGCCTTCCAACCCCAAAGCAAATTCTCCGCGGTCACGATCAAAATCCACGCCAAATCGGATCAGTTCATTTAGGCTGACCGGGCCATCCTGGCAAAGTGCCTGAACGGCGGGTTCCCAACAAAGTCCGGCACCCGCGAACATTGTGTCGCTCACATGCTCGGCAGCCGTATCTTGGGTGCTGGTGACAGCGGCAATTCCGCCCTGTGCGTAGTGGGTATTGCTTTCCGCAAGAACATCCTTGGTGATCAGAATCACCTCGTGGCGTGCGCTCGTTTTCACGGCCGTGACCAAACCGGCCACACCGCTTCCAACCACAATTACCTTCGCCACTGGTTCCTAACCTGTATTGGCTTGACCGCTAGAGCGGCTTGGCCGCTAGCATTCGATCGAGGGCCACCTTGGCGTTTTCCTGCACCGATGCTGCGACCGAAATTTGGTTGACCACACGACCGGCCACGAGTTCCTCGAGCACCCAGGCAAGATAGGCGGGGTGGATTCGATACATGGTGCTGCAAGGGCAAATGACCGGATCCAGGCAGAAAATGGTGTGCTGCGGGTACTGCGCCGCAAGTCGCTGAACCATGTTTATCTCGGTGCCAATAGCAAACACCGATGGCTCGGTGGCGGCAGCAACGGCCTTGCGGATGTAGTCGGTGCTGCCATACTCATCCGCAGCCTGAACCACGTCCATGGGGCATTCAGGGTGAACAATCACGCGAACCCCGGGGTATTCCGCACGCGCTTTAGCAATTTGGGAAACGCTGAATCTCTTGTGCACGCTGCAGAAACCGTTCCACAGAATCACCTTGGCGTCTTGAATGGCAGATTCGCTATTACCGCCAAGCGGCTTGCGGCCGTGCCAAAGTGGCATCTGCTCCAAAGCCACTCCCATGGCAAGCGCGGTGTTGCGACCAAGGTGCTGATCGGGAAAGAAGAGCACCCGTTCGGCTCTTTCAAATGCCCACTCAAGAACGGTTTGGGCGTTGCTACTGGTGCAGACAATGCCACCGTTACGGCCGCAGAAGGCTTTGAGGGCAGCCGAAGAATTCATGTAGGTAACGGGAATCACCGGCACCTTACCTTCGGCATTTGGTTCCGATCCGTAGAGTTCGGTCAACTGCTCCCAGCACTGCTCAACGCTGTCTTCGTCGGCCATGTCGGCCATGCTGCAACCGGCAGCCAGGTTTGGCAGGATAACTTTCTGGTCGCTGGAACTCAAAACATCCGCGGTCTCCGCCATGAAGTGAACGCCGCAAAACACGATCGCTTTGGCTTCAGGATGCTTGGTTGCCGCAACAGCTAGTTGGTAAGAATCGCCAAGATAGTCGGCATACTGAACCACTTCTTCACGCTGATAGAAGTGACCCAGCATTACTACCTTGTCACCAAGTGTGGCCTTGGATGCCAGGATTCGCTCATGAAGTTCTTGATCGCTGGCATCTCGATAAGCCTGCGGAATTTGAGCCTGAACGGGGGAGTTGCCTGGAATCTGGTCGGCCTCGGATGCGCCGGGACCGTAATCTGCAACACCCTTGTCGAATTCCCAGGGGCCTTTCGCCAACGACGAGTTACATGTGCTGTCGTTGCTGGCACCCTTCACACTGAGTTGGATGCGGGCATTCACCGATGCTGTCGTGGTCATGCTGGATTCTTTCTTAGTTGGATGTCTTGTTCAGCGGTCCGCGGTCCGCAAGGCTGCGGCTCATGTCGTATGTGTACACTGCGGGCGGCCGATGGCTACCTCCGGAGAGCACCTTCCCGGTTGGAATTATGGAACCGCTGGCCTCAACGGAACGGCGGAAATTTGCACCGTCTAGAGGCTTGCCCAAAACAATCTCGTAAACCTCGCGAAGCTGCGCGAGCGTAAATTCTTTGTCCAGGAATCCGTGGGCAACGCGTGAGTAGTTGACCTTGGCCCTGAGTCTCCAAAGGGCGTAGTCAACAATCAGATTGTGATCAAAGGCGAGTGTTGGCAGGCAGTCGGCTGCAAACCAGTGAACATTTTCACTCTCCAGAGCTTGGTCGGCTTCTTCCTGCCCAACCAATGCCCAGTAGACAATCGAAACCACTCGATCACTGGCCGCGGCAACAGTGGAGTCCGTGGCTGAGCGGTCAGGATTTCCAAAACTGTATAGCTGTTCAAGGTATCGAGGGCTGAGTCCAGTGGTTTCACTGAGGTTTCTTGCCGCCGCGTCTTCCAAGGATTCAGCTCCCATAAGCGGCCCGCCTGGCAGTGCCCAGGCACCCAAGTAAGGGTGGCGGATGCGCTTGACCAAGGGGAGCATCAGGGTCTTTTTCCCGTGCTCGTCTGCGCGCAAAGCGAAGATCACTGTGCTTATTGCCAAATTCGGCGAAGTCATGATTCTCACCTGCTTCAAGTTTCGGCCCAGTTAGGTGCAAAGCGTGGGGTTTAGGTATTTCTGGAAGTAACTATAGCAGCAGTTATTGTCAGTTTGACACAAACAAACATTTTGGTTTGTTCTAAAACAAGAAACAGCGTTTGGAAGCTTGCAAACTGTTGGAAACCTGCAACTTGTATTCTTGAGCATATGGCGCAAGGACGCGTCTTGAAATTCAAGGAAAGCAGCAGCATGAGTCACCAAGATTTCGTCAAAAACCTTCGTCCGGATCGAAACCTTGGAATGGAGCTGGTGCGTGCCACAGAAGCGGCGGCCATAAGTTCTCGACACTACATTGGCAAGGGAAACAAGAACGATGCCGACGGCGCGGCCGTTGACGCAATGAGGGCATTCCTGGCAACGGTGAACATGCGAGGCGTCATCGTCATCGGCGAAGGCGAAAAAGACAATGCCCCCATGCTTTACAACGGTGAGATGGTGGGTAGCGGAGACGGACCGCTATGCGATATTGCAGTTGATCCCATCGATGGGACTTCGCTAACTGCCGCAGGCAGGCAGAACGCGCTGAGCGTTATTGCCATGGCTGACAGAGGGTCAATGCTTGACGCTTCCACGGTTTTTTACATGGACAAACTGGTAGCGGGCCCTGAGGCTTTGGGGGTGCTCGATATTCGCCTGCCAATCGCCGAGAACATTCGTTTACTTGCAAAAGCTAAAGGTAAGGAGATTGGCGAAATAGTTGTTGCGGTGCTGGACCGGCCACGTCACTCTCAACTCATACAGGATATCCGCGATGCAGGTGCTGGTACTCGGCTACTACTTGACGGAGACGTTGCAGGAGGCATTCAGTCGGCAATGTACGGATCTCGGATTGACATGTGCGTTGGCACCGGAGGTAGCCCAGAAGGCATAGTTACCACATGTGCAATTAAAGCTCTGGGTGGCTTCATCCAGGGTGTTCTAGCACCTAAAGACGAAGAAGAGGCAGCCAACGGTGGAGCCGCTGGACTCAAGATGGATTACGTATACGAGGCGCACGAGCTGGTCACCAGCAACAACACAATTTTTGTTGCTACGGGTGTGACTGATGGAGGATTGGTCAAGGGTGTTCGTCGGATGGGTCCAATTATTCGCACAGACAGCATTATCTTGAGGAGTGCTAGCGGCACCATTAGAAGGATTCAATCCGACTACACCGCCGATTCTTGGGGCTGAATTTGCGCGGTAGGTAACAACTTGGCTACGGATTTTCAGGGTTTGTCATAACAAATGCATTTACGAGGTATGTTAGGACAAAGTACATTTCCCCTAGGAGCCATCGATGAAGCTGGGTTTATACACCGCCATTTTGCATGACCGTGATTTGGGTCCCGCTCTCGACACCATTAAAGGTCTCGGTTTGAACGGGGCGGAAATCAACTCTGGCGGCTTCCTGCCGGCCCGTCACCTACCTATTGCAGACGTGCTTTCGAGTGATGTGAAACGCGACGAGTATCTGGAGGAATTCTCGTCTCGTGGCATCAAGTTGACCGCACTTAATTGCAACGGGAATCCTCTGCACCCAGACCCAGCCGTTGGTTCCAAGCACGGGCAGGACGTTTTCGACGCAATTTCTATCGCATCCAGGCTTGGGGTCAAGCGGGTAATCACCATGAGCGGTTCTCCGGCTAATCAAGCGGAAGGCTTACGCCCAGCTTGGGTTGTTAACCCCTGGAACTCGGTGGACCTAGACAGCCTGGAATACCAATGGAACGAAGTTGCTGTGCCTTACTGGACCAGAGTCAACCAATTCGCGGCAGAACACGACGTCAAGGTAGGACTCGAAATGCATCCCCAAAACGTTGTTTTCAACCCTCCAACTTTGTTACGACTGGTTGAGCAAACCAAGGCCACACATATCGGTGCGGAAATGGACCCTAGCCATCTCTTCTGGCAGCAGATAGACCCCGTGGCAGCCTTGGATTACTTGGGCGAGCTAACTTACTGCGCGGCTGCAAAAGACGTTCGTATCAATGAGAACGTCAAGTTGTACGGCGTCCTAGACGATCGATTCACGCGAATCCCTGCTTCGGAGAACCCGCTGAACATTGGTGGAAAGTACACCGTTGCGCAATGGCCTCGTGATTCCGCGTGGGATTTTGTTGCCGTTGGATTGGGCCACAATCAAGAGTTCTGGAACAGGTTCGTTTCCGCGCTTGCCAAAAACGCGCCTGACACTGATCTGGCAATCGAGCATGAGGATGTTTCGCTAGGTCGGATAGAAGGCATTGAGGTTGCCGCAGCCACTCTGAAGACCGCCTTAGGAATTTTGTAGCCAAGAACACGAAGTTGGGTGTTTGAATGATGTTGCTTGTTAGTATGTCCTTACAATTGATTTACGAAATGGGAGCCGAGTGATGGCCAGTTCAAATGCGGAACAATTCGACGTGATCACCATTGGTCGCGTTGGAGTGGACATCTACCCGCAGCAAATTGGTGTCGGCCTCGAAGAAGTAACTTCCTTTGGCAAATTCTTAGGCGGAAGCGCAACAAACGTTGCGGTGGCTGCGGCCAAATACGGTAACAAGTCTGCGGTAATCACAAGGACTGGGGCTGACCCATTCGGTAGGTACATTCATTCCGAACTTCTAAGACTCGGTGTTAGCGACAAGTTTGTTTCTGAGGTTCAAGGGCTTCCAACGCCGGTTGTCTTCTGTGAGATTTTTCCGCCAGACGATTTCCCACTCTATTTCTATCGAGAGCCCAAGGCGCCTGACCTTGCCATTAACGCCAAGGATCTTGATTTAGGTGCTATTTTCAACGCAAAAATCTATTGGTCGACTGTAACTGGACTGAGCCAAGAGCCAAGTCGCACGGCCCACTTTGTTGCTTGGGAAGCCAGAGCCAAACGCAGGCACACAATTTTGGATCTGGACTACAGGCCGATGTTCTGGTCGAGCGCGGCAGATGCCACAGAGCAGGTATCCAAGGCACTTAGCCTGGTGACCATCGCTGTTGGTAACAAAGAGGAATGTCAGGTTGCAGTTGGGGAGACTGAGCCCATGCGAGCTGCCGACGCCCTACTTGAACGAGGGGTTGAACTTGCGATTGTGAAGCAAGGCCCCAAGGGAGTCCTCGCAAAAACTAAGGACGAGTGTGTTGAGGTACCTCCCTATTTTGTAGACGTGGTAAACGGACTCGGTGCCGGAGACGCATTTGGAGGGGCTCTATGCCACGGACTTCTGCAGGGCTGGGGCATTGAGCGCATTCTCAAGTTTGCAAACGTTGCAGGTGCAATCGTTGCCAGCAGGCTCGAGTGCTCAACCGCAATGCCAGACGCCAACGAAGTGGAATCAATTCTGAAGGGCATGAACTAATGGTTGACCTCAATTTTGATGAGCTTCGCAGGATCCGAGCCGAGGAACCAGGGCGGCTAGCCGCTGTATACGCCTCCAGAACCAGACGACCAATCATCCAGGGCGATGGAAAACTTTTCATTGTTGCCGCAGACCATCCCGCCCGAGGTGCACTCGGGGTCCGTGACGATGAAATGGCAATGGCGGATCGCTATGACCTGCTGACCCGGCTTGCAACCGCACTGGAGTGTCCTGGAGTGGATGGGGTTCTTGGAACACCGGACATCATCGATGACCTTGCCCTCCTTGGTTGCCTCGAAGGCAAGGTCGTGGTTGGGTCAATGAATCGAGGTGGCCTTCGCGGAGCCAGTTTTGAAATGGACGATCGCTATACCGCCTATGACGTGGCTGGAATGAGCAGAGACGGTTTGGATTTTGCAAAGAATTTGATTCGAATAAACCTTGTGGATTCAGGCACGGCTAATACGCTGGAGGCAACGGCCCGCGCAGTAAATCAGGCCGCGGAAGCGGGTTTGCCAATCATGCTCGAACCATTCATTAGCAACTGGTCAAACGGAGTGATCAAAAACGATCTCTCTACAGAAGCCGTAATCAAGTCAGTTGCCGTGGCATCGGGACTTGGAAATTCGAGTGCATTCACCTGGATGAAACTACCCGTGGTTCCTGACATGGAAAAGGTGATGGCTTCCACCACCCTTCCCACCTTGCTTCTTGGAGGAGACCCTGCCGAAGGCGAAGAAGAAAAGCTCTTTGCTAACTGGGCAAAGGCTTTGGAGTTGCCTGGAGTTCGAGGATTGGTTGTTGGTCGCAGCCTGCTTTACCCAGCAACCGGAGACGTGGTCTCTGCAATAGACGCGGCAGCCGCGTTGGTTCACCCAAATAAATAATTAGTTTTTGCCATCAAAAGAAAAAGAAGAAGAGAATGAGCAATCTACCTGTAGTACCACACTGGATCGATGGAGCCGAGAGCCCAAGCAATTCTGGTCGGACCGCTCCGGTTTTTGACCCTGCGCTGGGAGTTCAAACTAAAAGCGTGGCTCTTGCCAACGAGGCAGAGATTCAGGCTGCAATTGCGAGTGCCTCAAAGGCTTTCCCGGCTTGGCGAGACCTCTCGTTGGCTCGCCGCCAGGCAATCATGTTCAAGTTTCGAGAGTTGTTGAACGCTAAAAAGGGCGAGCTTGCTGAAATCATCACAAGTGAGCACGGCAAGGTACTTTCCGATGCTTTGGGCGAAATCACCCGCGGCCAAGAAGTGGTTGAGTTTGCCGTTGGAATCCCTCACTTGCTCAAGGGCTTTTATAGCGAAAACGTTTCCACGGGAGTTGACGTTTACAGCACCCGTCAGGCACTTGGAGTTGTGGGAATCATTAGCCCGTTCAACTTTCCTGCCATGGTTCCCATGTGGTTCTTCCCAATTGCACTCGCTGCAGGAAACACAGTCATTCTGAAGCCGTCAGAGAAAGACCCGTCTGCCGCAATTTGGATGGCAAAGCTACTCAAGGAGGCTGGGCTTCCAGATGGTGTTTTCACCGTTTTGAACGGTGACAAGGAGTCCGTGGATGGCCTCCTTACTCACCCCGATGTGCAGGCGGTATCTTTTGTGGGATCAACGCCAATCGCACAGTACGTTTACGAGACCGGCTCTCGTCATGGCAAGCGAGTTCAGGCTTTGGGCGGAGCAAAGAATCACATGTTGGTTCTTCCAGACGCAGACCTAGACCTGGTTGCCGACAGCGCAATCAATGCGGGCTTTGGTTCCGCGGGGGAGCGCTGCATGGCAATCTCCGTGGTTGTAGCCGTAGAACCGGTGGCTGATTCCCTAATTGAGAAAATCGTTGATCGAATGGGCAAACTGCGCACCGGTGATGGGCGCCGTGGATGCGACATGGGTCCTCTGGTAACTCAGCAGCACCGCGACAAGGTTGCCTCCTACATTGAAATTGCCGAACAAGACGGAGCAACTGTTGTGGTTGACGGGCGCAATGGCGAGTTCGATGGCGCACCAGAGGGCTACTGGCTAGCGCCAACCCTCATCGATAACGTGCCAACCACAAGCAAGGTTTACACCGAAGAAATTTTTGGGCCAGTACTCTCGATTGTGCGTGTGCACAGCTATGAGGAAGGCGTGAAGCTAATCAACAGCGGAGCTTTCGGCAACGGAACCGCTATTTTCACAAACGATGGTGGAGCTGCAAGACGTTTCCAAAACGAAATCGAAGTTGGAATGATTGGAATCAACGTACCGATTCCTGTACCCGTTGCCTATTACTCTTTCGGCGGCTGGAAGAACTCGCTCTTTGGCGACACCAAGGCACACGGCGTTGAGGGCGTTCACTTCTTTACACGAGGCAAGGCGATTACCAGTCGCTGGCTTGACCCAAGCCACGGTGGTATCAACCTGGGCTTCCCTCAGAACTAAACGATTACAACACTGAGTGCGTGAACTGTGAACTGGTTTTTCAAGAGCGGTGATCTTGTTGCGGGTGACTGGGATTGTGTTGTGAATGACACCATCCCCGGTTGGCAGCACACCGGACTGAGGGTTGGCTCGTTGTCAGAATCCTCAGTTCTGGAACTTCCGGCAGACAACAAGGAACGCATTTTGTTTCTGCTAGAGGGCACCGGTCTTAAGGTCGAGTACAAGAGTTCGATTGCGCTGGACTTTACCACCCAGATGCTTGGCGGCAGAGAGTCAGTTTTTCACGGTCCCACCGACCTCATGTATCTACCCCGCAATACCGCGGTTAGGTTGACAGGCAATGGTCGAGTAGCAGTTGGCGAGGCTACCGCGCACTCTGACAAGCCCGCAAAGTACATCTCTGCCGATTCCGTTCCGGTATTCATCCGGGGTGCGGGAAGCTCCAGCAGGCAAGTGCACAACTTTGGCGTTCCAGAGGAACTCGACGCAAGCTCGTTCGTTGTGGTTGAGGTTATTGTGCCGGCAGGTAATTGGTCTGGGATTCCCCCTCACAAGCACGACACCTATGTACCCGGCGTTGAGTCCAACCTGGAAGAGATCTATTACTTTGAGACCGCGGTTCAGCGGGGAGTAAGTTTTCCCGAGCACGCCGATCCAGTTGGATACCTTCGCGCTTACTCCTCGGATGAAAGACCAATCGACATTTCCCAAGAGGTTCGCTCAGGCGACGTGGCGCTCATCCCATACGGTTGGCACGGACCTGCAGCTGCGCAGCCAGGATATGACCTCTATTTCTTTAATGTGATGGCTGGTCCGGATCCGGATAGAAGCTGGAACATCACCGATGATCCCAACCACGCGTGGCTTAGAGAGACCTGGCTGAACCAACTCCCTGACCCCAGACTTCCATACACGGCCAACTGAAAGCAGGCAAAGAAATATGACTACACGTCGGATGACAGTAAGCCAGGCCATTGTTGAGTTCCTATCTCACCAGTACACCGTAGACGGCGAATATCGCGAGCGCACCGTTCAGGGAATGTTCGGAATTTTTGGTCACGGAAACGTGGCGGGCTTGTCCCAGGCGTTGCTGCAGGCAAGCCTAGAAGACCCAACCAAAATGCCATTTCATCACGCGCGCAACGAGCAGGGCATGGCCAACGAGGCTATCGCCTTCTCACGCATGACTCGCCGACGCGCGGTTTTTGCCTGTGCCGCTTCCGTTGGGCCAGGCGCCGCCAACATGCTTACCTCGGCTGCCGTTGCCACAACTAATCGACTTCCAGTTCTGCTACTTCCAAGCGACACCTTTGCCAATCGCGCTCCGGATCCAGTGCTCCAGCAACTTGAGTTGCCTCACGATGCCACCGTCACCGTGAACGACGCATTCAAGCCGCTTTCCAAGTTCTTTGACCGAGTAACACGACCTGAACAGCTTTTCAGCGCGTTACTAGGTGCCATGCGAGTGCTAACGGATCCAGTAGAAACCGGAGCTGTGACGATTGCACTTCCTGAGGACGTGCAGGCAGAAGTCATAGACGTTCCACTAGAGTTCCTTGCCGATCGCGAATGGCACATTCGCAGACCCCGCCCTGATGCCGGAGTGATTGAAGCTGCTGCGCGCGTTATCTCAAATGCCAAGAAGCCGTTTATTGTTGCGGGCGGTGGCGTGATTTATTCAGATGCACACGCCCAGCTGCAGGAGCTGGTTGAGAGAACCGGAATTCCAGTTGGAATGTCGCAGGCGGGTGTAGGTTCGCTTAACTGGGACCACCCGCAAAACCTTGGCGCGGTTGGGGCAACCGGCACAAGCGCGGCCAATCTGGCTGCAGCAGAAGCTGACGTGGTGATTGGTATTGGCACGCGTTACAGCGACTTCACAACTGCAAGCAGAACTGCGTTTCAGAACCCAAATGTCAGGTTCGTCAACATCAACATTGCAAGCTTCGACGCATTCAAGCATGGAAGCGCAACTCCAGTGGTTGCAGACGCACGTGCAAGCCTGGCTGAACTAATCCCAGCACTTGGAAGTTACAAGGTGTCGCACGATTTCAAAGCTGAATATTCCTTGGCCAAGTCTGATTGGGATGCAGCAGTGGATGCCAGTTTTGTTGACCAGAAGCGCGTTTTGCCAGGGCAGCCAGAGATCATCGGTGCGGTTCAGTCGGCAAGTGATCCAAGGGACGTTTTGGTTTGCGCCGCTGGCTCACTTCCGGGTGACCTCCACAAACTGTGGCGCGTGCGCGATCAACTTGGCTACCACGTTGAATATGCATTTAGCACCATGGGTTACGAGATTGCAGGTGGTCTGGGCGTTGCACGTGCCGACAGCACAAGAGATTCCATAGTCATGGTTGGAGACGGCTCTTACATGATGCTCCACTCCGAACTCATCACGGCTGTTGCAGAGAAGCTTAAGTTCATCACCGTTCTCATCCAGAACCATGGTTATGCATCGATTGGCCACCTGTCCGAAGACGTGGGTTCGCAGAGATTTGGAACTAAGTATCGTTACCGCGATGCGCAGAAGAATAGTCACGAACATGGCGAAAACCTACCTGTGGACCTTGCCACCAATGCCGAGTCCTATGGAGTGCACGTTATCCGGATCCAGCCAGGTCCGAATGCGTTATCCGATTTGAGCGCTGCGGTAAAGGAAGCAAAGGCGCACCAGGGTGGCCCCGTTCTGATTCACATCAACTCTGATCCGCTGATTTACGCACCGGACGGTTATGGCTGGTGGGACGTTCCCGTTTCGCCTGTTTCAACAGTTGAAAGCACCCAAAGTGCTTACCAGGAATACCTAAAAGCAAAAACTAAGCAAAAGCCTTTTCTTGGCAAAGGCGCTACCGAAAGGAACAACTAAATGACACAGCAAATCCGAGTAGGAACCGCGCCAGACAGCTGGGGAGTCTGGTTCCCTAGCGACCCAAAGCAGGTGCCATGGGAGAGATTCCTGGATGAGGTGCAGGCGGCGGGCTATCACTGGATTGAACTTGGCCCATTCGGTTACTTGCCGACCGATCCGAACCAGTTGTCGGATGTTCTTGCGGAACACGACCTAAAGCTCAGTGCTGGAACAGTCTTTACGGGGTTCCACAAAGGTGAAGACCAGTGGAAGCGTGCATGGGATCAGGCCCTTGACGTTGCCGGTCTGGTAAGTAAGTTGGGTGTGGAACACCTGGTTGTAATCCCAGACCTTTGGAGGTCTGACTCAACCGCACAGGTTTTGGAGTCCAGAGTCCTAGACGATGACCAGTGGAAGAAGCTCGCTGCTGGCCACGACCGTCTTGGCAAGGCTCTAATGGAGGAGTACGGAATTCGTCAGCAATTCCACAGCCATGCAGACAGCCACGTTGGTACGTACCAAGAGGTGGAGCGCTTCCTTCAGGAAACCAACCCCGAGTTCACCAACCTTTGCCTTGATACCGGCCACTTTGCCTACTACTTGGGCGACAACGTAAAGCTCATGAACGCCTATCCAGAGAGAATCGGTTACCTTCACCTCAAGCAGGTTCATCCGGATATCCTGGCCGAGGCCTTAAAGAACGACCTTCCATTTGTAGAAGCAGTTGCCAAGGGCGTTATGACGGAGCCGGGGGGAGTGGGCGTGCCAGAGTTCGCTCCAATCCTTGAGCGTGCTGTGCAAATCAACCCGGACATGTTCGCAATCGTTGAGCAAGACATGTATGGCTGCGAAGTTGATTTCCCATTCCCAATCGCAAAGCGAACCAGAGACCACATTCAAAGCTGCACCTCGGCAGCTCGATTCCGCTAAACAACAAATTCCAAGAAAGTAGATTTTAATGTCAGACCTAAGAATCGCCGTTGTAGGCGCAGGACTAATGGGCGCGGATCACATCATCCGCATTCAGAACCGAATCAACGGCGCAACAGTAACGGCAGTGGTGGAGCCAGATGAGGGCCGTGCCACATCGGCCTTGGCTAACGCACCACAGGCGGCTTGGTTCCCAAACATTGAGGCGGCCATCGATGCCAAGGCAATGGACGCAGTTCTCATTGCCACGCCCGGTCAATTTCACGAGCCCGTTCTCTTGCCAGCCCTTGCAGCGGGTTTGCCAATCCTTTGCGAAAAGCCGCTAACCCCAGACGCAGTTTCATCTCTAAAAATCGTTGAGGCTGAAATTGCCACTGGAAAGCAACTGATTCAGGTTGGCTTCATGCGTCGCTTTGATGCCGGGTACGAGAGTTTGCGTGAGCTTATCGCCTCGAAGAAGCAGGGTGAACTTCTTGGACTCCACTGTGCTCACCGAAACCCTACTGTTCCAGAGAGCTACCACAACGACATGCTCATCTTTGACTCGGTTGTGCACGAGATTGACGTGGTGCGATTCCTTACGGATTCGCCAATCGCTTCTGTTGAGGTCAAGCACCTAAAGCGAAACACTATGAACCACGAGGAGTTGAACGATCCTGTTTTGGTTCTGCTAACCACTGAAAACCAGGTTCTTGCAGACGTTGAAATGAACGTTTCTGTTCAGTTTGGTTACCAGGTTAAGACCGAAGCGGTTTTTGAAAAGGGAATTGCCGAAATCGGTCGAACCTCTGGAATGACAACCTGGTTCGACTCGCAAATTTCTGTAGCTGAACACGTTTCGTTCAAGACTCGGTTTGCGGCTGCATACGACACGCAGATCCAGCGCTGGGTGAATGCAACTCTAAAGGGAACCATCGATGGCCCATCCGCGTGGGACGGTTACTTGGCCGCCGCTGCGGTTGAAGCTGGACTTGAAGCTTTGCACACTGGTGCAAAGGTAGAAGTCAAATACGCCCCAAAGCCCTCTTTCTATAACTAGTTACACCCAAAACTCGATCCAAATCTAAGGAGAGTCTAAATGGTAAAGATTGCACTAGACCCAACCCCATTTCACCACAGTCACTCGCTTCTAGAATTTCCCGAGGTAGCCGCTCGGGCCGGGTTTGAATGGCTCCAGGTCACACCGCATCCGGATCTGATTCCGTTCTTTAATCATCCAAAAGCCGATGACGATTTGATTCGCAAATTCAAGAAGGCAGCCAAAGATGCTGGTGTGGGACTAGCCAGCACGCTGCCGGTTATTCGTTGGAGCAGCCCAGACCCGGATGCAAGAGAGGCCGCGGTCCGCAACTTTAAGCGCGTGCTTCAAATCACTCAGGAGCTAGAGATACCGGTTATTGGAACCGAGTTCAGTGGCCGACCAGAGAAGGCAGAGGAGTCTGAGCGCGCTTTTTACAGAAGCATGGAAGAGCTGGTTCCACTGGTTGAGAAGTCGGGTGTGAAGGTTTTCATCGATCCGCATCCCGACGACTTCGTAGAGAACGGTCTTGCGGCATGGAGAGTTATCCGTGGGGTCAATAGCCCGAACTTTGGAATGGTTTACGTTGCATCACACACCTTTCACATGGGAAACCAGCCAGAACAGATTCTCACAGCGGCCGCAGGGCGAGTGGGAATAGTGCATATGAGCGACACCATGGATCACACTGCATCGCACGGGTTGCGTTACATCACCAACCCGCCTGGCAACGCGGTCCGAGTTCATCAGCACCTGAGAATTGGGGCAGGAGACGTGAATTTTGACCAGTTGTTTTCAACGCTTGGCACAACTGGCTTCTTGGCGAATCCGGAGAGCATCATTTGCTCCAGCGTGTTTGCCGAAAATGAGACCAATCACGCCACGGCTGTTTATCAACTACAGGCAATCAAGGATCTGGTGGCTAAGCACTCGGCATAGCGAAGTAGTTGTAGGTCGGCTACATTCTCAAAATTCAACAGCACGTTGTTTACAAAGTTTAGGGTTTGAAAACCCGCAACTTCCCCGTAAACAAAGGGAAACTGCCTCATTTTCCTAGGCGTTACGTTTCTGAAATCATTCGGTTGCCGAATCGTTATGAAAAAATGTCGTAATGTCATTACAAACTATAAAAATTGCGATAGTTTCAATTCAGGCCAGACAGCCGAGCCTCCGATCAGAGTCATTTGTGAGGAGGCAACATTTCATCGAAGGGACACAACGAAGTGAATTTCTCACTAAAGAAGAAGGGTATGGCGGCGCTCGCAATCGTAGGCGCAGCTGCTCTTGCACTAACCGGCTGCTCCACTCCTGCAGCAACTAGCACGACTGCCGCGACCAAGGGTCTATCAGACGGATTCGGCTCTCGTGCCACCAACCGCACCATTGACTTCTTCACCTACTACAACCCTGCTGGAGACGCTTTCTGGGCTCAAATCTACAAGGGTGCACAGGATGCAGCCGAGCTAGGCAACCTAAAGCTCGTTCACCAGACCGCAGACGGTAAGTCCGACGCAATGGTTAACCTAGTTCAGACTGCAATCGCAACCAAGCCAGCCATGATCATCATGCCTTTCAACGAAGGTCAGGCATGGGTTGACGTGGCTTGCCAGGCTCACAAGGCCGGCATCCCAGTAATCGCCTTCAACGTACCAGCTCCAGCTACCGCTGGCGACTGTGTCTCTGGCTTCGTAGGACAGGATTTCTACACCGTTGGAACCATCATCGGTCAGGCGCTTCTAAGTAGCGGTGCTGTAAAGGCCGGCGACAAGGTTGAAATTACTGCTGAGGAGCCAGACCAGCCTTACGCACTACAGCGTGGTGGCGGTGTCTACGACGTTCTAAAGAAGGCCGGCGTAAACGTGCTGCCTCAGAAGGAGTGGCTACGCACCTCGGGTGACGACGCGGCTGCTCTTGACGCACTTACCTCATACCTTGTTGCAAACAAAGACGTGAAGGTAATGGTTCCTGTAGGTGGAACCCCTCATCGTAACCTTCCAGCAGCCCTAAAGGCTGCCGGCAACACCACCACAAAGGTGATGGGCTTTGACACCGCTCCGCAGATCATTCAAGGTCTGAAGGATGGCGTTATCTTGGCTACCGCTGACCAGCAGGGTTACATCCAGGGCTTCCAGTCCGTAATGCAGGGTGTTCTTTACCTTGACTTCGGATTCTCGCCAGCTAACATCAACTCGGGTGGTAACGGTCTAATCACTAAGGACAACGTCTCCAACATCGAGTCCAAGGATCTACAGGGCGTTCGCTTCTAGATTCTAAAATCCTGAGTGAGGGCCGATCGGTTCTGCCGGTCGGCCCTCATTTTTCTAAAATTAGTATCAAAAAAAAGTTCCACTGCAACAGAAAGAATAGGTACATGCCAGAGAAGGAATCGCCCAAGGGCGACCAGCACGTGCTTACGGCACCTCTTGCTACTGAAGCGCTAACCACAGCACGCAAGCAAAAGGGACGCCCAACAGATTTCATGGGAGCGGTTCGATACGAACTACAGTTCATCCGTGGACGCGGCGCATTCGAAATCAGCATCATTACAGGAGTGCTAGTCCTCTGCTACATAGTAGCTAGCATCATCAACCCATCCGACTTCGCGTTCCTGGACCCTTACAACCTGTCCGGTGTTATCTCACAAAGCATTCCGGTTCTCGCCATCTTGAGTATCGCTGCAGGTGTTCTTATGATTTCGGGTGAATACGACCTTTCGCTTGGCCCAGCCCTAACCCTCAATGCGATTGCGTTCATTCGCGGGGCAGAGGCATACGGACTTTGGTTTGGAATTTTTGCGGCGATTGCATCCGGTGTGGTCGTAGCGCTGGTCAATGGTCTAATCGTTGTTTTCACAAAAATTCCATCCTTCATTGCCACCCTTGGTATGTCATTCTTTTGGGCTGGGGCATCTATCTTCCTGAATGGAACCAACGCGGCAATGTTGGTGAACTCGCGTTCAGACCTCATGGTATTCCTCTTTGCGCAGGACTTCGGCACCTTCCGGTCACAGCTAATTTGGCTAGTCATAGTTGGTATTTTGTCTTGGATTTTCTTGCACAGACATCGTATGGGAAACCACATTTTCGCAGTTGGTGGAAATGCGGCAGCGGCGAAGGCAATCTCCATCAATCCAATCAAGGTAAAGCTGCTTTCCTACGCGTTCTTTGGTGCGCTTGTTGGGCTTGCATCTATCTTGATTGCAGTTCGAACCTCATCCATCCAGCCGGGTGGTACCGCAACTGCAGACTTCACGCTATTCGCGATTGCGGCAGCAGTAGTTGGAGGTACGTCTCTAAACGGTGGCAAGGGAAGCATTATCGGAATGATCGTGGGTGCGGCACTGATTGAGCTCATCAAAAATGGTCTACTTCTGGGGCACGCACCAGGCTTCTACATCACGCTATTCGTAGGCGTAACCATAGTCATTGCGGCGGTATTCAACAAGCTCATGGAAGGAAAAGCGGCATGAGTTCGGAACTTCTAAGAATTCAAGGAATCACCAAGAAATACGGGCCAAACACTGTGCTTGAGGACGTATCGTTCACAATCAACAGCGGTGAAGTAGTCGGCCTTTTGGGTGACAACGGAGCCGGTAAGTCTACTCTGGTAAAGATTATGTCTGGAGTTGTGCCAGCCACAAGCGGTTCGTATTTCTGGGAGTCCAAGGAGATTCAGAATGTGAACAGGCAAAAGACAGAGGAACTGGGCGTTGAGACCATTTTCCAAGACTCCGCGTTGGTTCCGCAGATGACAATTTCGCGCAATATCTTCATGGGTCGCGAGCTCACAAACAAGCTCGGCATAATGAAAACTAAGAAAATGGATGAAATTGCTTCGGAGGTTCTAGACACCGTTGTAACAATCGAAGGCATTAAGAGCCCAAGGCAACTAGTGCAGTCGCTGTCCGGTGGTCAGGCTCAGGCGGTTGCAATCGCTCGTGCGGTGTTTTTTAAGAGAAGTCTTCTTATTCTTGACGAGCCCACCTCGGCATTGGCCGTGCGCGCAACCGAGGCTCTGCTGGACTACCTAAGGCAGCTGAAGAGCGAGGGAGTATCCAGCGTCCTCGTTACCCACAACCTTCACCACGCTTACGCGGTCTGTGATCGTCACATTGTGATGAACCACGGAAAGAAAATCTTAGACGTGGCTCGTGAAGACACCACGGTTGAGGAATTGACCGCAGCAGTTGTTGGAGGCGTCGAGGGCCTTCGCCTGTTCAGGGAATCTGCCAAGAAGTAGACCGAAATAGATTAGGTGGGTTTGGCAACGTCAAGCCCACCTAATTCAGCCATAAATTCAATGTTAGGATGTCCTTACAAAGCAAAAAGGAAGGGGAGCCACCAGTGCCTCTTGTGCGAATTGACCTGAATGAGGCGATGGTCGAACCAAAGGCTGAGGCTGTTTCTGAGGCCATTCACAGATCCATTGTTTCCACATTTGGTATACCGAATGAGGACAAATTCCATGTCATCAACATGGCGCAACCTGGACACCTTGTTGCCTTAGATGCAGGGCTAGGGTTTGAACGAGGAGCCAACGTGGTGATGGTTCAAATCTTTACTCAGCGCGGTAGAACAACTGAGGCAAAACAGGCTTTGTACAGGTCAATTTTTCAAAACTTGCTCGATATTGGCGTTCCAGGTACCGATGTCTTCATCGGATATCAAGAGAATGGCCCCGAAGACTGGTCCTTTGGATTCGGACTAGCGCAGTACCTAACTGGCGAGCTAAATGTGCCTCCTATGGCTGCGAGTTAGGGAACTGTGAGTAGGGCGGTTGGACCCCAGCCCAAAAGAAAATCGCCGTCGAGAAATCGACGGCGATTTTTAACTCTGGTTATTTTTCTACCAGGGTAACCTCAAAGGAGTACAGGTCTGGACGATAGCAGTGGTGTCCATACTCCACTGCCTTACCCGAGTTGTCGTAAGCGGTCCTGTCCATCGTTAAAAGCGCGGAACTCTTGTCAATCTCAAGCAAGCGAGCCTCTTCGACGGAGGTTTTTCTCGCTCCGATACGTTGCTTTGCCACTCGAATGTTTACCCCGCGTGATCTGAGCATTTGATAAAGTCCGTGCTCCTGCAGTTCCTGTGCAGTGAAGTCGCTGAATTCCTCGGGGAGCCAGTTCTCCATGATGGAAACAGCAACATTGTCCGCTAGTCGCAACCTGTGAACATAAAGTAGCTTGCTCCCCACCGGAACGCCCAAACGCTCGGCATCTTTGGCGGTTGCTTGCACGTGCTTTAATTCCAGAATCTGTGTGCTCGCCTTTCGGCCACTGCGGGTTAGGTCCTCGTAGAGGCTAGTGAGTTCAACACCACGGGTAACCTGACCGTGAACTACCTGAGTACCAATGCCACGCCGGCGAACCAGCAGGCCTTTGTCCACCATATCTTGGATTGCTCGGCGAACAGTGGGGCGGCTAAGACCCAATCTCTCGCCTAGGGAGACTTCATTTTCAAGCCTGGAACCCGCGGGCAGGGCGCCGTCCAGTATGGCCTTTTCAATACGTGTTGCAACCTGAAAGTACAGGGGAATTGGGCCGCTGCGCTCAAGATCCATGAAAAGGCTTAGCGGCAGGATTTGCTCTTGTTGGTTCATGATTCGACACCTTACAAAGTTTGCATTTTGAAAAATTGACAACTTGTTATGACATTATCACTTGGACAAACAATTGTTCGTTGTTCTCGCTTTGTCTTCAAAGTGTGTAAATCCTAGGAAAGGGAGCTCTGAACTGCCCTGTGCAGTTTGCCGTTGGTTGCCAGCACCGATGTGGTGTCCTCCGTGAGAACTCCATCGATGGCGGAAAATTGGCCTCCCGCGAGCTCAATCACCGGAACCAGAGCGGCGATGTCGTAAATCTTGAGATCGTGTTCCGCAACGATGTCAACCGAACCCTCGGCCAGGTACATGTAGCTCAGAAAGTCTCCGTAGGCGCGAGTGCGCCAAACCTGGCGGCTGAGTCCCATGAGCTCATTCAGGTAGCCGTAGGAGTCCCAAAGCTGAAGATTGTTGTAGCTGAGCGAGGCGTTCTCCAGGTCGGAAATTCCGCTCACTTTTAGAGCGCGCACGCTGCCATCGATGTCGCTGGTGAAAGCACCAACGCCCGGCGCGGCCCACCAACGCCGGCCAAGTGCAGGCGCGGACACCACGCTTAGAACTGGTTTTTGGTTGATGGAAAGCGCTATGAGACTGGCCCAGACTGGAACGCCCCGCAGGTAGTTGGCGGTGCCGTCAATCGGGTCGATGATCCATTTCCGGTCCACCGAACCGCTGTTTCCAAACTCTTCGCCGATTACGCCGTCGGCCGGTCGCTCCTGGGCCAAAATCCCCTTGATCGCTTCCTCAACGGCTCGATCAGCGTCTGTCACCGGGCTTCGGTCCGGTTTGGTGTCAACTTTCAGATCCAGCGCTCGAAATCTGGCCAGCGAAATTCTGTCGGCTTGGTCTGCCAGGCGCTGAGCGAGTGCCAAATCGGCGGCAAAGTCTGATTGGTGTGAGGTGGTTTCCGACATGCTTCAAATTTAGTGGCTAGAGGGAGCCCGAGTCCGCGCCGTAAACGGTCTGGCTTTCTTGCTTCGAGTCCTGTCGGCCCTCATGCTTTTCCAGAGAGGCCATCAACCTGCGCAGCGAATCCACGCGTGCGGCGCCGTGGTCGCCCAACGAACCGGCGGCAATCGCTTCATCGAGCCCGCAGTCCGGCGAGTTTGCCAGATGGCTGCAATCGCGGGGGCATTTCTCAATCACCGTGTACAAATCTTCAAAGCTCTTCAGTAGGTTGGCCGGGTCAATGTGACCGAGGCCAAAGGAACGCACACCCGGTGTGTCGATAATCCAGCCGTCGCCAAGTTTGATTGCCCGCACCGATGTGCTGGTGTGCCGCCCCCTGCCGGTAACTTCGTTCACATGCCCCGTTGCCCGCATAGCACCGGGAACTAGCGCGTTTACCAGCGTGCTCTTGCCCACACCCGAGTGTCCAACCACAACGGTGGTTTTGCCATCCAAAACGCCGTGCAACGCAGGGAGGCTGGGGGAGTCGCTGCGGTTCAAAACCACTGGAATGTCCAGTCCCGCAAACGCTGCAAGAAACTCATCGGGGTTAGCTAGGTCGGTTTTGGTGATACACAAAATTGGCTTGAGTCCAGCATCGTAGGCAGCCGCAAGATAGCGGTCAATCAGCCGGGTTCGCGGTTCTGGATTAGCGATTGCGGTGACAATCATCATCTGCTCGGCGTTGGCCACGATCACGCGCTCCACCTGATCGCTGTCATCTGCACTGCGTCTAAGAAGCGAGGTTCTGGGTTCAATCCGAACTATTCGAGCCAGTGCCCCAACCGTTGTGCTGGTATCTCCGGTGAGAGCAACCCGGTCTCCAACAGCCGGACCGGCCTTTCTGAGTTCTTTGGCAAGAGTGGCATCGATCATTCGATCTTCGTCTAAAAAGAGCACACGGTATCGCCCGCGGTCCACGCCTAGAACCATTCCAATCGAAGCATTCTTGTGGTCTGGGCGAATCTTGGTTCTGGGCTTATTGCCCTTTGGGTTTGGCCTAACCCGAACGTCCGTTTCGTCCCAATCCATTTTTGACTGGGGATTTGAATCTGGTTCGTAGAGCCAACTCAAACTAGGGTTTTCCCAGCATTTGCAGCCACATCTGGGCAAAATGAGGCATGGTTTTGCTCGTGGTGGAGATGTCCTCCACTTGAATGCCAGGCACTCGCAGACCCATGATGGCGCCGGAAGTTGCCATTCGGTGATCCTCGTAGGTTTCCCAAAGCGTGCCGTGCAAGTTATCGCTTGGATCAATTTCTAAGCCATCGGGTGTTTCTCTACAGACTCCGCCAGCTCGGTTGATTTCGGCGGCGAGTGCCGCAAGACGATCCGTTTCATGTCCGCGCAGGTGAGCCACGCCGGAGATCACCGTTGGAGTGTCGGCCAACGCCGCTAGAGCAGCCACCACTGGTGTCAGTTCGCCTCCGATTCCAAGGTCGATGCTGATTCCGTGAATCACTCCGGTTCCGGTAACGGTAAGTCCTCGGTCGTCTCGAACTACCTCGGCACCCATCTGCTGAAGTATGCCGTCGAATTCATCGCCAACCTGAGTTGTGTTGGTTGGCCAATGCGGAACGGTAACCGATCCGCCAGCTACCATCGCGGCGGCTAAGAAAGGACCAGCGTTGCTCAGGTCCGGTTCAATCGTTACCTGGCCTCCCAATA
>Ga0007791_10000065_pt1 | contig 24988 bp, 24 predicted proteins | sample CryBogmetaGMA05M_FD_60368 | JGI IMG/M metagenome (GOLD analysis project Ga0007791, IMG submission 60368) | Freshwater microbial communities from Crystal Bog, Wisconsin, USA - MA0.5M | ecosystem: Environmental > Aquatic > Freshwater > Lake | place: Crystal Bog, Wisconsin, USA | collected 2009-07-06 | reverse complement strand
TGCCGTGCAGCCGGGCGAATGCGTGGCGCTGATTGGTCCCAACGGGGCGGGCAAATCGACCACCTTCGCTTGCATCGCCGGCCAGCATGCGCCCAGCGCCGGAGAGGTTCTGTGGCGCGGCGAGCGCATGGAAGGGCTCCATCCGCGCCAGCGCCTGCAGCACGGCATCGCCCGCACTTTTCAGGTGGCGCAGACCTTTGACGCCCTCACCGTGCTACAAAATGTGCAGCTGCTTACCCAGGATTCGCGCGGGCTGCGGGCGTTTGATGTACTCGATGCAGTCAATCCGGCGCTGGCCCAGGCGCTGCTGGCGCGGGTGGGTCTGGACGGATTGGGCGCACGGTATGCGCAGGATTTGCCCTACGGGGCGCGCAAGCGGCTGGAGCTGGCGATGGCGCTGGCCGGACTGACGGCGGTAGCGCAGGACCCGGCCGGTGCTGCGCTGGCAGGCACCCCGCCGGCGGGGGCGCTGCTGCTGCTTGACGAGCCCGCCGCCGGGTTGGCGCCGGCGGAGCGTGCCAGCCTGATGCAGCTGGTGCAGTCGCTGGCGCGCACCGGCAGCGCCACGGGCCTGGGGGGTGCAGCCGATGCCGTCGGCTTTGCCGTGCTTTATACCGAGCACAACATGGACGCTGTGTTTGGCGTGGCCGACCGGGTGTTGGTGCTGATAGATGGCGAAATTGCCGCACAGGGCAGTGCCGAGGCGGTGGCCCAGGACCCCACGGTGCAAGCGCGCTACCTCGGCAGCGCGTGGCAGTCGCGCGTGGGAGTGCCGCATGCTTGAGCTGCGCCACCTCCATGCCTGGTGGGGCGCGGCACAGGTCCTGTTTGACGTGTCCCTGGTGGTGGGCAGCGGGGAGTGGGTGGTGTTGCAGGGGCTCAATGGCGCCGGAAAGTCTTCGCTCTTGCAGACCATTATGGGGCTGGGCCCGCGTAGTGACTGCGTCTTGCGCTATCAAAACCAGAGCATTGCTGACTGGCCAACGCACCGCCGGGCGCGCTTCGGCCTGGGCTACGTGCCCGAGGACCGGCGGCTGTTCACGGCGCTGACGGTGCTGGAAAACCTGCAGGTGGCAGCGCACACCCGGCCGGCGGTGGGCGCACCCGCGCAAAGGCAGACCCCGGCACAGCGCCTGGCCCGCGTGCTGGAATTGTTTCCGGTGCTGGCCAGCATGCTGCAGCGGCCAGCGGCACAGATGAGCGGCGGCGAACAGCAAATGCTCAGCCTGGCCCGCACCCTGATGACCGGGCCCACGCTGCTGCTGCTCGACGAACCCTGCGAGGGCATTGCACCGGTGCTGGTAGAGTCGATCCGCGATGCGCTGCTGGCACTGCGGGCCCAGGGAATATCCATGCTGGTGGCCGAACAAAACGCCATACTCGCCGGATGCGCCGACCGGGTCATTACACTGTCGGCCGGGCACATTGCCAACCCCAGCACACCATGATCATCACCAGCCTTCTGGATACCGACCTGTACAAGTTCACCATGATGCAGGTGGTGTTGCACCGGTTTCCCGGCGCGCAGGTGGAGTACCGCTTCCGCTGCCGCAATCCGGGCGTGCACCTGGCGCCCTACGCCGACGAGATCCGCCAGGAAATCCGCTCGCTGTGCCAGTTGCATTTCCGCGAGGTCGAGCTCGACTACCTGCGTTCGCTGCGATTCATCAAGAGTGACTTTGTCGACTTCCTGGGGCTGTTCCGCCTCAATGAGAAGTACATCACCGTCACACCGATGGCCTCGGGAGAAATCGACATTGCCATCGTCGGCCCCTGGCTGCACACCATCCTGTTCGAGATCCCGGTGCTGGCCATCGTCAACGAGGTCTATTTCCGCAACACCCAGCCGGTGCCCGATTTTGTCGAGGGACGCCAGCGGCTCGATGCCAAGATCGAAGAGTTGCGTGGCGAGGGCCTGCAGGAACTCAAGATTGCCGACTACGGCACGCGCCGGCGTTTTTCCCGCGCCTGGCATGAGGAAATCATGCGCGTGCTGGCCGCGCGGCTGGGGACGCTGCACAGCCCGGGAAAGGCCCGCAAGGCCGCCGGACAAATGGCGGGCACCAGCAATGTGCTGCTGGCCATGAAGCTGGGGCTGACGCCCCTGGGCACCATGGCGCATGAATACCTGCAGGCCTGCCAGGCCCTGGGGCCGCGCTTGCGCGACAGCCAGACCTTTGCCTTCGAATCGTGGGCGCGCGAGTACCGGGGCGACCTGGGCATTGCGCTGAGCGATGTGTACGGCATGAGCGCGTTCCTGCGCGATTTCGACATGTACTTCTGCAAGCTGTTTGACGGTGCGCGCCACGACAGTGGCGACCCGTTCGGCTGGGGCGAGCGCATGCTGGAGCACTATGCATTGAACCGGGTGGATCCGCACACCAAGACGCTGATCTTCAGCGACGGCTTGACGGTGCCGCGCACCGTGGCGCTGTACCAGCAGTTCCGTGGCCGCTGCCAGCTGGCGTTTGGCATCGGCACCAACCTGACCAACGACCTGGGCTACGAGCCGCTGCAGATCGTTATTAAAATGGTGCGCTGCAACGGCCAGCCTGTTGCTAAACTTTCTGACACGCCCTCCAAGAATATGTGCGAGGACGAACGCTACCTGGCCTACCTGCGCCAGGTTTTTGATATCACACAACCGGTCTGAACCATGCCAAACCAAGCCTCTGTTCTCGTGTCCCGTGCCATCTTCCCTGAAATCCTGGAGCGGCTCTCGCAACATTTCCAGGTCGAGTCCAACCAGGACGACGTGCTCTGGACGCCGGAAGAGATGCGTGCGCGCCTGCAGGGCAAGCAGGGCGCGTTCACCACGGGCGGCGAACGCATTGATGCCGCGCTGCTGGCCGCCTGCCCAGAGCTGCGGATCTGCGCCAACATGGCCGTGGGCTACAACAATTTCGACCTGCAGGCGATGACCGCCGCCGGGGTGCTGGGTACCAACGCGCCGGACGTGCTGACCGAGACCACCGCCGACTTCGGCTTTGCCCTGCTGATGGCCACGGCGCGCCGGGTGACCGAGAGCGAACACTACCTGCGCGCTGGCCGCTGGACGCGCTGGAGCTACGACATGTTCATCGGTGCCGAAATCCACGGCACCACCCTGGGCATCATCGGCATGGGCCGCATCGGCCAGGGCATTGCCCGGCGTGGCGCTCTGGGTTTTGGCATGAAAGTGGTGTACCACAACCGCTCACGCCTGGATGCTGCCACCGAGGCTCAGTGCCACGCCAGCTACCTGAGCAAGGAGGACCTGCTTGCCAGCGCCGACCATGTGGTGCTGGTGGTGCCGTATTCCCCGGCGGCCCACCACACCATCGGCGCGGCCGAGCTGGCCCTGATGAAGCCCACGGCCACGCTGATCAACATTGCGCGCGGCGGCATTGTGGACGACGCCGCGCTGGCGCAGGCGCTGGCCCAGGGGCGCATCGCCGCAGCCGGGCTGGATGTGTTCGAGGGTGAACCCAAGGTGCATCCGGACCTGCTCACTGTGCCCAACGTCGTACTGACGCCGCACATCGCCAGCGCCACCGAGGGCACGCGCCGCGCCATGGCAAACCTGGCGGTGGACAACCTGGTGGGCTTCCTGGTGCATGGCAAGCCGCTGACGCCGCTCAATGCGGCGGTGCTGGGCCAGGCGGCTCCATGAGCGACCAGCCGGTGTTGCTGCTGGTTTTGCTGGGCATCAACACCGCTTTGCTGGCCTGGGTCCTGCTGCGCCGGCAACCGGCTGAACTCTCCGCCCAGGACCGGCTGGCGCAGGAGGGCGCGCGCCAGGAGACCCTGGCCCTGATCCGCAGCAGCGCCGAGCGGCTGGAGCGCGAGTTGCGCCACGAGGTCAGCGAGTCGTCCCGGGGTGGCAGGCAAGAGCTGACACAAACCCTGGCGACCTTCCAGCACAGCCTGGTGCAGCAGAGCGCCGAAGCCACGCGCACCCAGAACACGCAGATCGACGTGTTCGGCCAGCAGCTCGCGGCGCTGCAGAAGTCGCTGTCGGACACGCTGTCGCTGCAGCTGGGCAACGTCTCCGAGTCCAATGCCCGGCGCATGGCTGAAATCCGCCAGACGCTTGAGGCCCAGCTGGCGCAGTTGCAGACCACCAACACCGCCAAGCTCGAGGAAATGCGCGCCACGGTGGATGAAAAACTCCAGTCCACCCTGCAGGCGCGCCTGGGCGAGAGCTTCAAGCAGGTGGCCGAGCGGCTCGAACAGGTGCACAAGGGCCTGGGCGAAATGCAGACCCTGGCGCAGGGCGTGGGCGACCTCAAGCACCTGCTCACCAACGTCAAGACGCGTGGCATGTTTGGCGAGGCACAGCTCGCGGCCCTGCTCGAGCAGGTGTTTGTGTCCGACCAGTACGCCGCGCAAGTGGCCACCCGGCCCGGCAGCAAAAATGTGGTCGATTTCGCGATCAAGCTGCCCGGACGCTCCGACGCTGGCGTGCCCCTGTGGCTACCGATCGACTCCAAGTTTCCCAACGAAGACTACGAGCGCCTGCTCGATGCCCAGGGCCGGGCCGATGGCGTGGCGGCAGAAGCCGCCGCCCGGGCGCTGGAGGCGCGCATCCGCCTGGAAGCCCGCTCGATCAATGACAAATACGTGGAGCCGCCGCACACCACCGACTTTGCCATTCTGTTCTTGCCGACCGAGGGCCTGTACGCCGAGGTGCTGCGCCTGCCGGGCCTGATGGAGAGCCTGCAGCGCGACCACCGCGTCACGCTGGCCGGTCCGACCACGCTGCTGGCCATGCTCAGCGCCCTGCAGATGGGCTTTCGCACGCTGGCGCTGGAGAAACGCAGCAGCGAGGTGTGGCAGGTGCTGGGCGCCGTCAAAAACGAGTTCGGCAAGTTCGGCGATGTGCTGGCCCGCGTCAAGTCACAGACCGAGACCGTTCTCAACACCCTCAACCAGGCCGATGTCCGCAGCCGCGCCATGGGCCGGGCGCTCAAGCAGGTCGAAGCGCTGCCCGACACCCAGGCCCAGGCACTGATTCCCCTGGACCGCGATTTTGAATGACAAGTCCCGGGCGCTGGCGCGCCTGATCTGCGGCCACATCTGCATCCACGCCGCCATGGCGGGTATGCGCATGGCTGCGCCGCTGCTGGCGCTCAAAAGCGGCAACAGCGCGCTGTCGGTGGGCGTGCTGCTGGCGCTGTTTTCCCTGACCCAGGTGTTTCTGGCCTTGCCTGCCGGCCGATACGCCGACCGCCGCGGCCTGCGCCGCCCGGTGGGGCTGGCGGTATGCGTGGCGGTGTCTGGTGCCGCACTCGCCGTGTTCTGGCCGCGCTTCGAGGTGCTATGCCTGAGTGCGCTGTGTCTGGGCGGCGCCACCGGCGCGGCGTCGATTGCGCTGCAGCGCCATGTGGGCCGCGCTGCCCGCGACAGCACCGAACTCAAGCAGGTATTCAGCTGGCTGGCCATCGGCCCGGCCGTGTCCAATTTTTTCGGGCCGGTCAGCGCCGGGCTGCTGATCGACCATGCTGGCGTGTGGATCGGGGGGCAGGCCGCCGACGCCAACGGCTTTCGCGCCGCGTTTGCGCTGCTGGCCCTGCTGCCGCTGGCGACCTGGCTGTGGATTCGCGACACCCAGGAGCTGCCGCCGGTCCCCATGGCGACTGACGCCGCCGCCGCGCGGGTTTGGCACCTGCTGCGCGAACCGCGCATGCGCCGGCTGTTGCTGGTCAACTGGCTGCTGTCGTCGTGCTGGGATGTGCACACCTTTGTCGTGCCGGTGCTCGGCCACGAGCGGGGTTTTAGCGCCTCGGGCATCGGCGCCATTTTGGGCGGCTTTGCCATTGCAGCGGCGTGTGTGCGCGTTGCCATGCCGCTGGTGGCTTCCCATTTGCGTGAGTGGGCGGTGGTCACCACCTCCATGCTGGTCACTGCCGCGCTGTTTGCCGTGTACCCCCTGATGCATTCGCCCTGGACCATGGGCGCCTGCTCCGTGCTTTTGGGGCTGGCGCTGGGCGCGGTGCAGCCCATGATCATGAGCACCCTGCACCAGATCACGCCACACGCCCAGCACGGGCAGGCGCTGGGCCTGCGGCTGATGAGCATCAACCTCTCCAGCGTGGTGATGCCCATGCTGTTTGGCACAGCCGGCCTGGTGGTCGGCGTGTCGGTGGTGTTCTGGACGGTGGGTGCCGCCGTCGGCCTGGGCGCAAACGCCGCCTGGCGACTGCGGCCCTGAAGGCCTTAGTTGGTCGGCAGGTTGTAGAAGTCCCGGATGATCTGCCAGGCCACTTCCGGTGCATCCGCGTACTGCACCAGTTTGAGGTCCTGGGCGGACACTGCGCCTTCCTCGACCAGGACGTCAAAGTTGATGAGCCGCTTCCAGTAGTCGCTGCCGAACAGGATGATGGGCACCGGTTTGGCTTTTTGCGTCTGCACCAGGGTCATGACTTCAAACAGCTCGTCGAGTGTGCCAAAGCCGCCGGGAAATGCGACCAGCGCCTTGGCCCGCATCATGAAATGCATTTTCCGGATGGCAAAGTAGTGGAACTTGAAACTCAGCGAGGGCGTCACATACGGGTTGGGGCGCTGCTCGCGCGGCAGCGTGATGTTGAGTCCGGGCGTCGGTGCGTCGAGTTCAAAGGCACCGCGGTTGGCTGCCTCCATGATGCCCGGGCCGCCGCCAGTGCAGATGAACAATCGGTCCTTGGGCTCCCTGCCCGCGCTGTAGCCTGCCACCAGGCGCGCAAACAGACGCGCGTTGTCGTAGTGCACGGCATTGCGGATGTGACGCCGCGCGATCGCCAGCTCGGAGGCGTTGCCACTGGCCTGGGCTTCCTTGTACGCCGCCTGGCTGTCTTCCGGTGACAAAAAGCGCGCACTGCCAAACACCACCACCGTGTTTTCCACCCCCTGTTCGCTCTGGTCGAGGTCGGGCTTGAGCATTTCAAGCTGCATGCGCACGCCACGCGTTTCACGCCGCAACAAGAATTCCGGATCGGCAAAGGCCACGCGAAAGGCATCTGCCTGCAGCGCATTGCCCATGTCCGAGTGGGCGTGGAGTTCCGCCCAGGCGTCCGCGAGCCGGCTTTCAGAGAGCTTGTGAATTTTTTCCATGGCGTCCATTGTGCGCGATGGGCGCGCGCCTGCGAAGGGCGACTGGCCCCGCCCCCGACCTTTGGAATCAGTTTTCCGCTGAACTCCAGAACTTTGCCAGGTAGCTGTTGGCCTGGGAGTAATCGACCGGATCTTCGCCAACTTCCAGCGCCGGTCCGTGGCCGCTGTCGGCCATAAACGCCATGGACCAGGCCGGGTACTCGCGCACGTCAATGCGCCGAATATCGACCTCCACGATGTCCCGGTGCAAGGGCGACTGCTTGATGACTTCAAACACGCTCTGCAGATTCTCCAGCGGGCCTTCCAGGTACTGCATGAAATTGCCCATGGCATACAGCAGCAGGCCGGTGATGTCGTCGCGCGCATTGCGTACCCGTGCAGTCCGCAGCAACCGGTCGAGGTCGTCGCGATGGAGTGGGCGCGCCGCCGTGGATTTGTAGATCAGCGAATGAAGCACAGGGGGAGGGTGGGCCATGGTTTTCATCCGTGAAGTTCAGGTTGCGATGGTCTGGGGCAGCAGCCGGTCGTATTCTTTTTTTACCACAGCATAGCATTCGCAACAGCGGTTTTCCAGTTCGGGGCGGTCGAGCACCGTGATGCGGCCGCGCGAATAGCGGATCAGGCCGGCATTCTGGAGTTTGATGGCTGCTTCGGTCACGCCCTCGCGCCGCACGCCGAGCATGTTGGCGATCAGTTCCTGGGTCATGATCAGTTCGTGGCCGGAAAGCCGGTCCATGCTGAGCAGCAGCCAGCGGCACAATTGCTGGTCCAGGGTATGGTGGCGGTTGCAGACCGCAGTCTGTGCCATTTGCGTGATCAGTGCCTGGGTGTAGCGCAGCAGCAGGTGCATCGCCGGGCCGTACTGCTCGAACTCGACCTTCAACTGCGCCGCCGGAAGGCGGTATCCCTGGCCCGCACTCTGCACGACGGCCCGGCTGGGCGTGGAGCCTCCGCCCATAAAGAGCGATATGCCGACGATACCCTCTCTCCCGACCACCCCAATCTCCGCCGAGGAGCCGTTTTCCAGCACATAGAGCAGGGAAACGATACTGGTAGTAGGGAAATAGACATGGCGCAATGTCATTCCCGACTCGTACAAGACCTGACCCCGAGGCATTTCTACAGCCTCCAGGTCAGGTTGCCAACGCGCGAGACACTCTGAGGGCAACGCCGCCAGCAGGTAATTGTTTTTTGGTTCCTGCGTGATCGTCACCCTCTCCCCCCTGATACCCTGACATGTGTTGACAAGTCCGATGGTAGGCGGGTTCGGGTGTTCTGTATGTACGCTACCGTACATTGGGGACAAAACAGGGGAAATGGCGGATGAAAAGGCGGATTTCAGCCGCCTGCGGCCGCTTTAGACGCGCTTGCGGTACTCGCCGGTGCGGGTGTCGATCTCGACCTTGTCGCCCTGGGCGACGAAAATTGGCACGCCGACCTCGAAGCCGGTGGCAATCTTGGCCGGCTTGAGCACCTTGCCCGAGGTGTCGCCCTTGACGGCCGGCTCGGTCCAGGTGATCTCGCGCACCACGCTGGTGGGCAGCTCCACGGAAATGGCCTTGCCGTCGTAGAACACGACTTCGAGTTCCATGCCGTCTTCCAGGTAATTCAGGGTGTCGCCCATGTTCTCGGCTTCGACTTCGTACTGGTTGAACTCGGTGTCCATGCAGACATACATGGGGTCGGCAAAGTAGGAGTAGGTGCATTCCTTCTTGTCGAGGATGACCTGGTCCATCTTGTCATCGGCCTTGAACACCACCTCGGTGCCGAAGTTGGCGATCAGGCTCTTGAGCTTCATGCGCACCGTGGCAGAGTTGCGGCCACCGCGGCTGTACTCTGTTTTCAGTACCACCATGGGGTCCTTGCCATGCATGATCACATTGCCGGCGCGAATTTCTTGAGCGATTTTCATAAAATTTTCGGAACAGGTGTCGCCTTTTGCAGGCGTGGGCTACGGGCGACGTTATGCCGCTCGGGGCGGCGGGGCGTGATTTGCCTGTTTGTCTCCCGGCAGAATCAGCAAAGCCTTGGATTTTAACGTTTTTTCTCGGCCAGCGTCAGCAATTGGCTGCCCAGGTCCGGCATGCCCAGCAGCCGCTGCCGTACGGCCTGTGTCCATTCCTGCCAGGCGGGCAGGTGCTGCAGCAAGGGCGCCCTGTCGACGCCCCCACCGGCCGCCGGACCTGGCACTGCGTTCCAGTCGCGGTGCAGGCGGCGCAGGGCCGCGTCGGCCCCCAGTGTTTCCAAAAACGCCTCCAGTTTGGCCGCGTGTGCGCCGTCTTCCTGCGGGTAGATCTGCCAGACAAACGGCTTGCCGGCCCAAAGGGCCCGCACCACCGAGTCTTCGCCCCGCACAAAGTTGAGGTCGCAGGCCCACAACAGGCGGTCAAACCCGGTCTGGGTCAGGTGCGGCAGGTAGTGCAATTGCAGCTTGCCCCATGTGCCGGCTTCTGCGGTCATCGCATCGCGGCCTAAGCCGGGCAGGGCGCGTACCGCCGCGCTGGCCCTGCCAGCTGTGACCAGCAGCCGCACCGGGGCGCTGTGCGCGGCGAGTTGGCCGAGCAGCGCGCCGAGCGCGCGCGGCTCGTAGCAAAACAGCGACACCAGCAACTCCCCCTGGGGCGGTAGGCCCTGCTCCTGCAGCCACTGTTGCCGCTGCGCCGCGCCGAATTGCGCGCGCTGCGCTTGCAGGTCGGGCTCGCGCAGCAGGCCGCCGGTGTTTGCAGTGAAGCCGGGGTAAAAAAACTGCTTGGTCCAGCCGCGCGCCGGTCCGGTGGTGACGGGAGAGGGCAGCAGGTGGCAGCGTTCGACGTAGGGTTCGGCCGACAGGTATTCGAGATTGATCCACACGGGCTGTTTGGCATGAATGTGACTTGAAACCCTTGATTTATCGAGGCTTGCCGCTATGAATTCAGGAGCAATATCGCATCCGAAGGTCTCCACCCACACGTCGGCGGGCGGCAGCGCCGCCAGCAGAGCTGCATCGTGCGCTTGCGTCCAGCGCAGCACCTGCACGCCGGGCCAGCGCCCCTCGCAGGCACCCGGCGCCATCCATTCCAGGGCCACCGGGTCGTCGACCCAGAGCCGCACTTGCTGGCCGCGCTGCGCCAGATCGGCGCTCAGGCGCCAACTGACGCCCACATCGCCAAAGTTGTCGATCACGCGGCAAAAGATGTCCCAGAGCATGGCGCCGATTGTCCATGGACAATACAGGCATGATTTTCGAGCACCCGGATGAGATCCTGAAAGAAGTGGCGTCGCTGCCGGCGCTGCCTGGTGTCTACCGTTACTTTGATGCCCAGGGCCAGGTACTGTACGTGGGCAAGGCGATCAACCTGAAGAAGCGGGTCTCCAGCTACTTCCAGAAAGACCACGGCGGCACCCGCATCGGCCACATGGTGAGCAAGATTGTCCGGCTGGAAACCACGGTGGTGCGCTCGGAAGCCGAGGCGCTGCTGCTGGAAAACAACCTGATCAAGACGCTCAACCCCCGCTACAACATCCTGTTCCGGGATGACAAGAGCTACCCGTACCTCAAAATCTCGGGCCTCGCAGCCCCCACCCGGCGCAGTGCGGCGACTGCGTCCAAATCCGCGCCCGATGCCGCGCCCGATGCCGCGCCAGGCGCAGCGGCCTCGTCGCCAGCGCCTGGCGCTGCGCTTCCTGCGACGCCTGCTGCCTTTGCACGCGTCTCCTACTACCGGGGCGGGGTGGAGAAAAAGCACCGCTACTTTGGCCCCTATCCCAGCGCATGGGCCGTGAAGGAGGCCATTTTGCTGATGCAAAAGGTGTTCCGCCTGCGGACCTGCGAGGACGCCGTGTTCAGCAACCGCACCCGGCCCTGCCTGCTCTACCAGATCAAGCGCTGTTCCGCCCCCTGTGTCGGCCATGTCTCGGCGGCCGACTACGCCCAGGATGTGGCCCATGCAGAGAAATTCTTGCGCGGTGATGCCCAGGAGGTGCTCAAGACCCTGGAGCAGCGCATGCTGGCGCACGCGGACAAGCTGGAGTTCGAGGAGGCAGCCGAAATGCGCAACCAGGTGGGGGCGCTGTCCAATGTGCTGCACCAGCAGTCGGTCGACAACGTATCGGACCGGGATGTGGACATCCTGGCGGTGAAGGTGCAGGGCGGCAAGGCCTGCGTCAACCTGGCCATGGTGCGCGGTGGCCGGCACCTGGGCGACCGGCCGTATTTTCCGGTGCATGTGGAAGACGCAGCCGCGCTGGAGAACATGGACGAGGTGCCCGAGCCGGGCGCAGCGCCGCAAGGGCGCAGGGTGTCGGTCGAAGTGCAGGTGCTGGAGGCGTTTTTGGCCCAGCATTACCTGGAGGTGCCCATGCCCTCGGTGCTGGTCGTCAGCGAACCGGTCAGCAAGGTGCTGCTCTCAGCCTTGCAGGAGCAGACCGGGGTCAAGGTGACGGCGGTGCACCAGCCCCGGGAGCAGCGCCGTGCCTGGCTGGATATGGCGCTGACCAATGCCAGCTTGCAACTTGCGCGGCTGCTGGACGAAGAGGGCTCGCAGCAGGCGCGCACCCGCGCCCTGGCCCAGGCGCTGGACCTGACGCTGGAGCAGCTCGATCACCTGCGGGTGGAATGCTTTGACATCTCCCACACGGCTGGCGAGGCCACGCAGGCCTCGTGCGTGGTGTTTCACCACCACAAAATGCAAAACGCCGAGTACCGGCGCTACAACATCGATGGCATCACCCCGGGGGATGACTACGCGGCCATGCGCCAGGTGCTGGTGCGCCGTTACCGCAAGCTGGTCGAGGCGATCGGCGAGGCCCGGCAGACCGGCCAGGCCTATTCCGGCCAGGGCCGTCTGCCCGATCTGGTGCTGATTGACGGCGGCAAAGGCCAGGTGGCGATGGCCCGCGAGGTCTTTGAGGAACTGGGCCTGGACCTGTCCCTGATCGTCGGGGTGGAAAAAGGCGAGGGCCGCAAGGTTGGGTTGGAGGAACTGGTGTTTGCCGACGGGCGCCAGAAGGTGTACCTGGGCTCGGACTCGGCCGCGCTGATGCTCATTGCGCACATTCGCGACGAGGCCCACCGTTTTGCCATCACCGGCATGCGGGCGCAGCGCGCCAAAGTACGCGTGGGCGGCGGCAAACTGGAAGAAATCCCGGGCATCGGACCCAAGCGCCGTGCCCGCCTGCTGCAGCGCTTTGGCGGCGTGCGCGGTGTCGCCCTCGCCAGCGCGCAGGACATCGCCAGCGTCGAGGGCATCTCGCACGAACTGGCCGAACAAATCTACCGGGCGCTGCACTAGCCAGGTCTACCGGGCGCTGCACTAACCAGGTGCGCGTGGCCCTGGTGGGCATGCCACAATCCTGGGATGTTTATGACCATCCCCACCATCATGACCTGGACGCGGATTTTCGCGATTCCGCTGATCGTCGGGGTGTTCTATTTGCCGGAGTCGGCCGCGTCCCAGGCCGAGCGCAATGCGGTGGCCACCGTGATGTTTGTGGTGTTTGCCATGACCGACTGGCTCGATGGTTACCTGGCCCGCAGGCTGCACCAGACATCGGCTTTTGGTGCCTTCCTCGACCCGGTGGCTGACAAGTTTCTGGTGTGCGCGTGTGTGCTGGTGCTGGTGCACCTGCAGCGGGCTGATGTGTTCGTGGCACTGATCATCATTGGCCGGGAAATTGCCATCTCCGCCCTGCGGGAGTGGATGGCGCAGATTGGGGCCTCCAAAAGTGTAGCGGTGCACAGGGTGGGCAAGCTCAAGACTGTGGTGCAGATGGTGGCCATTCCATTCCTGCTGTTTGACGGGCAGCTGTTCGGGGTGGTGGACACCCACCGCTGGGGCGTGGTGCTGATCTGGGTTGCCGCCGTCCTGACGGTGTGGTCCATGGTGTACTACCTGCAAAAAGCCCTGCCCGAAATTCGGGCGCGTGCCAAGTAGCACCCAGCCCAGCAACGGTGCGGTGCGGCCGGTGATTGCACCGTTTTGGGCCACGGGCCAGAAGGAAAATAACCCGCTGATTTGCCGTTTGCAGCGGCTGGGCTCGGATTAGAATTCCCCCTCGGCCAGATGCCGATGCTGCGCTGCAAATTCACAGTTGACACGGGCCTTGGCTCCGATCAGCCGGCGCAACCGGGCCTCCCGCGAGGGGCCTGCCGGCCATGAATACCATCCAACCATGCTTTCTTGAGAGGAGCGCTTGTGAATAAGACGGAACTGATTGAACACATCGCAAAACACGCGGATATTTCCAAGGCCGCAGCCACGCGTGCCCTGGAGGCCACGATAGGCGCGGTCAAGACCACGCTGAAAAAAGGCGGGTCGGTTTCGCTGGTCGGATTCGGTACATTTGCCGTCACCAAGCGTGCCGCCCGCGCCGGCCGCAATCCGCGTACCGGTGTTGCGATTAAAATCAAGTCAGCAAAGGTTCCGAAGTTCCGGCCAGGCAAGGCGTTGAAGGATGCTTTGAACTGATGCGGTAACGAGTTTCAGGTTGCAGGTGGGGTGATTAGCTCAGTTGGTAGAGCGTCGCCTTTACACGGCGTAGGTCGGCGGTTCGAGCCCGTCATCACCCACCACCCACCCCGGCAAAGGCGAACATCGATGTTCGCCTTTTTTATTGATTTCCTGGAGAGTTTGGCGCATGTTCGATTTTGTCCGCAAGCACACGAAGATCATGATGTTTCTCATGTTCCTGCTGATCATCCCGGCCTTCGTGCTGGTGGGTATCAACGGCTTTCGTGGTGACAGCGCTGCAGGAGAAACAGTCGCCAAGGTGGGCGGCTACAAGATTACCCAGGCCCTGTGGGATGCGGCACACCGCAATGAGGTGGACCGCCTGCGGGCCTCCATGCCCAATGTCGACCCCAAGCTGCTCGATTCGCCCCAAGCGCGCTACATGACGCTCGAACGCCTGGTGCGCGAGCGCGTGCTCAAGGACGCAGCCGCCGGAGCGCACCTCACCACCACCGACGCCCGGTTGGCGCGCGAGCTGCAGCAAAACCCAGCCATTGCCGCCCTGCGGCGCCCGGACGGCACGCTGGACATAGAACGCTACCGCGAACTCGCCGCCAGCCAGGGCACCACCCCGGAAGGCTACGAAGCCATGGTGCGCAGCAGCCTGGCGGTGCGCCAGGTGGAGTCCGGCCTGGCCAGCACGGCGTTCGCTTCGACCGCGCAAGCCGGTGTGGCCCTGGGCGCATTTTTTGAACGCCGCGAGGTCCAGATTGCCAGCTTCCTGACCACCGATTTTGCGTCGAAGGTGAACCCCAAGGACGCGGAGATCGATGCTTACTACCAGGCCAACCCGGCCCTGTTCCAGGCTCCCGAGACGGCCAACGTAGAGTACCTGGTGCTCGATCTGGACAGCGTCAAGAAATCACTCACCCTGAGCGAGGCCGACCTCAAGACCTATTACGAACAGAATGCGGCCCGCCTGAGCGGCAAGGAAGAGCGCCGTGCCAGCCACATTCTGATCAATGCCGCCAAAGATGCACCGGCAGCCGACCGGCAAAAGGCCCGCGAGCGGGCCGATGCGTTGCTGGCGCAGGTGCGCAAGGCGCCTGAGAGCTTCGCCGAGGTGGCCCGCAAGAACTCGCAGGATCCAGGCTCGGCCCCGCGTGGTGGCGACCTGGACTTTTTTGGCCGCGGCCAGATGGTCAAGCCGTTTGAAAATGCGGCGTTTGCACTGAAGAAGGGCGATATCAGCGACGTGGTCGAGTCTGACTTCGGCTTCCACATCATCCGGCTGACCGAGATCAAGGCGCCGCAGCAAAAAACCTTTGAAGAACTGCGTCCCGGCATGGAGGCCGACCTCAAAACCCAGCAGGCGCAACGCAAGTTTGCTGAAGTGGCTGAAACCTTTACCAACGGTGTCTATGAGCAGTCGGATGGCCTCAAGCCGATTGCCGACAAGCTCAAACTCGATGTCAAGACCGCAACGGGCGTGCAGCGCAAGCCGTCGCCGGCGGTGACCGGTATTCTGGCCAACCCCAAGTTCCTGGCTGCGGTGTTCAGTCCCGACTCGGTCGAGAAGAAGCGCAACACGGAAGCACTGGAAATCGGCCCGAACCAGCTCGTTTCTGCCCGCATTACGCAGTACACCGCCGCCCATACCTTGCCGCTGGCCGAGGTGAAAAGCAATGTCCGCGAGCGGCTGGTGGCCAGCCGCGCTGCCGAGCTGGCCAAAAAGGAAGGCGCCGACAAGTTGGCGGCCTGGAAAGCCAAGCCCGGTGACGCCAGCCTGCCGGCCGTGGTGGTGGTCTCCAGGGACCAGGCGCAGGGCGTGCAACCCGCCGTTCTGAACGCCGCACTGCATGCCGACACTGCCGCGCTGCCGGCGTGGGCCGGTGTCGATCTGGGCCAGGCCGGCTACGCCGTGGTGCGTGTGAACAAGGTGCTGGCCCGCACGCCGGTGCCCGATGCCACCGCCAAACAGGAACTGGCGCAGTACACCCAATGGCTGGCGAACGCCGAAAACCAGGCCTACTACAAGCTGCTCAAGGCGCGCTACAAGGCAGAGATCAAGGTCCCAGCCCCGGCCCGCGACGCACCGCTCACTGCCGCAGCGCGGGAGTAAGCGCCCGGCGCGTGGCGCTATAATGCGCACCAGTGGTGGCTGTAGCTCAGTTGGTAGAGTCCAGGATTGTGATTCCTGTTGTCGTGGGTTCGAGCCCCATCAGCCACCCCATATAAAGCTATACGGCATATAGAAAGCCTGCTACGGAAACGATAGCAGGCTTTTTTGTTTGTGCTTTTTTTGCTGCCTATGTAACGGCGGATGTAACGGCATTTTGCGACTGTGCGCAGCGATTGGCGGGTACGCAAAAGTAAAAATGCCCCTGGCCTGTCTCGTGGTCGGGGGCATTTGGGATGCGTTTTTTCAGGGCACGCATTCCTAACCCCTCCGGCTCATGCGTCCGGCCGGGCTGGGTAGCCTGGCTCGCTGTCTTGCCCGGGGTTGGAGTTCCCGGGTTGCCTTTCCTGACCTTTGCCTTTCTCATCCGTGGTTTGCGCTTTTTGGGTACCAGGGTGCCTTGGTCTGCGGTAGGCTTTTGTACACCCTGTCCTGCATCATTCTCAACTACATTTTTCATTGCTTCAATTTGCATGTGTGGGGTCTCGAGTCCGTTGATCTGGGATGGTGCGTGTCGGTCAAATCAGACACGCCATTTTGGTCTGCCCAACAAGAGGTTTTCAAGAACTCACTCCGAATGAAAAAAATGCCGAAATTCATCCATGGTGGGAATTTCAGGCAGAATTTTATCTAGATCGACTGCTTTTGTGGGTCATTGTTCCCGCTCACACGCCATGTTTGGCGATTGATTTGAATGAAAAAATTTTTAGAATGACCATCTTATGGGAACTTCGCCAAGTTTATTATTCCGGCAGGCTCTGCTCGGTCTTCCTCGGGGAAGCCCGTTGACCACTGCAGCACTGAGCATGCACGGCATCCAAGCCAAACAGGCCGCACGTTTAGCCGCGACTGGGTGGCTTCAGCGATTGGGGCACGGAGTGTACGTGCTCCCTGGCGACAAACTTGACCGCGATGCCAGCCTGGCCGCGTTGGCACAACTCTCACCCGGATTGCATGTAGGTGCCAAAACGGCTTTGGCGTGGCGTGGCGTTCGACACAACGTGGGCGCCGGGTCAGCGATGACGCTGTGGGGAGAAAAGCCCATGACGCTTCCTGCTTGGTTTGTGAATTCATTTCCTGCTCGCTACCAGGTCGCCCATCTTTTCGATTCGGCAATGCCGGCAGAGCTTGGGTTGGCACCGTTGCCGGCCGGCAGAAGCGATGTCTTGGTCTCGACACCGGAGCGGGCCATGCTGGAGCTCCTCAGCGACGTGGGCAAACAACAAGGGCTGGAGGAGGCCCGCAACTTGCTGGATGCAATCCGCACGCCACGGTTGCCCGTCCTGGACCAGCTGTTCTCCCATCTGACCCGCATCAAAGTTGTCCGCCTTGCTGCGGATTTTGCAGAGCAGCTGGATTTGCCCTGGAAGGAAATGGCACTAAATCACAGCCAACGATTGGGCGGCGGCAGCCGGTGGGTGCTGAGTTCCAAGACGGGTGATCGGTTGGACCTGAGGCGCCCCAAATGAATCAAGAGTACGCCCGAACGGTACAGCTGCTGCTCGCTGTTGCTCCCGACGTTTTTCACACCCCAGTGTTTGCGATGAAGGGCGGCACGGCGCTCAACCTGTTTGTGCAGGACATGCCTCGGCTGTCGGTCGACATAGATCTGGTCTTTGTTCCCCACGACCAACCGCGGGAAGAGGCCTTGAAGTCGATCGCCCAAGCGCTCAATCAAACCAAAGGTCGACTGGAGCGCCAAGGTCTGCAGGTGCTGTTTCCCAAGACAAAGGAGGGTGCTGAAGCCAAACTGCTGATTTCCGATGGTGAAAGCCAGGTCAAAGTCGAAGTGAACTTTGTCTTTCGCGGTACCGTGCTGACTCCTTTCTCCACCTCGATCGTGGCCGCCGCACAGGAGGCCTTCGCCGCCAACCTTCAGGTGCCCGTGCTGAGCACCGCTGAGCTTTACGGAAGCAAGCTCGTCGCGACATTGGATCGCCAGCATCCAAGGGATCTTTTTGATGTGATGCTCATGCTTGAGCGATTTGGGCTGCCTGAGTCGTTCGTGGACTGCTTCGTGGTCTACTTGGCCGGCCATGATCGGCCCGTGCATGAGGTGCTGTTTCCGAACGAACAGCCCATCGACATCGTCTTCGAGCAGGAATTTGTCGGCATGACTGCCGTGCCAGTGGCGCTTGAAGCGCTCAACGCCACACGGCGGACGTTGCTCGAAACACTTCCCAAAGCGCTTTCAAACCGGCATCGTCAATTCCTGTTGTCCTTGGTCAAGGCTGAGCCTGATTGGGATTTGCTCCCGTTCGCGCATGTGCAGCACTTGCCCGCGCTACAGTGGAAGCTGCGCAACCTGGAAAAGCTGCGCCGCAATGCGACCAAGTTCGCTTTCCAACACGATGCGCTGGCCGAGCGGTTGGGCGCTTGAAGTTATGCGGACGGCCTTCGGTGATGCCCTTCCGAGGGCCGTTGTCCAGGAATTACCATCTGGCTTGCAGAAATGTCGTCTTTCTGGTGTCACGAATTTGACGACACAAAACTCCGTCGCGTTCTGTAAGTCCTGGATTTTCAATGCCTTTTTGTCGTGGGTTCGGCTTTAAACCGAAGCTGTGCTCACCACACGTGAATGCGCTTGTTGCAGGCGCGCGGTAGAAACACGGCGCGCTGCAGAGTGTGGCACTATCCCGCATGTACCAAGTTTTCATCCGACACTGGGAGTACTGCATGCCCTACTTACGTCGCGTCACCCTTGTTTGTCTTTGGCTTTTTGCCAGCCTTTGCGCACCGGAGGCTCTGGCCGCCGAGCCGCTGGAGCCAGGCGATGGGGCGGCGGTGCGTCTGGTCATCGAAAAGCAGTTGGCCGCGTTTGCCGCTGATGACGCGGAAAAGGCTTTTTCATTCGCCAGTCCGAAGATTCAGGAAATGTTTGTGACCGCACGCAATTTCTTGGACATGGTGCGCATTTCCTACCCAGTGGTGTACCGCCCGGCTGACCTGAGTTTTCAGGTGCCGTATTTGCAGGGCAATGAGGTCTGGCAAGCTGTCGGGATGCGCGATGCAAAGGGCGGGGACTGGACGGCACTCTATAACTTGGTACGCCAGTCGGATGGCGTGTGGCGTATCAACGGCTGTGTGCTGCGGCGGGGATCGGGGCAGGGTGTCTGAGCGCGCTGGCTTGCCCAACCCACAGAGGCTCAGGTAAGCTCCGCCCAACCCATTGCTGGAGACCCGCCGTGTCACGCTTTTTACGCCACACTCTGCCGCTGATCTGCCGCCTGGCTTTCGCATTGGTCCTGTGCACTGCGAACGCAGGACATGCTGCAAGCGAAGAAAAACTCAATTACCAGCAAGCGCGCAAAGCACTCAGCCACTCAGATCCACTGCGGCGGATCAATGGCATGCAGCAACTGGTCAAGTGGGGCTCTGCCAAGGATGCTACTTCGGTTTACACACTGCTGGACGACGCCGAGCCTTCAGTCCGGCAAGTGGCGCTGGCTACCGTATGGCAGCTTTGGGGCAAATCGGGTGATGCGACCATTGATAAGCTGTACCAGGAGGGCTTGGATCGTATGCAGGACGGCGATATGTCCAAGGCGATCACAGTGTTCAGCGACATTATTGCGAAGCGACCCGCATTCGCCGAAGCCTGGAACAAACGCGCCACGATTTACTACATGAACGGTGAATATGACCTGTCCATGCAAGACTGCGAGGAAGTGCTGAAGCGACTGCCTCAGCACTTTGGCGCTTTGGTGGGCTATGCGCAAATGCTGGCGGAGCGCAGTCAGCCCGAACGCGCCCTGGAATTGATGGAACGGGCCAGCAAGGTCAACCCGTACATAGTGAATATCGAATTGATGATGGCGGCCCTGCGGGTTCAAATCGAGAACAAGCGAAAAAATATGGTTTGACGTGGACCGCCATACCCGGGGAATGAATCGCCCTGCGATTTCGGGGTAAGCTCATTGCATGACACAACTTTCGTTTGAAGCATTCAAGCAGCAGTCCCTGGCCGCCGGGTTTGACGAGGTGCTGGAGCGGCAATGGCCAGCCCATACGGTGCTCGATACGCATACCCATCCCTTCAGCGTGCAGGCGCTCGTTACCCAGGGCGAGATGTGGCTTGGGTGTGAAGGTCGTACCCAGCATTTGACAGAGGGCAGCACGTTTGCGCTGGCCTTGGGCCTTCCCCATACGGAGCGCTACGGCCCTGACGGGGCGACCTACTGGGTTGCCAGAAAAAACAGTTAGTTACGCGACGGCGGCGCAACGCCGGGCCGGTGTCACCCTGCGGTGCCTCCTGCCTCTCAGGGTACGCTGGACAGGTGCAGCCAGATTTCATTGCGCCGCAGGAACCAGGGAGTGAACGGCGCGTTGTAGCGGCTGTACACCGCTTCGCCCTCCCACGCCATGCCGGCGGCGCGCAATGCGGCCTGTAGTTTTGCCAAATGCTGGTCGTAGTTGGATTCAGACCAGAACCCCGAGTAGCGTATGACCGCCACGCGATGGGGTGCAATGTCCCGCAACATCACACGCGTGTCCAGCGGTTCCGGTGCGTTGGCCAGCGTCACGCCCTTGGGCAGTGCGAACTGCACCCGAAAACCGCCGACCGCAGCCGTTTGGGTCACGGGCGCCGTCATTTCCATCTTGATGGGTTCGGCGGCCTGCGTCACTGGCGCAGTCATCGCCAACTTCCTGGTGGACTTGTTCTTGCCAAAGATATAGCCCGCCAGTATTGGAAACGCCAGACTGCCCGCATCCGCCGCAGGCCCCGGTACCACGACCTCGGCAACGGTGTAGGCGGCATACTCCCGCACCTCCATGTCTCCGAGCTTTTTGACGACCTGGTAGTCGGGTTCTTCTGTGGCGTGGAGGGGCATGGGGAATGCGGACAGAAAAAGGCTGCAGAGCACACTCCACACGGTCATGCCGGTTGTTCGGCGTTCATGGCCGGCCAAGCCGTGTTGGAAGTGTCGGTCCATCGTCATGTCCGGCGGTCTGGTTGATGAGAATACAACAGTATGCAACAGTCATCAGCGCGTGCCGGTGACTTCCACATCCACGCGGCGGTCCGGGTGCAGGCAGGCAATCCGTTCCTTGGCCGCTTTGCCATCCGGGTGGGTGCAGCGGAATGTCAACGCGGGACAGGAACACCGCAATTGGCGCCGGCGTGGGCGGGGTTGCTGGCTCTATCCTGACGGGCGGCAGTACCACTGGAACGATCGGTGGTGCTGCTGTGGGCGGCGTCATCGGCAGCCAGATCGGCAAATGATCTGGGGCCCATGCTTTTGGGCGCGCTGCGCTTCGTCGTCGGTTCGTCGTCCTGTGTGTTGTGGGTGACATGGGCTAGGGTGCCCCTTCGCCTTGTTGTGCTGTACGGCCTGGTGCTGGCCGATTTTGGTTTGGTGCTGCTGGTGCCGGTGGTGAACCAGGTTGGCGATAAGCTTCCAGAGTTAGGGAAGAGTGCTACCGGCTAGTGCTTATCAATCACATCCATCAACCCAGCCGCGTCACCCACCACCACGTCCCATGCCCAAGTGCCAAAGCCGCCGTGCTCGTTGACGGCCTGTACCCACTGCGCCAGCGCAGCGCGCTTGGCTTGGTCTTGGGGTGAGTCGACGCCCTTGATCTCCAGTACCAGCGTTTTGCCGGACGCATAGCGCACCAAGAAATCGGGAATGTATTTGCGCTTGGAGCCGTTCCACAAATACAGGACGTGGAAGCCCAGATGATCGTTTTTGGCCCAGGCCGCCACCTGGGGATGGGTCTCGACCACGTTGGCCGCGTATTTCTCCCAGCCGCTGTCCACCACAATGTGGCTCACCTGGCAGCGTTGCGTCGCCTCGGCGATGCGGGTCGTGTACCAGGTGCGCATGTCGCGCGTGCTGCCAATGGGGCGCTCGCCATCAAACACCGGCTCCAGTTTGTGGGTGTTCTGCTCCACCACATGCTTCATCAGATGCTGTGTGATCAGGTCAATGTGCAGCGAATACAGAATCCGTTTGCGCAGCGGGTCTTGATGGAACAGCGACGGAATGTCGATTTTGTCGGAGGCCAGAAACCGCTCCACCAGCCGCACCAGCTGAAACAGCAGGTACTCGCGCTGCCCTTTGAACTGCTCTTGCAGCAGCTCAAACGCACGCTGCGCCGACTTGAACACCAAGCGTTGCAGCCGGAACTCTTCTGGCAGCTTTTCCAGGTCAATCGTCACCACCTGGCTCCAGTCAGCGGCGCCACCCAGAGCCGGTGCAATGTCCGCGTGCAAGGCCACCGTGGCCGGGTCGATCTTCAGCACGCCCACCTGGCTCCATGCCACCACCAGCTGCGGGCGCACCACCTGGTCCACTCGCAAAATGTTGGGCCATCGGACCTCGAATGTGTTGCGGGTCGCCAACGACTCAATCTGGGTGCTCGGCTTGGGCGGCGGCGGGCTGGTGCCGCCGTCGCCGGGCTGCATCGCAATCGACAAGGGCACGCCAAACACATTGACAAACTCGGGCAGGTACAGCCCGTTGTCGTCCTTGTCGTAAGCCACCCGGCGCAGGCCCCGTCCAATCACCTGTTCGCACAAGAGCTGGCTGGTGAACGCCCGCAAGCCCATGATGTGCGTCACATTCTTGGCGTCCCAACCCTCTGACAGCATGGCCACCGACACCACGTTTTGCAGGTCTTGCCCGGCCTGATCGCGCTTGCCCACGGTGTCCACCAGCTCGCGCAGCAGGTCTTCTTTTTTCATGCCGCGTAAGGCGGCTTTGCGCTCTTCGGGGATGCGCGCTGCCTCCATGATCTCTTTCAGGCGCAGCTCATAGTCTTTGTCGGCGCTGGCGGTCTCGCCCAGCTCGGCCTTCTCTAGCACCCTGGAGTCCACCCGAAAGGTGCGCGCCGCATCGTGCGACTCCGGCCATTGGGCGTGGCCTTTGGCAAAGTAGTGCTCCACCCGCGCGGCGGTTTCAGTGCGGTTGCACACCGTCAGCATCACGGGCGGTGACACATGCCCCTGTGCCGCCCAGTCTGCGGCGGTGGCGCGCCAATCCGCGCCCAGCAGCGTGTAGGCTTGTTGCACCAGCGCGGGCAGGGGTTCGTGCACCTCGGCCTTGCGGTTCAGGTCTTCGGCCACGTCGGGTTCGCGGTACAGGTGGTACAGCTTGGGGCGCAGCGTCTGCGCGTTGGGCAGGGCGTCGTCGCGCACCACCACGCGCGGCGTCTTCACCAGCCCGGCCTCAATGGCGTCGTTCAGGCCAAAGTCCGACACCACCCAGCTGAACAGGCCGGCCTCGGTGTTGGTGCGCCCAGTGGGGGCGAAGGGCGTGGCGGACAGGTCGTAACAACGGGTGATGCGCCGCGTCTTATGCAGGCGGTCCAGGCCCTCCACCCAGCGCGTGGCTTCGTCCAGGTCAAAGCCCAGTGCTTCCGCCTCGGCCTTGCTCACCTTCACGTCGGCCGGCGTGCGGTATGCGTGGTGCGCCTCGTCATTGATGATGACCAGGTCTTTGTAACTGGCCAGCTTGCCCAGCACCCGACGGGTAAACGCCTCGTCGCTTTCCGCTCCCTTCTTGACCACCGAGCGCTCTTGCTGCTTGAGCGGCATCAGCGTGTGCCAGTTTTCAATCAGCACTTCGGCACGGTTGAGCTTTTGGCGCAGGGCCTCAGACGGGCACAGCTCAAAGCTGTCGTAGTAATTGTCGGTATGGCCCGGCATCAGCACCTGCAGGCGCGACTTGACAGTCAGCCCTGGCGCCACCAAAAAAATGGCGCTGGAATACTTGCGTGGCGACTTGGGGTAGGTCAGCGCATTGAGCACCTGCCAGGTGATGATCATCGCCATCACGGTGGTCTTGCCGCTGCCGGTGGCCATCTTGTTGCACAGGCGCTCAAACGGGCCACCGTCGCCCTGCACGTGGATGCCCTGGCGGTACTCAGGCTGCGCCTCCAGCGTCCAGATCAGCGTTTCTATGGCCTCTAACTGGCAAAAGTAAAACGGGTACTGGCGGCGTGACACCTTGTCTGCATCCCACCAATGCGTCAGCAGCTCCAGCGTCACAGCGGTGGCGCCGGGCCACCCGGCAGCCCGCCACTGCGCCACGCGCTGGCGAATGTCGTCCACTAGCGGTATGGCCACCTGCCGGCGCGTGTTCTCGCGCGTGTCGATGATCTCGTAGCCTGCCGCGCGGCGCGTTTGCGCCAGCCGCAGGGTGCGGTCGGTGTTCTCTGCCCAGTGTTGTTGCGGCTCGGTGAAGGCCGAGTTGATGATGAGCGACGTGGGCGTGGCGCTGGCCATCACAGCTCCAAATGCCGTCGCGGCAAGTGCAGGCCCCGGCTACTCAACAGGGCGGCTTCTTTGCTGCCAGGCCGTATCCGCATACCACCTGTCATTGCCAGCCAGTGGAACCGGCGTACACCTGCTGCCGCCGCCTTGTCGGTCAGCATGCGCAGCCCCTTGTATTTGGCCAGCGCCAACTTGGCTTCCAATCAGTCCAGCTTGGCGATGACCTTGGCCACTTCTCTGGCGCTGGATGCTGGATGGGGCTCTACCCACACGGCCATTTCTCCGCGTGGCCCCGCCTCCAGCCCCAGCCCGTAGTCCCAACGTACCGATTCCGGCTCAGCCGCCAGGTAGGCCGTGTCCACATCCACGCTGTCGGTAAACACCCAGCCAGTACGGCAGGCAATACCCGTCTGGTATTGGCCCTTTACCGCAGACTTCCCCTTGACGGGCAAAAGGCCTGCAGCCTCAGCGGCTGCTGCAAAAGCACTCTTTTGCCCTGTTTTTTGGCTCTTGTCGGCTGCCCTCCCTGTTGCCTTCATGTTGCGCCAACCCCATTTGGCAAGCCGGTACTCTTCTTTCGGCGCGGCCTGGTTGCCTGCCGGTCCACCAAGTCGGCAATGGTCTCACCTGTGCGGCTGGCAAACCCCGTCAGACCTCCCCACTCCGACTCGGCCGAATCGGTGGCGCCCGGGTCCAGCTTGGAAATATCCCGCACCGTCTGGTTGCGGTCAAAACAGTACACCCGGCAGTCTTTTTTCAGAATCACCCGGCCCAGCCCCTTGGCGTAATCGTTGTTCGGCAGGTCAAACAGAGCGCGAACGTCCGATTCAGTGCCGCCGAGTTGCTTGAACTCCTGCAGCGCCCACACCAGGTCCAGCACCACCGGCGAGTGGGTGGACAGCACCACCTTGTACCCCCGGCGCAACAACTCCATCACCAACAAAAGCACCGTGGCAATACCCTGGGGGTGAAGCCCCATTTCCGGCTCTTCAATCACCACCCAGTCAATCCCCGCACGTTTGCTGAGCTTGCCCGCAGGGCAAAGCCAGTAGAGGCCCAGCAGCAGTGGCGTGAATTCGCGCTGCCCCGCAG
>Ga0007791_10000064_pt1 | contig 25002 bp, 23 predicted proteins | sample CryBogmetaGMA05M_FD_60368 | JGI IMG/M metagenome (GOLD analysis project Ga0007791, IMG submission 60368) | Freshwater microbial communities from Crystal Bog, Wisconsin, USA - MA0.5M | ecosystem: Environmental > Aquatic > Freshwater > Lake | place: Crystal Bog, Wisconsin, USA | collected 2009-07-06 | reverse complement strand
CCCCCCCCACAACCCCCGAGTCCACTCCCACCGAGCGCCAGGTCTACCTGCCCAGCGCAGAATTTGTAAAGCATGCCACCATTTCCGGCATGGCGGCGTACGAGGCGCTGGTCCAGGAGTCGGTGCAGGACTACGAAGGCTACTGGGCACGGCTGGCGCGCGAGATGATCAGCTGGAAAGTGCCGTTCACGCAGGTGCTTGACGAGCGCAATGCGCCTTTTTTTACCTGGTTTGCCGATGGCCGCCTCAACGCCTCCTACAACTGCCTGGACCGCAACGTGGAACAGGGTCTGGGCGACAAGACGGCCCTGATCTTTGAGGCCGACGGCGGTGAAGTGACCCGCATCAATTACCGCGATCTGCTGGCGAAAACCAGCCAGATCGCCAACGGCCTGCGCTCCCTGGGCATCAAAAAGGGGGACCGGGTTGTCATCTACATTTCCATGTCCATCGACGGCGTGGCTGCGATGCAGGCCTGCGCCCGCATCGGCGCGACGCACTCCGTGGTGTTTGGCGGTTTCTCGGCCCAGTCCCTGCGTGACCGCATTGAGGACACCGGTGCCGTCGCCATCATTACCGCCGACCACCAGGTCCGGGGCGGCAAGCTGCTGCCTTTGAAAACGATTGTGGACGAAGCGCTGGCCCTGGGCGGCTGCGATTCCATCCGCCACGTGCTCGTGGTTCAGCGCAGCGGCAAAGAGGTCGCCATGACGGCAGGACGCGACCTCTGGATGGAAGCGCTGACATCGGCCCAGTCGACCTTGTGCGAACCCGAATGGGTCGAGGCCGAGCATCCCCTGTTCCTGCTCTATACCTCGGGCTCCACTGGCAAGCCCAAGGGCGTGCAACACTCCACGGGCGGTTACCTGCTGCATGCCGCACTGACCACGAAATGGACCTTCGACCTGAAGGCCGATGACGTCTTCTGGTGCACTGCGGATATCGGCTGGGTGACCGGCCACACCTACATCGCCTACGGCCCGCTGGCCCTGGGCGGAACCGAGATTGTGTTTGAGGGCGTGCCGACCTACCCCGATGCCGGACGCTTCTGGAAAATGATCCAGGACCACGGCTGCACCGTGTTCTATACCGCCCCTACCGCCATCCGTTCGCTGATCAAGGCAGCCGAAGCCAACGAGGCAGTCCACCCACGCAGCTACGAGCTGAGCAGCCTGCGCCTGCTGGGTTCGGTGGGCGAGCCGATCAACCCTGCCGCCTGGGAGTGGTACTACCGCAATGTCGGTGGCAGCCGCTGCCCGGTGGTGGACACCTTCTGGCAGACGGAAACCGGCGGCCACATGATCACGCCCCTGCCGGGGGCCACCCCCATGGTGCCCGGCTCCTGCACCCTGCCGTTTCCTGGCATTGACGCCGCCATCGTGGACGAAACCGGAAAAGATGTACCCCACGGGAGTGGCGGCATTCTGGTGGTCAAGCGGCCGTGGCCGGCGATGATCCGCAACATCTGGGGCGACCCGGAGCGCTTCAAAAAGAGCTACTACCCGGCAGACTTTCAGGGGCGCTACTACCTGGCCGGCGATGGCGCGATCCGTGATGCCAAGACCGGCTACTTCACCATTACGGGCCGCATCGACGACGTGCTCAATGTCTCCGGGCACCGCATGGGCACCATGGAGATCGAATCTGCACTGGTCTCCAAGACCGACCTGGTGGCCGAGGCCGCGGTGGTGGGGCGGCCGGACGACACCACCGGCGAAGCGATTTGTGCCTTTGTGGTGCTCAAGCGTGCGTTGCCGGTGGGCGATGAAGCCAAGGCGCTGGCCAAGGAATTGCGCGACTGGGTGGCCAAGGAAATCGGGCCGATTGCCAAACCCAAGGACATCCGCTTCGGCGAGAACCTGCCCAAGACCCGCTCCGGCAAGATCATGCGGCGTCTGCTGCGCAGCATCGCCAGGGGCGAGCCGATCACGCAGGACACATCCACCCTGGAGAACCCGGCAATCCTGGAACAACTCGGCCAGGCTTACTGAGCCGGGCCAGGGTTCGGGGCTATTGGCTCAGCACCCAGGCCACCAGTTTGCGGGCCTCGGCATCGCTGAGCTGGGGGTTGGAAGGCATCTTCACCACGCCCCAGACGCCGCCGCCGCCCGCCATGACCTTGGCAGTGAGTCTGGCCGGTGCGGACTTGTCCTCCCGGTACCGGGCGGCGACGTCCCGGTAGGATGGCCCCACCACTTTGTGGTCCAGGGCGTGGCAACTCATGCAATTCCTGGCGTTGGCCAGTGCCAGGTCGGCCTGGGCTGAGCCCGCTAAGCCCAGGCCAATGATGGCAGCGGCCAGCAAAAAGGATGGGTGCGTCATGGGAGTTCGCCTCACTGATTTACGTTAACATTCCACCATTCTCGGGCAAGCGCAGCGGAACGCAGCGTACCCGCAGAGCGGCACTGTTGACAACGTTGGATCCGGATCTTCCCATGTACCTTCTCCTTATCGGTCTGGCCCTGGTGGCCATGAAGTTTCTCCAGTTCGGCCCGGTGGCGACCTGGTCGTGGTTCCTGGTGCTGGCACCGTTCGCCCTGGCCATGGCCTGGTGGGCCTGGTCTGACGCCTCGGGATACTCCGCCCGCAAGGTCATGGAGGAGGCGGAACGCCGCAAGAAGCAACGGATCGAAGAGAGCCGCGCCAACATCGGCACCGCCTCCAGGAAGAACCGCACTTAATAATTGTCCAGCACCGCGCCCTTGCTGGCGGTCGAGGCATTGAAGGCAAATTTGGCCTGCACGCCACGCGTGTAGCGCGGAGCCGGCGCCTTCCAGGCGGCACGGCGCCGGGCCAGTTCCGCCTCATCCACATGCAGTTCCAGGTTCAGCCGGTGCGCATCGATGGTGATGGAGTCGTGCTCCTGCACCAGTGCAATCAGACCGCCGGCAGCCGCTTCCGGCGCCACATGTCCCACCACCATGCCCCAGGTGCCGCCGGAGAACCGCCCATCGGTGATCAGCCCGACGCTCTCGCCCAGGCCGGCGCCGATCAGCGCACCTGTGGGTGCCAGCATTTCCGGCATCCCCGGGCCGCCCTTGGGTCCCAGGTAGCGCAGCACCATCACGTCGCCGGCGACGATCTTCCCGGCCAGAATGGCCTGCAGTGCAGACTGCTCGTCGTCAAACACCCGCGCCGGGCCGGTCATCACCGGCTTTTTCAGCCCCGTGATTTTGGCAACCGCACCTTCGGGCGACAGATTGCCTTTGAGAATCGCCAGGTGCCCCTGGGCGTACATCGGGTTGGTGATGGGACGGATCACGTCCTGGTCGGCGCGCGGCACGGCGGGCACATCCTGCAGCACTTCGGCGATGGTCTGTCCGGTAATGGTGATGCAGTCGCCATGCAGCAGCCCGGCTGCCAGCAGTGTCTTCATGACCTGGGGAATGCCACCGGCCCGGTGCAAATCCACGGCCAGGTACTTGCCGCTGGGCTTGAGGTCGCAGAGCACCGGGGTTTTCTGGCGGACCCGCTCGAAATCTTCAATCGTCCACTCCACGCCCGCGGCATGGGCGATGGCCAGAAAGTGCAGCACGGCGTTGGTTGAGCCGCCGGTTGCCATGATCACCGCCACGGCGTTCTCGATGGACTTGCGCGTCACGATGTCGCGCGGTTTGAGGTCCTTTTTGATCGCCTCCACCAGCACCCGCGCCGATTCGCGCGCCGAAACCACTTTTTCTTCGTGGGGATTGGCCATGGTGCTGGAATAGGCCAGCGAGACCCCCAGCGCCTCGAAGGCGGAGCTCATCGTGTTGGCGGTATACATGCCGCCGCAGGAGCCGGTTCCGGGAATAGCGCGCAGCTCGATCTGGTGCAGGTCCTCGTCGCTCATGCGCCCGGCGGCGTTTTCGCCCACCGCCTCGAACACGCTCACAATATTCAGGTCGCGCCCCTGGTGGTTGCCGGGCAGAATCGTGCCGCCGTACACAAAAATTGCCGGCACGTTGGCGCGCAGCATGCCCATCAGGCCGCCTGGCATGTTCTTGTCGCAGCCGCCGACCACCAGCACCCCGTCCATCCACTGGCCCTGCACGCAGGTCTCGATACAGTCAGAAATGACCTCCCGGCTCACCAGCGAGTACTTCATGCCCTCGGTGCCCATGGCCATGCCATCCGAGATCGTGGGTGTTCCAAAAATCTGCGCGTTGCCACCCGCCTCTTCAATCCCCGCCACCGCTGCATCGGCGAGTTTTTGCAAGCCGCTGTTGCACGGGGTGATGGTGCTGTGCCCATTGGCAACGCCGACCATGGGCTTTTTGAAATCCGACTCCTCGTAGCCCATGGCGTAGTACATGGAACGGTTCGGCGCACGCGACTTTCCCTCGGTGATGTTTTTGCTGCGGGGGTTGAGCACGACAGGAGCGGTGGCCATGGTATGTTACGGGGTGAGTAAATGGTGCGCCATTTTAGGGTGTGCTGCGCAGCATGGGTGTGCCGGTCTGAAGCCCGTGCCTGCCAGCGCCCGGCATATCGACCGTCGATTCGAGAGTTGGTACCTGTTTGAATGATTCATCCTGACATTGATCCCATCGCGCTGCAGATCGGCCCGCTGGCCGTGCACTGGTATGGCCTGACCTACCTCGTGGCCTTCGGCCTGTTCATGTTTTTGGGTAGCCGGCGCCTGCGCCATGCGCCTTATGCCGGCCTTACCGGCGCCGCTGCCTGGCATTACAAGGACGTGGAGGACATTCTGTTTCTGGGCGTCATGGGGGTCATTCTGGGCGGTCGCATCGGCTACTGCCTTTTTTACAAGCCCGCCTACTACGCTGCCCATCCGCTGGAAGTGTTCGCCGTGTGGCAGGGGGGAATGAGTTTCCACGGCGGCATGCTCGGGGTAATCACCTCCATGGCGTGGTTCGCGCGCTCACGCGGCAAGCCATTCTGGCAGGTGGCGGACTTTGTGGCACCCTGCGTGCCCACGGGCCTGGCGTCCGGGCGGGTGGGCAATTTCATCAATGGCGAATTGTGGGGGCGCGTAGCCGACCCCGCGCTTCCCTGGGGCATGGTGTTTCGCGGCGCGGGCGCGCTGCCGCGCCATCCCTCGCAGGTCTACCAGTTCCTCATGGAGGGTCTGCTGCTGTTCGTGCTTCTGTGGTGGTACGCCAGGCGGGCACCGCGCCCGGGCCGGGTCGCAGCAGCCTTTCTTGCAGGTTACGGCGTGTTCCGGTTTATTGCGGAATTTTTTCGTGAGCCCGATGCGCACCTGGGCCTGCTGGCGCTGGGCATGAGCATGGGACAGTGGCTGTGCCTGCCCATGGTGGCCGCTGGCGCGCTGCTGTGGGTCTGGGCGGGCCGGGGCCGCAGATGAACCCCCCCCTGGACTACAGCGTGCACGACGGCGTCGCCCGTATCACCCTGCGCCGCGCGGACAAGTTCAATGCCATGTCGCGCGCGATGTGGCGGGCGCTGCGCGAGGCCCTGGACGCTGTTGCAACGGATGCCACGCTGCGCTGTGCAGTGCTGCGCGGGGAGGGCGGGCATTTTTGCGCCGGCGGCGACATTGCCGAGTACCCCGCATTCCGATTCGATCCGGTGCAGCTGCGCCATTTTCACGAGGTCGAGGTCTGGGGCGCCCTGCAAGCCCTGCTGGACTGCCCGGTGCCGGTGGTGGCGCTGATTGAGGGAAACTGCATGGGCGCAGGCCTGGAAATGGCGAGTTGCTGCGACATCCGGCTGGCAACACAGTCCGCCCGCTTTGGTGCACCGATTGCCCGGCTGGGCTTTCCGATGGCCCCGCGTGAAGCGGCCCTGGTGTCCCGGGCGGTGGGCGACGCCACAGCCCGCGCGATGCTGCTGGCCGCTGCGCTCTTTGACGCGCCGCAGATGGCCGCGCGCGGATTCCTGACGGCGACGGTGGCCGATGGCGAACTTGACGCCGCAGGCGAGGCCATGGTGCAGCGCATCGTGGCGCTGGCACCGCAGGCGGCACGCCTCAACAAGCAGACATTTTCTGCCCTCAATGGCCTTGCGGGCCAGGAAATACCAGGGCATGACGCTATAAAAAGTAGAGCATATGGCAGCCCGAACCCATATGCCTATGCCGCCAGCGAGGAACACCGTGAAGGCATTTCCGCCTTTTTGGACAAGCGACAACCCCACTTCTGAATTCCATGCGAAATACCCTGCCTACCCCTTCAACGACGCCTGCGGCACAGCACGCACCGGCCGCACAGCACAACCTGTTCTTTGCCCTGCACAGCGCCTTTCCTGCGGACCGCAGTGCCTGCGCGGTAGAGACCGAGACCGGCCTGCAGTACTCTTGGCAGGACCTGTCGGACGCCAGCGCCATGGTGGCCAACCTGCTGGCGTCACTGGAGCTCAAACCCGGGGCGCGCATTGCCGTGCAGGTCGAGAAGTCGGTCGAAGCCCTGATCCTGTACCTCGCGACCCTGCGCGCCGGGCTGGTCTACCTGCCCCTCAATACCGCCTACCAGAGTGCCGAGATGGGCTACTTCCTCGAGGACGCGCGCCCGGATGTGGTGGTGTGCAGCGGGGGCAACTTCGGCTGGGTCAGCAAGCTGGCGTTTCTGGCCGGAACCCGCTATGTTTTCACGCTCAACCTGGACCGCACCGGCTCCCTGCTGGAGCGTGCGGCGCAATTCCCCCGGCAGCACGCTGTGGCCGCGCGCGCGCCCGGCGACCTCGCCGCCATCATCTACACCAGCGGCACTACGGGACGCAGCAAGGGCGCCATGCTGTCGCACGGCAACCTGCTCAGCAATGCGCGGGTGCTGCAACGCTACTGGGGCTGGCGCAGCGCCGCACAGGGTGGCGACGTGCTGATTCACGCGCTGCCGATCTTCCACGTGCACGGCCTGTTCGTGGCCATCCACGGGGCGCTGATCAACGGCAGCAAGATGATCTGGTGTGCCCGCTTCGACCCCGCCACCGTACTGGCAAAAATGCCGGAAGCGACGGTTTTCATGGGGGTGCCCACGCTGTACGTGCGCCTGCTGGCCGAGCCTGGCCTGACTGCGTCGGTGGCGCGCAACATGCGCCTCTTTGTTTCCGGCTCCGCCCCGATGCTGATCGACACCTTCGATGCGTGGCAGGCGCGCACCGGCCACACGATTCTGGAGCGTTACGGCATGAGCGAGACCGTGATGCTCACCTCCAACCCCTGCGCCGCGGCAGACGGGCCGCGCCTGGGCGGCACCGTCGGCAAGCCCCTGCCCGGGGTGCAGCTGCGCGTGGCCGGTCAGGACGGGCGCGAGCAACCCCCCGGCGAAATCGGTGATATCCAAGTCCGGGGTGATGGCGTGTTCCAGGGCTACTGGAACATGCCCGAGAAGACCCGCGAGGAATTCACCCCGGATGGTTTCTTCAAGACTGGCGATGTCGGCAGAGTAGACGCCAATGGCTATGTGACCATCGTCGGGCGCAGCAAGGACCTGATCATCAGTGGTGGCTACAACGTCTACCCGGCAGAACTCGAAGGCTTTATCAATGCCATCGCCGGCGTGGCAGAAAGTGCGGTCGTGGGGGTGCCGGATCCGGATTTTGGTGAAGTCGGCGTGGCGGTGGTGGTGCCCAAGGCGGGCGCTGCGCTGCAGCCGGTGGCCATCATCGGCCACCTCAAGGCCACGGTGGCCAACTTCAAGGTGCCGAAGCGCTGCTTTATCGTGGACCAGCTGCCCCGCAATGCCATGGGCAAAGTCCAAAAAAACCTGCTGCGCCAGCAATTTGCGCAGCCTGCCCCAATCTGAGCGCAATCACCGATATCATGGGTTTTCGGGGATGGTCCCCGATCAAGGGTCAATGCAATGCGCGTAGCACAGGTAGTGGTCGAAAGCAGCCCTGGCGGCGCGTCACTTTTCGCGCCGCTGGCGGCGCTGGCGCCCGACCTGGTTCTGGCCTTTGGTTCGGTGGCCCGGCTGCAGCAATGGGCGCCGGTGTTGGGCGCGGCACTGGGCCATGCCAGTCTGGTGGGGTGCTCCACGGCCGGCGAGATCTCGGACGAGGGTGTGACCGATGACAGCCTGGTCGTCACGGCGGTGTCCTTCGGCGCGAGCCGGGCGGTGCAGGTCAGCACCGAGCTGCGTGGCATGGAGGATTCGGCAGATGCCGGGGGTCGTCTGGCTTCGGCGCTTTCGCGCGACGGGCTGCGCGCGGTGCTGGTATTTGGCCAGGGGGTTCAGATCAACGGCAGTGCGGTGCTTTCTGGCATGACCGCCGTGGTCGGCCCCGGCATTCCGATCACGGGGGGCCTCGCGGGCGATGGCGGCGCCTTTGCCCGGACCTGGATCCTCGACCAGGCCGGCGTCAGCGAAACCCGCTTGGTCTGCGTAGGCCTGTATGGGGACCGGCTGGTGTTCTCCCATGGCTCCTACGGCGGATGGGAGCCTTTCGGCCCGGCGCGCAAGGTCACGCGCTGCGTGAGCAACGTGTTGTACGAACTCGATGGCGAGCCCGCGCTGGACGTCTACAAGCGCTACCTGGGCGACTACGCCAAGGACCTGCCGGCCTCGGGCCTGCTGTTTCCGTTGGTCATGCTGGCCGCCGACCACCAGGCGCTGGGCCTGACGCGCACCATTCTGGCAGTGGACGAGGGTTCCGGCAGTCTGACGCTGGCCGGGGACATCGATCCGGACGGCTACCTCAAGCTGATGCACGCCAGCACCGATGCGCTGGTGGAGGGTGCGGAAAAGGCCGCCCAGGCGGCCCAAGCCATGCGCATCCACCAGGGCCCTACGCTGGCGCTGATGGTCAGCTGCGTGGGGCGCAAGCTGGTGATTGGTGGACGGGCCGAGGAAGAGGTGGAGGCGGTGGCCGATGTGTTCGCAGCGGATGTCACCGCCGCGGGCTTCTATTCCAATGGAGAGATGTGCCCTATGCGCCAGGGCGACGAGTGCAAGCTGCACAACCAGACCATGACCATTAGCTGCCTGTCGGAATCCCTTTGACGCGGCAGTTCGCATCCCCATGCACAAGCTCCTAGCGCGCCAGCTCAAGCGGCTGTTCGGCATGGACGAGGCGCAGTTCGCTGCAGTGCAGGACGAGTTCCTGCGTCTGGCTGCATCGGGCACCCTGTCTGCGCCGGCTGCTGCGGCGCTGGGTGGAATCGGCGCGTTGGTGCTGCGGGTGGACGAAGTCTATGCCCAGTATGACCGCGACCTGGACCTCAAGGCCCGCAGCCTGGCCCTGAGCTCGGTCGAACTCACCCAGGCCAACACCCGTCTGCGCGAGGAGCTCGCCAGCCGAACCCGTGCCATGGAATCGCTGCGCGCGACCGCGCTGGACCTGATGAATGTGGTCGGCATGGAGCCACCGGCGCAGGTTGATGACAACCTCGAGGGCCTCTCGGCCCTGATGGGCGCCCTGGTCCAGCGCCAGGAGGCCACCCAGCGTGATTTGTATGCAGCGTTGACCGACCTGGAGTCGCAAAAATTTGCACTCGATGCGCATGCCATCGTCAGCACCACCGACCTGCAGGGCAGCATCACTTACGCCAACGACAAGTTTTGCGAGGTGAGCGGCTATTCCCGCAGCGAGCTGATCGGCCAGAACCATCGCATCGTCAGTTCCGGCGTGCATCCGCCTTCCTTTTTCGCCCTGTTGTGGACAACCATCCTTGCCGGCGAGGTCTGGCATGGCGAAATCTGCAACCGGAGCAAGTTCGGCGCCCTGTTCTGGTTCCAGTCCACCATCGTTCCGGTGCGCGACGAAAGCGGCGCGGTCTGCAAGTTCATTGCCATCCGCACCGACATCAGCCAGCGCAAGGAAATGCAGGCCACGATCCAGGCGGCCGAGGCACGGCTGCGCCGCATCACCAATGCGGTGCCTGGCGTGGTGTTCCAGTGGCATGCCGGTGCCACCAGCAACCGCTGCACCTTTATCAACCCGCGGGTCAAGGAAATGCTGGGCTGGAGTGTCGCCATGGTGATGGCCGACACCTCGCTGCTGTTTCGCCAGACGCTGCCCGAGGACCGCGCGATGGTGTTTGAAGGCATACAGCAGGCGGTCCGTAACCGGGCGCCCTGGCGCTGCGAATACCGGGCGCGCATGGCCAGTGGCGAGGTGCGCTGGATCCGCGCCGAAATCAATCCCGAGGCTGAACTGGCGCCCGATGGCAGCGCTGTTTTCACGGGCATCCTGCAGGACGTTACCGAGCGCAAACAGGTCGATGCGCGCCTGCGCGAAGTGACCCAGAACGTGCCCGTGGTGGTGTTCCAGTACTTGATGGCCGACGATGGCCGCATTGTGGTGACCTTCATGGGCGACGCCATCGAGGCCATCTGCGGCTTGCGTCCGGAGGCCATCATGCAGTCCAGCCGGCTGCTGCTGGGCCAGGTTCACCCCGATGACCAGGCCCTGCTCCGTGCGGCGCTCGGGCCGGCCAATGCCCAGGCCCAGGCCCAGGTACTGGACTTGCGCATGTTGCACAAGCACAGCGGTGCCACGCTCTGGATCCATGGCGAGGCGCACCCCCGGCAACTGCCCGAGGGCAACTGGGTCTGGAACGGTTATTTCACCGACGTGACCGAAGCCAAGCAAATTGCGGCCGAATTGCAAAGCGCCCGCGATGCGGCCATCGCCGCCAGCCGCGCCAAGTCGGAATTCTTGGCCAATATGAGCCACGAGATCCGCACCCCCATGAACGGTGTCATGGGCATGACCGAACTGCTGCTCGATACGCCGCTGGATGGCGAACAGGCCGAGTACGTCGGCATCGTCAAGTCCTCGGCCGATGCCCTGCTGCGGGTCATCAACGACATCCTGGACTTTTCCAAGATCGAGGCCGGCAAGCTGCTGATCGAGCGCATTGCTTTTGACCCGGGCCGCGCCCTGTCCGATAGCCTGAAGTCGCTGGCCCAGCGCGCCCAGGCCAAGGGCCTGGCGCTGGCTTGCGAGATCGCCGACGACGTTCCTGCCAGCGTGATCGGTGATCCGGGCCGCCTGCGCCAGATTGTTGTCAATCTGGTGGGCAATGCGATCAAATTCACCGACCGGGGCAGTGTGGCGCTGCGGCTGCAGCGCCTGGGCAGCACGGTTGAAGGATCGGTGCTGCAGGTCTCGGTCAGCGACACCGGAATCGGCATTGCGCCGGACAAGCTTGACACCATTTTTGAAGCCTTTTCTCAGGAAGACAGCTCCACCACCCGCCGATTTGGGGGCACTGGGCTGGGGTTGACCATCAGCGCGCGCCTGGTGGAGGCGCTGGGCGGCCGTATCTGGGTGGAAAGTCGCCCTGGCAGCGGCAGCGTGTTTCACTTCACACTGGAGGTGGGTACGGACCCCGGTCGCACCGGGGCTGCCTTGCCGGCGCCGGGACAGATGGCCAGCGCTGTCGAAATTGCCTCTGCCGGAAAGGAGCCCGCATCCTTAGGAGGGCAGGGCGGGCTCGCGGTTCTGCTGGTGGAGGATCACCTCATCAACCAGAAGATCGCCGTGCTCATGCTCGAGCGCTGGGGCCACCGGGTGACCGTGACCGGAGACGGCCAGCATGCGCTCGATGTGCTTGCCAGGACGCGCTTCGACGTGGTGCTGATGGACGTGATGATGCCGGTCATGGACGGCCTCGAGGCCACGCGACGCATCCGCGCTGCCGAGGCCACCGGCGGGGCCGGATCGGGGCGTTTGCCCATCATCGCCATGACCGCAAATGCCATGCCCTCCGACCGGCAGGCCTGCCTAGACGCCGGCATGGACGACTATGTTTCCAAACCCATCCAGGCGCCGGCGCTGCGGCAATTGCTGGAAAAAGTGGGGGCGCGCTAGAATGTGTGCCAGCGCACCAAGACGGCGAAGCCCGTCGGCGCATATCCACGGGGGAAATGTGCTTTGATGCAGCAGAATGTTCTGATCGTTGACGAATCGCAGAGCAACCTGGTCGCCATCAGCGAGCTGGTGAACAAAATGGGTGACTGCGTCCCCCATGTTTTCCTGCTTGCCAGCGAGGCGCTGGCCTGGACCCGGCACAACGTCCCGGACCTGGTCATCGTGGACCTGATGCGTGGTGAAATCGGCCTGCAATTCATCGAGCGGCTGCGCCAGAACCCGGTCTGCGCGCTGGTTCCCATCCTGATGACCACGGCCAGCGACCAGAAGCACTTCCGCTACCGTTCACTCGATGTGGGTGCCAACGACTGCCTGGTCAAGCCGGTCGACAAGGTCGAGTTCCTGGCCCGGGCGAAAAACCTGCTCAGCCTGAACCGGGCCCGGCGTGACCTGGCCGCGCGCAACGCTTCGCTGGACGAAGAAGTGCGCATCCGCACCCAGGAGGTATTGGACCGGGAGCAGGAGACCGTGTTCCGGCTGTCCCTGGCGGCGGAGTACCGCGACCCCGAGACCGGGGCCCACATTCTGCGCATGGCCAACTATTCCAAGCTCATTGCGCGTGAACTGGGCCTGTCTGCCGATGTCCAGAAACTGGTGCTGGAGGCCGCGCCCCTGCATGACATTGGCAAGGTCGGTATCACTGACAACATCCTGCTCAAGCCCGGGCGCCTCAACCCGGCGGAGTTCGAGGTGATGAAAAAGCACGCCAGCATCGGCCACGAATTGCTCAACGGCAGCAGTTCGCGCGTGCTGCAGACCGGTGCCGAAATTGCGCTCGGGCACCACGAAAAATTTGACGGCAGCGGCTACCCCCAGGGCTTACGCGGGCAGGACATTCCGATCTACAGCCGCATCGTCGCCGTGGCGGACGTGTTTGACGCTTTGGGTTCGGACCGGCCCTACAAGCGCGCCTGGAAGGATGAGGCAGTGCTCGATTTTCTGCAGGCCGGCTCCGGCACCCATTTCGACCCGGAGTGCGTGGGCGCCTTCCTCAGTGCCTGGGACGACGTGGAAAAAATCCGCTCCACCTTCCATGAGGACATTCCGGCCGAACCGGAAGACCTCTGGCGGGCCAGCCAGATTGCTTCGTTTTAAATAGCAGCAAGCCCTTGTGGATCAAGGGTTGCAGCCAGTTTTACTTCAGAACCAGAACCGGAACGGTGGCATGCGTGAGCACATGCTGGGTCTCGCTGCCCAGCAGCAGCCGCTGGATGCCCTTGCGGCCGTGCGAGGCCATCACGATCAGATCGCACTGCTGCTTCTTGGCGGCAGCGAGGATGGCTTCGGACACCACATCGGACTTCACGGTCAATGCCTTGGCCGTCACGCCCTTGGCCGCTGCCGCTGCCTTGACCGCGTCGACAACGGCCTGCGCCGCCTCGGTCCAATGCTTTTCGACTTTCTGGACCTCGGCCACCGACAGCACGATGCCGCCCTCGAAATAGCTCTGCGGGTAGCGCGGCACCACCTTGACCACCACCAGTTCGGCGCCGCACAGGGCGGCCAGGGCGATGGCGCTGGTGGTGGCGTTTTTCGACAGTTTGGAGCCGTCGGTGGTGACCAGAATCTTTTGGTACATGGCTGTCTCCGTTTGCAATAGAAGGCCCGAGCGTAGGCCGCTGGGCGCGGCCTGTCTTGATCTGTGTCAAGGTTTGTTTGCGGCCCCTCGGCCACACTGGGGCCATGCTGACCGACCCCCTTGCGGCCGCCGCTGCGCGGCCCGTGCCGCACGCCCCTGACGCACTGGCGTTGCTTGACGACCCGCAGGAGTGGGTGGCCTTCAGCCGCCCCTTGGCTTCCGGGCCAGACCTGTGGGAGTCCAGCGTGGTCATCGAGGGTATGCACTGTGCGGCTTGCGCGGTGGCGGTGGAGTCGGCGCTGGCCGGCGTGGCCGGCGTGCTGCGCGCCGAGGTCAGCGCCGCCAGCCACCGGGCCCGGCTGGTCTGGTCGAGCACGCGTGCCAAACCTTCGGACTGGATGCAGGCGCTGCAGCGCATCGGCTACCGCGCCGTGCCGGCCAACGACCTCTTTGCTAGCGAACGCCGGCGCCGCGAAACCCGCAAGGCCCTGTGGCGCTGGCTCGTGGCAGGTTTTTGCATGATGCAGGTGATGATGTATGCCTACCCGGCTTACACCGCCCGCCCCGGTGACCTCACGGCCGAGATGGAGCAGTTGCTGCGCTGGGCCTCGTGGGTGCTGACGCTGCCGGTGCTGCTGTTTTCTTGCGGTCCGTTTTTTGCCAGTGCGCTGCGCGACCTGCGCCAGCGCCGCATCGGCATGGACCTGCCGGTGGCCCTGGGCATGGCGATGACGTTTGCCGTCAGTACGGCCGGCACCTTCGAGCCTGCGGGTCCGTTCGGGCGGGAGGTCTATTTTGATTCCCTCACCATGTTCGTGTTCTTCCTGCTCAGCGGACGCTGGCTCGAACTGCGCCTGCGTGACCGCACCGCCGGCGCCCTGGAGGCGCTGATGAACCGACTTCCCGACAGCGTCGAGCGGCGCTGCGCCGACGGCAGCTTCGAGCGTGTGGCGGTGCGCCGGCTGCAGCCGGGTGACCTGCTGCGGGTCCGACCCGGCGAGGCCATCGCTGCCGATGGCCGCATTGAAGAGGGGCACACGCAGGTCGACGAGGCCCTGCTCACCGGGGAGTCGCGCCCGCTGGCGCGCGCGGTGGGCGCGCAGGTAGTGGCTGGCAGCCACAACCTGAGCGCTACGGTGCTGGTGCGTGTGGAGCAGGTCGGTGCAGCGACGCGTTTTGCCCAGATTGTTGCCCTCATGGAGAGCGCCTCCACCACCAAGCCACAGGCCGTGCTGCTGGCCGACCGGCTGGCGCGACCCTTTCTGCTGGTGGTGCTGTTCTCAGCGGCGGCCGCCTGCGCCTGGTGGTGGGATGTGGACCACGAGCGCGCCCTGATGGTGGCGGTGGCGGTGTTGGTGGTCACCTGTCCCTGCGCACTGTCGCTGGCCACGCCTGCGGCGCTGCTGGCTGCCGCTGGCCGGCTGGCGAGCGGCGGGGTACTGGTGCGCCGGCTGCAGGCGTTGGAAGCCCTGGCCCGGGTCGACACCATGGTGTTCGACAAGACCGGCACCTTGACCAGCAACACCCCGGCGCTGGGCGATATCCGGACGCGCCTTGGCACCACGCCCGCTGTGGCCCTGGAAATGGCCGCAGCCCTGGCCGCCCATTCCCTGCACCCGGTCTCGCGCGCCCTGGTGCAGCAGGCCGGACTGCGGCGCGCGCAAGACCCGGCGCTGGCAGCAGCCGGCACGTGGACCTGCGAGGGCGCCTCCGAGACGCCGGGGCAGGGCGTGCAGGGCCTGGTTCGCCCGGCCTTGTGGGCTGCGGCGCCCGCAGTGCCGCTGCGCCTGGGATCAGCCCTGTTTTGTTCTGCCACGCCCGGCACCGCGCCGGAGGTGCACCTCAGCGACGCCGCCGGCTGGTTGGCCACCTTCGGCCTGCGCGAGGCGCTGCGCGCCGATGTGCGCGCCGCCGTGCAGGCACTGGCACAGTCTGGCGTAGACGTGCGCATGCTCTCTGGCGACCGGCCTGACGCTGCGGCGCGGGTAGCCGCTGCCGCCGGCATTGCCCATGCCAGTGGCGGCTGCTCACCGGCCGACAAGCTGCAGGCCCTGGCCACGCTGCAGTCCCAGGGGCGCACCGTGGCGATGGTCGGCGACGGCATGAACGACACGCCGGTGCTGGCCGCCGCTGCCGTCTCGTTTGCCTTCGGGCAGGCCGTGCCCCTGGCCCAGGCCCGGGCGGATTTTGTCGTGCCCGGAGACCGGCTGATGGCGGTGGTGCAGACGCTGCAGGTGTCGCGCAAAGCGATGGCGGTGGTGCGCCAGAACCTGCTCTGGGCGCTGGTGTACAACGCCGCCTGCATTCCCCTGGCCATGGCCGGCTGGCTGCCAGCCTGGCTGGCGGGTCTGGGCATGGCCGGCAGTTCGCTGGTGGTGGTGCTCAATGCGCTGCGCATCAGCGCCAACGCACCGCAGGATGCCTGATGGACATCCTCTACCTCCTGATCCCTTTGTCGGTAGTGCTGGTGTTTCTGATCCTCGCCGGTCTGTGGTGGGCGGTCGACAGCGGTCAGTTCGAGGACATCGAGGAAGAAGGCGCGCGCATCCTGCGCCAGGACGACGGCGAATAAGGGGTGTTTCTTGCCTTGACTTGATGCAAGTCAAGAACCCTTTGCATGACCCAGGTCAAACTTTTGGTCAGCGATTCAACAGAGGTACCTATGGCATTTTCCAACCAGAGCGCAACCCAGTACAACGACACGGTGGTGCGGCAGTTTGCCGTCATGACCGTGGTGTGGGGTGTTGTCGGCATGCTGGTCGGCGTGGTCATCGCCGCCCAGCTCACCTGGCCCGAACTCAACCTGGGTATCCCTTGGCTGAGCTACGGCCGATTGCGGCCGCTGCACACCAACGCCGTCATCTTCGCCTTTGGCGGCTGTGCCCTGTTTGCCTCGGCCTACTACGTGGTGCAGCGCACCTGCCAGGTGCGCCTGTTCAGCGACACGCTGGCCGCCTTCACCTTCTGGGGCTGGCAGCTGGTCATTGTGGCCGCCGCGATCTCGCTGCCGCTGGGCTACACCCAGGGCAAGGAATACGCCGAGCTGGAGTGGCCCATCGACATCCTCATCACCCTGGTCTGGGTGTCCTATGCCATCGTATTTTTTGGCACGCTCGGTACCCGCAAGGTGCGCCACATCTATGTGGCCAACTGGTTCTTCGGCGCCTTCATCCTGGCGGTGGCGCTGCTGCACCTGGTCAACAGTGCGGCGGTGCCCGCCAGCTGGATGAAGTCCTACTCGGCCTATGCCGGTGTGCAGGACGCCATGGTGCAGTGGTGGTACGGCCACAACGCGGTAGGCTTTTTCCTGACTGCCGGCTTTCTGGGCATGATGTATTACTTCATTCCCAAGCAGGCCGGCCGCCCGGTGTACAGCTACCGCCTGTCCATCGTCCACTTCTGGGCGCTGATTTTCACTTACATGTGGGCCGGTCCCCACCACCTGCACTACAGCGCACTGCCGGACTGGACCCAGTCGGTCGGCATGGTGTTCTCGTTGATCCTGCTGGCGCCGAGCTGGGGCGGCATGATCAACGGCATCATGACGCTCTCGGGCGCCTGGCACAAGCTGCGGGACGACCCGATCCTGCGCTTTCTGATCGTGTCCTTGTCGTTTTACGGCATGTCCACCTTCGAGGGGCCCATGATGTCCATCAAGACCGTCAATGCCTTGAGCCACTACACCGACTGGACGATTGGCCATGTGCACTCGGGCGCGCTGGGCTGGGTGGGGCTGGTCAGCATGGGCTCCATGTACTACCTGATTCCGCGGCTGTTCGGCCAGAAGCAGATGTACAGCGTCAAGGCCATCGAGCTGCATTTCTGGATCGCCACCATCGGCATCGTCATCTATATCGCCGCCATGTGGATCGCCGGCGTCATGCAGGGCCTGATGTGGCGCGGCATCAACCCCGACGGCACCCTGACCTACACCTTTGTGGAAAGCGTCAAGGCCACCTATCCCTTCTATGTGGTGCGCCTCTTGGGTGGCCTGCTGTACTTCGGCGGCATGCTGCTCATGCTCTGGAATACATGGAAAACCGTCACCGGTGGACGCGCCGTCAGCGTCACCGTACCCGGCATTGTGGCCCCGGCCTGAAGGAGATCACAGCATGGCAAACCCATCCAAACCTGGCCTGTCCCACGAAAAGATCGAGACCAACAATTTCCTGATGATCGTGCTCATCCTGCTGGTCCTGCTGGCCGGCGGCATGGTCGAGATTGTTCCCCTGTTCTTCCAGAAGTCCACCACCGAGCCGATTGCCGGCGTGCTGCCCTACACCGCGCTGCAACAGGCCGGCCGCGACATCTACACCCGCGAGGGCTGCTACAACTGCCACTCGCAGATGATCCGGCCGTTCCGCGCCGAGACGCTTCGCTATGGCCACTACTCGGTGGCCGGCGAATCGGTGTACGACCACCCGTTCCAGTGGGGCAGCAAGCGCACTGGCCCGGACCTGGCGCGGGTGGGCGGCAAGTACAGCGATGACTGGCACCGCATCCACCTGAACAATCCGCGCGACCTGGTGCCCGAATCCAATATGCCAGCCTACCCGTGGCTGGAGCAGTCGCTGGTGGACGCAGCTTCCATGCCGGCGCACTTGCGGGCCCTGCGCCGCGTGGGCGTGCCTTACACCGACGCCCAGATTGCGCAGGCCGCGCAAGACGTCCAGGGCAAGACCGAACAGGAGGCCCTGATTGCCTACCTGCAGGTCCTGGGCCTGGCCCTCAAATAAGCGAACCAGAGCGAAACATGGACATTGACATCAACACCCTGCGTTCTGCCGCCACCGTGCTCAGCCTGGTGCTGTTCATCGGCATCATGGTGTGGGCCTGGTCCCGCAAGCGGCAGGACGAATTCGCCGAGGCGGCGCAAATTCCCTTTGAGCAGGACGGATCATGAGCGACTTCACCCACAGTTTCTGGTCGGTCTATGTGGCCGGCATCACCATCGTCTCCATCCTCGCCTGCCTGGTCCTGCTCTGGGTCACCGGCAAGGTTCGGGGCACGCCGTCCGGGGACAACACCACCGGCCACGTCTGGGATGGCGACCTGCGCGAAATGAACAACCCGCTGCCGCGCTGGTGGGTTGGCCTGTTCGTCCTCACCATCCTGTTCGGTGCGGTCTATCTGGTGCTGTACCCCGGCCTGGGCAGCTACGCCGGGCAGGCGGGCTGGACTTCGCGCGGCCAGTTGGAGGCCGAGGTGGCCGCGGGCGAAGCCAACGTGGCGCCGCTGTACGCCCGCTTTGCCGCCATGCCCGTCGAACAGGTGGCACGCGACCCGCAAGCCCATGCCATGGGCGAGCGCCTGTTCATGAACAACTGCTCCCAGTGCCACGGTTCGGATGGGCGCGGCGGCAAGGGCTTTCCCAACCTGACGGACAAGGACTGGCTGCATGTCGGCACGCCTGAGAAAATCGTGGAAACCCTGAACCTGGGCCGCGTTGGCCAGATGCCTCCCATGGCTGCGGCCGTGGGCACGCCCGATGACGTCAAGAACGTGGCGAACTACGTTCTGAGCCTGTCGTCGAGCCCGCACGACTCGGTGCGCGCCAGCCTGGGCAAGCCCAAGTTCGCGGTCTGCGCTGCCTGCCACGGCGCCGATGGCAAGGGCAACCAGGCCCTGGGCGCGCCCAACCTGACCGATGACATCTGGCTGCACGGCTATGGCGAAGCGGCGATCGTCGCCATGGTCAACAACGGCAAGGTCAACCAGATGCCGGCGCAGGGCCAGAAGCTGTCCGCCGCCCAGATCCATGTGCTGGCGTCCTATGTGTGGGGCATGTCCAACCTGGCTGCGGCAACGCCCTGAGCGGGGGCCTCCTTGGTGAATCCGGTCATACCGATCACGCCCGTGCAAGACGGGGACGCCGTCATGGTGTCCCTGTACGAGGCGCACAAGAAAATCTACCCCCGCAGCGTCTCGGGCCGCTTTGCCAACTGGCGCTGGGCGGTGGTGGCCCTGACGCAACTCGTGTTCTACGGCCTGCCCTGGCTGCAGTGGGGGCAGCGCCAGGCGGTGCTGTTCGATCTGGAGGCGCGCCGCTTCTACATTTTTGGCCTGGTGCTGTACCCGCAGGACTTCATCTACCTCACCGGCTTGCTGGTGATCAGTGCGTTCGCCCTGTTCCTGTTCACCGCCGTGGCCGGCCGCCTGTGGTGCGGTTATGCCTGCCCGCAGACGGTCTATACCGAAATTTTCCTCTGGCTGGAAAAGCGCACGGAAGGCAACCGCTCCGCGCGCATGCGTCGCGATGCCGGGCCCTGGAGTGCCGACAAAGCCCTGCGCAAGCTGGCCAAGCACGGCCTGTGGCTGGCGCTGTCGCTGTGGACGGGCTTTACTTTTGTGGGCTACTTCACGCCCATCCCGGCGCTGGCCGGCGAAGTGCTGGCCCTGAACATGGGCTCCTGGGAAATTTTCTGGATGCTGTTCTACGGCCTGGCGACCTACGGCAACGCCGGCTTCATGCGGGAGCAGGTCTGCAAGCACATGTGCCCGTATGCCCGCTTCCAGAGCGCCATGTTCGACCGCGACACCCTCATCGTCACCTACGACGCGGCCCGTGGCGAGCCACGCGGCGCCCGCGCCCGCAAGGCCGATCTGGCGACGCTGCAACTGGGCGCCTGTGTCGACTGCAGCCTGTGTGTGCAGGTCTGCCCCACCGGCATCGACATTCGCCGCGGCCTGCAGTACGAATGCATTGGCTGCGGCGCTTGCGCCGATGTCTGTGACACCGTGATGGACAAGGTCGGCTATGCCCGCGGCCTGGTGCGCTACTCCACCGAAAACGCCCTGGACCAGCACTGGACGCGCGCGCAAACCCTGCGCCACGTGTTGCGGCCGCGGGTGCTGGTGTACACCGCCATCCTGGCGGTGGTGGTGCTGGCCATGGGCTGGAGCCTGGCGGTGCGCGCGCCGTTCCGGGTGGATGTGGTGCGCGACCCGGGCGCGCTGGCGCGCATGGCCAGCGGCGGGCGCATCGAAAATGTCTACCGCCTGCAGATCATGAACGCCACCGAGTCTGCACAGCGCCTGCGCATTGGCGTCGATGGTCTGCCCGGCCTGGCGGTGGTGTCGGATAACGTGGCCCTTGTGGATGCCACCGCCTCGCGCTGGGTCGCCGTGCGGGTGCAGGCCCCCTATGCGGGCGCGGTGCCGGGCTCGCACCCCATCCATTTCCATATTCAGGCGGTGGACGCCCCCGCCCATGTGACCGAGAAATCTGTTTTCATTGTTCCCCAGTAAGGAAGCACCATGACCCAACGTCCTGCATTTCTGCCCACCCAAGCCCCCAGGCCCTGGTACCGCTACGGGCTGGTGTGGATGGTGTTGGGTGGCCCGGCGGTGGTGGTGGTGGCCAGTTTCATCACGCTGTACCTGGCCGTCACGCGGCCGGATCCGGTGCTGGAGTCGCGCCCCGCGCCGGTGTCGGCCCCCACGGGGCTGGCACCCGCCATGGAAGCCCGCAACCATGCGGCCACCGCCGCCCACACGCCGGCAGACGCACCATGATGTCCGGCAAACGGCTCATGTGGGTGCTGTCACCCGCGTTCATGATGGCCTGTGTGCTCGAGGCCCTGGTGTTTGGCATGGTGGACCCGCAGGGTCTGTACTGGTTTGGCACGCACGTGGAAATGTCGCGCCAGGCGGTGTATGCCCTTGCGTTTTTCGCGTTCTGGAGCATCTGCGCCTGCGGTGGCGCGCTCACCATCCTGCTCTCCATCGAGCCCGACGAAATCAACACGGCCGCCCCACAGGGCGGCCGGGACCACAGCACCTAGCCCAGCGCTAGCGGTGCTCGCGGGCGCTGATGAGCTGCTTGAGCGCCGCTGTGTTGCGGATGTGCACGTGGCGCTGCTTCACATCCACAATGCCCTCGTCCACAAACTTGGAGAAGGTGCGGCTCACCGTTTCTAGCTTGAGCCCGAGGTAGCTGCCGATCTCTTCGCGCGTCATCCGAAGCACCAGTTCCGACTGGGAAAAGCCCCGGGCATGGAGTCGCTGCACCAGGTTGAGCAGGAAGGCGGCGAGCCGCTCCTCGGCGCGCATGCTGCCGAGCAGCAGCATCACGCTGTTCTCGCGCACGATCTCGCGGCTCATGATCTTGTGCACATGGTGCTGCAGGGCACTCACCTTGCGCGACACCTCTTCGATACGGTCAAAGGGCAGCACGCACACCTCGGCGTCCTCCAGGGCAATGGCGTCGCAGGTGTGGCGGTCGTTGACGATGCCATCGAGCCCCACCATTTCGCCCGCCATCTGGAAACCGGTCACCTGGTCGCGGCCATCCTCGGAGGCCACGCTGGTCTTGAAGAAGCCGATGCGGATGGCGTAGAGGCTGGTGAACTTTTCGCCGTTGCGGTACAGGCTGGCACCCCGCTTGATCCTGCGCCGGTTGGCCACCATTTCGTCGAGCTCATGCATTTCGCCGGCGTTGAGCCCGAGCGGCATGCACAGCTCGCGCACATTGCACGTGGAACACGCTGTCTTGAGCGCATGGGTATGCATCTCGACCACGTTGTTCGTTGGCGCAATGGCTATACAGGCATGTTCAGTGCCGTTGTAAGCCGACTTGAAAGTATTTTCTTCCATAGCGTTTCCCCCTGTGTTATTCACTGACACAACGCAATTCTGGTCTTGTATCTGGCAGAACCTTTGATCCAGATCAAAGGACTTGATATAGGGTGCGGTATCGTCCTGACCAACGTCAAGTTTATAGCCCCGCGACAACAAGGTTCTGGAGACCTGCCATGGACGACCTCATTACCCATCCCGAGTTGCTGTTTTCAGCAGAATTGCTCGATCGCTACCCCGCCCCCGGCGCACGCTACAGCTCGTATCCCACCCCGGACCGCTTTCACGAGGCGTTTTCCGAGCAGGACTACGCGCTGACGCTCAAGCAGCGCAGCGGTCAGGTGGCCACCCGCGCGCTGTCGCTGTATATCCACATTCCATTTTGTGCGTCGCAGTGCAGCTTCTGTTCCCTGAGCACTGTCATCACCCCCGACCGCAGCCAGGCGGTGCGCTACCTGGACTACCTGGGCCGTGAAATGGCCTTGCAGGCAGCGCGCCTGGGTGGCCGGCAAAAGGTGAGCCAGCTGCAGATTGGCGGCGGCACGCCCACGTTTTTCAGCGACGACGAGCTAGCGCAGCTCATGGGCCTGGTGCGCCAGCACTTCGACCTGTCGCCGCTGCGCCAGTGCTCCATGGAGATCGACCCGCGCACGGTGGACTACCAGCGCCTGCAGGCCTTCAAGGCGCTGGGTTTCAACTGCCTGAGCCTGGGTGTGCAGGACTTGGATCCGGCGGTGCAAAAGGCGGTGCATCGCAACCAGTCTGCCGAGCAGGTGGTGCAGGCCTTCGAGGGCGTGCGTGCGCTGGGATTTGCCGCGGTCAATATGGACCTGATGTACGGCCTGCCGCTGCAGACGGCCGAATCTTTCGACCGCACCCTGGTCCAGGTGCTGGCCCTGCGCCCCGACCGGATTGCGCTGTACAGCTACCACCACCAGCCCCAGCAGTACAAGGCGCAGCGCCGCATCGCGGAGCAGGACCTGCCCGACAACGCCACCAAAACAGCCATGCTGGCACGCTGGGCACTGCGCAGCGCCGGCTATGTGCATGTGGGCATCGACCACTTTGCCCTGCCAGACGACGCGCTGGCAGTGGCCAAGCGCCAGGGCCGCCTGTTCCGCAATTTTCAGGGCTACTGCACCCAGCCTGACTGCGACCTGATTGCCCTGGGCGTCTCCGCCATCGGCCGCATGGCCACCTCCTACAGCCAGAACGCCAGCACGCTCGACGCGTACTACGACGCCCTCGACCACGACCGCCTGCCGGTGGTGCGCGGCCTGGTGGTTTCCCGTGACGACCAGATGCGGCGCACGGTGATCCTGGCACTGATGTGCCACGGCTATGTGGACTTTGAAGACCTCAGCCAGGCCGTAGCGTTGGATTTCGCTGGCTACTTTGCCAAGGAGTTGGAGGAATTGAGGGCCATGGCGCAGGATGGTTTGGTGGTTGTGGATAAGCAGGCAGTGCGGGTTACCGCGGTCGGCTACTATTTTTTGACGGTGATCGCCTCCGTGTTCGACCGCTACCGGCGCACGGACCGCATGCGCCTGCAACTCGCCCAGGTGCACTAGCGCGCCAATGCCAGTCTCCCTGGCGCTCACGGCGCTGGCCATGGGGCTGGTTGGCGGGCCGCATTGTGTGGCCATGTGCGGCGCGGCCTGCGCCGGCCTGGGCCGTGCCGCCGGGCCGCAGGCGGGCCGGGCCATTCTGGTGTTCCAGGCTGGGCGGGTGCTGGGCTATTCCCTGCTCGGTGCGCTGGCCGCCGCCGCCATGCAAGGCCTGGGCTGGCTCACCGTGCAGTCGGCCGCGCTGCGGCCGGTCTGGTCCCTGTTCCACGTGGCAGCCTTGGTGCTGGGCCTGGCGCTGGTCTGGCGCGCGCAGCAGCCGCGCTGGGTCGAAGTGGCAGGCCAGAGGCTGTGGCGCCATGTGCGTGCGCTGGGTGCGGGTGCCAGCGGCGTGCCGCTGGCGCTGGGCATGCTGTGGGCGCTGCTGCCCTGCGGGCTGTTGTACTCGGCCTTGCTGGTAGCGGCCATGGCCGGCGGCGTGCTGCAGGGTGCGCTGGTGATGGCGCTGTTTGCCCTGGGCACCAGCGTCACCATGGCTGCAGGCCCCTGGCTGTGGCTGCGCCTGCGTGGGTCCGCCGCTACCGGCGGCAGCGGTGCCTGGGGCGTGCGTCTGGCCGGGCTGTCGCTGGCGGCGAGTTCCGCCTGGGCACTGTGGATGGGGCTGGTGCAGCGCACCGCGCCCTGGTGCGTAACCTAGTTATTCACCTAGTTCTCCAGCGGCGCAAGCAGGTAGCCCTTGTTGCGCACGGTGCGGATTTGCTCCGGCGGGGCAGGGTGCTCGCCCAGGGAGCGGCGCAGGCGGCTGATGCGCATGTCAATCGAGCGGTCGGCGCCGTCGTACTCAAAACCGCGCAGGGCTTGCATGATCTGGTCGCGTGACAACAGTTGCCCCGCGTGCCGTGCCAGCAGCAGCAGCAGGTCGAAGTCCGAGTCGCCGCAGTCCACCGCATGGCCATCAATCTGTACCGAGCGGCTAGCGGCATGGATCTGGAAGCTGCCGTAGCGCAGCGCCGCCTGCGCCGGGGCTGCGGCGGGCACGCTGGTGGCCCGCCGGTCCAGGCAGGACTGGATCTGGCGCTCCAGCACCACCGGGTCCAGGGGCTTGCGGGCGTGCACGTCGGCCAGCAGGGGTGCGGCCAGTGCAACCGCCCGGTCCGCCTGGCGGCACGAGGCGATCACCACCACGCCGCCGTACCAGGGCCGCAACTCGCGGCAGACCTCGAAGCCGTCCTTGTGCGCCAGCTGCACATCGGCCACCACCACCGCCGGTGCGTCGTGGCACACGCGGGCCGCTACCTGCGCACCGTCGCATTCGACGTCGGTGTGGAAATGGCCGTGGCGGAAGTGCTCCAGGGTTTGCTGCACGAAGTCCGCGTCGGATGACGCCACCAGCACGTGGTAGGGGGATTGATCCATATCAAGCATTCGCAGGACTCCTTCGCATACCGTGGGCCGGTGGGTGACTGGCGGTGACAACGGGTGACATGGGGCCGACTCTAGTGA
>Ga0007791_10000063_pt1 | contig 25137 bp, 26 predicted proteins | sample CryBogmetaGMA05M_FD_60368 | JGI IMG/M metagenome (GOLD analysis project Ga0007791, IMG submission 60368) | Freshwater microbial communities from Crystal Bog, Wisconsin, USA - MA0.5M | ecosystem: Environmental > Aquatic > Freshwater > Lake | place: Crystal Bog, Wisconsin, USA | collected 2009-07-06 | reverse complement strand
AACGTATACTATGAATACATATATACAGAATTACGGGTTTACTAAAACATATATTAAAACAAATGGTAAAAAGGCGGAAAATGAATTACAATGGATTGGTGATTACGACGGTGAAAAAGCGAATATCCAATTAGATATCAATGATAATGGGGAAAAAGGCCTAATAAACCTAGAATTAGACAATAATGATATCATGAGTTTATTATCAGTGAATTCTATTGCTCGACCTATTGACGAGCGACTGACTGATGACTTTTTAATGTTCGATAATGGTGTAATCGCTGTACCTCCTCCTACAATAAAACAAACACGAAAAAGACGATTTAGACATAAAAAAAGTGGTAAGCATCGTAAGCAAAAGAAACATAAAACACGTTCGAAACCATCTAAGTACGGGTTTAAATCTATTTTTTAGACGATTTATTGAACACACATTTTATTTACGGCGCATCTATAAAATTATTAAGCTGTCCTTATATTAATGTCTACATTTAGAAGATACGGCGGATTAAATTTTTCAGCAAATAATAACATAACAAGAAGTTATATTTCCAATTCAGAACAGCTTAATATTAACAACTATTCCGGATTACCAAATTCAAGAGAGGTATTTGCTAGTCATGTAGATTTAAGCGGTAATTCTATTTTACATACCGGTACTGTTTATTTTCAAGACGGCACTTCTATGTCTACTGCTGGTAATATGGGATCACAAGGTCCTCGGGGACCTCAAGGTTTTGACGGAACCATCGGCCCTCAAGGGGACACTGGCGATACTGGTGATACTGGTGCTACTGGTGTACAAGGTGCTACTGGTGTACAAGGTGCGACTGGTGCGCAAGGATATACTGGTCCTCAAGGATATACTGGTGCGCAAGGTGCTACTGGTGCGCAAGGTGCTACTGGTGCGCAAGGATATACTGGTCCTCAAGGTTATACTGGTCCTCAAGGATATACTGGTGCGCAAGGATATACTGGTGCGCAAGGTACTCAAGGATTTCAAGGAGTAACTGGTCCCGGTGGAGGCTCTAGTTATTGGGTTGCTGGTATGACTGCGAATTCTATTTATTACAGTTTGGGAAATGTAGGTATTGGTACTAATAATCCCGCATATACCTTAGATGTAACTGCCGGGAATATTGGCGCATCAACGGTTACGACGACTTCAGATTACCGATTAAAAACAAATATTATCGATTTAGATTTACTCGATTATAATACGGATAACTTGAGACCAGTTACGTATACTTATACTCCAACAGACAAAATAAATATAGGTTTAATTGCTCACGAACTACAAGAATATTATCCATTTTTAGTCGAAGGTGAAAAAGACGGTACAAATCATCAATCTGTCAATTATATTGGACTGATAAGCGTACTCATTAAAGAAATCCAAGAGCTTAAAAAACGAGTGACTTATTTGGAATCACGCACACAATAAAAAAATTGAATTGAATATTTCGAATACTAATTTAAAGAAATGAAACAATATTGTAGTAGCACCATGAGCACCATTCTTCCTATTTTATCTTCTCGTAACAGTCATATTAGAGATGCGCAAATTAAATTTTATGCGCATGGTCATAAATACGAAATATCAAGTGATCCTTTATCTAAATACACATCAGTCACCACATGGAATCACTCGCATTTTCCGAAATTCGACGCTGACGCTGTAATTGCTAACATTTTCAAGAGCAGATCATGGGGACCGACGCATAAGTATTGGGGTCAGACAGCTGAGCAAATTAAAGCGTCGTGGAAGACCAACGGCGATGCGGTTTCGGGTGCCGGAACGAATCTTCACGAGCGCATTGAGCATTTTATGAACGATGAATACATTTCGGGCGAGTACACCAATGCGGATTTGTTTGAAAGGGTCGAACTATCCGCGGACGAGCCATTGGAATGGCAGTATTTCTTGAAATTTGTCCAAGACAATCCGCAATTGACACCCTTTCGTACAGAGTGGATGATTTATCACGAGGAACTGAAAATTGCCGGCTCTATCGATATGGTATATAAAAATCCCGACGGTACATTGTCGATTTACGACTGGAAACGCAGCAAGGACATTACAAAAGTGAACACTTGGTCGAAATTCGCTACCAATCCGCTAATCAGTCATCTACATGATACCAACTTTTGGCACTATGCGCTACAGCTGAATACATACAAAGCCATTTTGGAGGCGAAGTACGGATACAAGGTATCAAGTTTGTTCCTCGTGCGACTACATCCGGATGCGAAAGAAAGCACCTATGAATTGTTGGAAGTGCCTATTTTGAACGAGGAACTCGATAATTTATTTGAAGAAAGAGAAAAACAAATAAAACAACTTAAACAATAATTATGTTATACTATATATTTCCGTTATGTATAGTTTAACACTTGTAAATCTACTTTTAACTTTCGGTACAATTGTTACATTTCACCATGTTTTTGTAAAATATCCACATTTAATAAATATTCTCAAGTCTTTTTTTCTTTTTTTATCTGATAACAATCCAACCATCATCGAATTTAATGATTCATTATCAGATTCGTCTAGTAACTCAGAATTAGAATCAGAATCTGAATTGAGTAATGAAACTACAGATATTGTTTATAAACCGGAACCATTGTTTGATAATAAATATTTGGATAAATTTAAACGATTCCCAAATGAATATGTTTTTTCAGATGAAGAGAAAGAACTAGAATTGGTTGAATTTGAAAAAATCAGAACAGAAAATGAAATCGATATTCGTAATAAGGTGAATGAAATTCATCAGCGTCTTAGTAAAATTGTAGAAATATGCGAAAAGGGTGTTGAGAATGATGAACTGAATGAATTTGGTCGTAGTAGCATAGTTGGACTATATTATTTAGAAGATGATTATGAGGATGATTTAGAAGATGATTATGAGGATGATCCAGAATCAATTCACTTTGATGAGCTTTACTTGGAATTATTAGAAGAAAAGATAAAGCTGGAATCCGATTTGACAGAGGTTCTAAAATCACGGTTGTCTGATGCCGTGATACAAGAAAAAGCACATCAGAATATGGTTAATTCGAAGTTGGACAAGTTAATCAATAGTTATGTATTGGAGTCTACACCATTAGGTAATATTTACATGCGATATAATAACACCAAGGGTTCATTCGAGTATTTTAGTAATAATAGTATTCCATATCGGTTTTTGGAACCCGTGGGTAGAAAGTATGTTATTACATTTTGGTGTAAGCCATTATTTGTGGATCTCGAAGAAGAATTACAGAAAGCGGAAATCAAATATGATGAGGATAAGAAGAAGCGAGAGGAACAAAAGTTGGTTGCTCCTAGTAAAACAAAGGATGTTCTGGTAAAGCTGAAAAGTTATAACAAGGAATCGCTTGGACCAAGTAAGAATAGAGGACCGGACGTTCCATTGCCGGCACATATAATGGCCAATTTGCCAAATGTTAAAACGAGTGGAGAGAAACAGCTCTTGAAGGAGAATGCGAATAGATATACATGGGAGGGTCGTTTGAGCAATTTTAATCCGCTTAAAAAGATTGACAAGAAAACTGTCAATAAACAGTTAAATCTAACATTTGCTGATTTTAAGCGAATGAAGTTGAATGAATCAAAATAAAAACTAGTTATAATATAACAATGGCATATAAAACGAAAAAAATAAATAAGAGACGAAGAATTAGGGGTTCAAAGAGATATTATGGTGGAGCAGACTTACAACCAAGTATACTTTCTAGAGTAGTCGGTATTGGTACGCAATTAGCTAATAAAGCTCTTGATATGGGAGTAGATGGTATAGCAAGTGTAACTGGCACAGACCCTAATTTAGGAACTGCTGCTGCTTTAGATAATTTAAAAAACAAAGCATCTAATATTGCTCATGTGTTAGCAGACACTAATTTGGGTGATCAATTAGGTTCTGAATTGGGCAAAGCAACCGAAAAAATTTTAGGACCTATTGAAGAAAAGGGTACAGATATACTTAATAAATTTATAAAAAAAGAGGAAGATGCTGTTGTAGGTTTAGGTGCGAATTTAGCCGAAGATGTTGCTTACCCAATTGTAGCACCTATACGCACGTTAACTAGTGGTATATCGGTTTTAGAAAATTCAGCAGAGGCTTTGGCTGAAAGCACTGGATTGTTAAAAGACCAAATACGGGCTTTTAACGACATAAAAGATAAGGTAAGTAATACGGTTTCGGCGATAGGTGAAGCAGCAGCACAAAGTGCTAATAATGTCACAACTGGATTAGTAGATAAAGCAGAACAATATGCTTCTAAACCCGATAACACATCGGCATCTGGAGTACAATTACCTACACCTCAAGTACAATCTGGTGGGGCAAAACAAATGAGAAAATATCGTAGCGAGGCGAAACAAATAGGTGGCCGAATTCAAAAATCATTGAACACTTTTTTATCACCCGTTCGTTTAACTCGAAAACATGTTCATAATAAATATAATCGCAGCAAACGTCGTTAAATTAGTGTTGACCTTTCTTCCAATTTAGAAATCCATTGCTTCTTACCAAGTTAAATGATGAGCCCAAATGCTGTTTACCTATACTATACGCTTTTTTCTCAATTATGTTCAATTGGCGCAAATATTGAACAATTCGTTCTTGTGTTACTATGTCATAGTTTTCAAAATTGTTGGGTAATTCCAAAGCTAATTCTAATTGAAGAACAGTTCTGTCCATTTTTAATTATATATGTTTTTATTGTTTAATATATAATTAAATCAATTTTTTATCAAAATTCTGTATCAACTTTATATATATTGTTACCTTTGGTAAAAATAGCAGTTACCTTTGGTAAAAATGGCTATTACCTTTGGTAAACGACACTGACCGGTTTATCTCCATAATACGTAACCGTAATAGAGACTTGGCTATTTGTTAAACGACTCAGAACATTTGTTAGTTGCGTTTCTATTTGATACCCATTTGCTAACAAAAATGATACTAAACTGGGTATTTCATCCGGAGTCATTAGTTCGTTATTGTAGCCGCAATTTTGGCCACTGGTGTACGATGTAGAGCCAAACGGATAAAACCCAGCACCACCGCCAACTCGTAAAAAGTTAGTGATGGCTAAGCAACACTCACGATATTCTCTATTTGAACTAAAATTTCTGTAAAGGTTTGGCATTCTGAGTCGCCTAACAAAACGTCTTAAAGGTCCCATTGGTTCTATGTTCGTACATAATATATTTTGGTACTGTTGTAGACACTCATGATAATATGGTTGCGAGGTAATGGTAAATGTATTTAATGCCATTTATATTAATTTGGATATTTATTATTGATATTTTAATTGAAACACACTAACAAATGTCTGAGAGAATCTAGTTCTTGTTTTGTTAGGCGAATTGTTTTTAACAGAGAAAAGAATCGATGATACTCGTCTACGGTTAATTCATAAATAGTTATTATACCTTCTTCATACATTTGGATCACTGTTAGAATCGTCTCATAAATTTGCGCATTCTTTTTATCTATGGATGATAATTTTGTAATAGTTTGTTTTACTTTCACAAATTTTTGTAATCGTTCATCTTTTTCCTCTTTCATCAATTTGGTTAGTTCTTGTTCTTGAATATCGTTTTGTCGTTCAAATTCAATTTTGCTGAATTCTATGATTCTATTGTATTCGTCATCTGAATTAGATTCAAAATAATTATCAAAAATATTATTTGTTAGTAACGTCTCTCTAATAATTGGGTCTGGGTTCCGAATATCTCTGTCTTCATCTTTATTCGATATACTATCTTTATTCGATATACTATCTTTATCCATTACATACCTATTGCTAAATTCTTTATTATATTTTTATAAAAAAATTGAAATGGTTATAAGTATTGTTATAAACAGTATATTTGATACACGTATACGCTGATAACGCAATGTCTGAATATGGAATTACTATCTGCGATCTCTTTAGTTCTCCTCTTGCTGGTAGCACTGATTTTCATCGAGAATCTGTTGATTGCGAGTATAGACGAAGCGAATCAAAAGACGAGACTATCCAAAGAACAAATGCGAATACAGAGGATAGACAGCTGGATGATGAATTGCCCCGTATAATCTTCCGTTTCAAGTTTACGGAGGACTTTATGGAGGAATTATACAAATTCTCCAAAATTCATCAATACGACGACAGAAAAGATTTTAAGGAAGCGTGGACAAAATGGACAGAAGAAAATGACGATGTAATCGATGAGGAAACCAAGCGACTTATTCAACTAGGTTACGACGGCGACATCTTGGTAAAAATGTTTAAAAGTGCGCGTTATTATTTTAGAAAAAAGAGCGACCAGAAACGGGAACCAAAACAACGGCGCGCATACATTAGCGTCAACCGCGACCTACTCAATGCTATGGACAGACACATTTTGGAGAATATTTATCTGGACGATTATCAGCCCAAAAACGGTTTCGAGTCTTTCTGTAAGGATAATGAGACCATTTTACAGACAACAATTAACCAGATTGTCGAAAATGGGGTACACGACAAGGAAACAATTGACGTGAAAATTAAGAAAACCTATAAGAACAGATATTTCCTCTTAACTAACAAGTAATAATCTAATTTTTTTATTAGTTGTTAACATTAATGAGATGAAAAAAACAAGAAAAAATAACACTTTAGAAGGTTGTGTATATTTTTTTTTACCAGAAACCAATACGAATAAATTAGGGAAAAGACGCGCTATTTATTATAAAATGGCCAAGAATGACTTTTATCTTAAAAACGAACTAACAAATGTCTTAACAATTCATTCTATTCCTCATTTTCGCGAACATTTTTATGTGTCGGAAAATAGTTCGGAACTGCTTCTAGCAAATCGCAACGAATCGACGACCGACCTACTAACAAAAGAGGGGTCATCCGTATTACTCAAGTTCGAAGAGCGGGAATTAATATATTTAAAAAGCTATTTAAAAGCTTTAAGTAGCCCAAGAATATATATATTCTCCATAATCGAATCCTATAAGGCCTATTTAGAATCGATACAGTTGTTAGTAGATCAGCAAATTGTTCACAATTATTTGAATCTTCATTCTTCTTTGACAATTTCTAGAAACGAGGTTCCAATGATTACTGATTTTGGGTATTCTTTGAATATTTCAGAGACGACGAATGTCGATTATCTTCAACACTTTTTTATCGAATATGACCCTAGCTATTTGGAATGGGCCCCGGAATTTCATATTCTATCTTATTTACTAACTAACAAAATGAATTGTTTATCTTTGACTAATATTGAAAGTATTCTCACAGAGTATCTTAAAAAACATTCTATTTTAAAGGTATTCGGTCAAGAACTTGTTAGTTCATTTAAAGAAGAAGGCTTGAAATATTTTCAGAAATATGTGAATCAATCGCAAACATATATTATTGACGACATTTTACGTCACTTTGGTACATGGGATAACTATGCTCTGAGTATATCTTTTTTACGCATTTTAATTGGTGTACATCGTTCTATAAAAATTCAAAACAAATTCATAATTGGATTTATGAAGTTGTTAGTTCAGAATATTAGTCTGGATCCTTTTAAAAGGCTTTCGATTCAAGAAACAACTAACAAATTTAACAGTTTATTATCTAGTTTGGAACCACATGACTACAAACAGCTTCTACAAAGTTTGGTTTAATTTAGATTAATTTAGTTTTTTCTTGACGCACGCGCCTTTCTTTGGGCCTTGCGCATAGACATCTTTCTATGCTTTCGCTTTTTACCTCCGGCTTGAGCATCTGTTATCTCTGCTTCTTCTACTACTGGTTCTTCTACTTCTACTACTGGTTTTTCAATTTCCACGACTTCTTCGACTTCTGGTTCACCACCCTTCATTTCCTTTTTCCACTCACTTTTGCGAGCCTTGGCGCGGAACATCGCATCTCTATAGCTGATTTTTTCTTCCTTTTGAACCTTCTTAACGAACGCAACCCACGACTTTAAAATACTTGTGCCCTTGTTTTTGTTAGTTTTCATGTGTTTTTTATAGGACTTGCTTCTTTGATGACGATGCGCTTTCCTTGTATTTTTTCCTTTTCCTTTTCCTCCTTCTAAACTCATTTATATATTATGTAGAGATTTTTTTGTAAAACAAATAGTTCCTTAATATTAAAATTGATTTGTTCCTTTGCTTTTAACAAACTATTATACTAACAAATTTAAATAATGTCGTTAGACAACGTATTCAATATTATACGCACGGATATCGTATTTACTCGATATCTTTATGTTAAAGACGAAGTATGTGTTGCGCTCCTATTAGCAATTCTTAATAAAAAGGATAGCGCTATATATTGGGCATATGAACTCTATTACTCCGGATTTCATAACGATTTGTTCACGCTTTTGTGGCAAATCTATTACGACTTCTTTGCTACATTGAATCCCGAGTTTGCTATCTATTTCTCCAAAAAACACAAAGAATGGCTCAAAAATGCCGACGACTCTATAGTCAGTTCCATCGTTCAATGCTTGCTTTACCGCCCCTTTAATACCGATGTGTTCTTTTTAAGAAAACTGACCAGCTCATTTCAAATTGATGTAGAGTACATTGAAGACACGACTATTTATTCGATGATGGAGCATTGGCTTAATACAAACGACTATCGCTCCTTGGGGCAATGGATTTTATATGAAAATAAGGATATAAAATTAATGGATGTTTATCTACACTGTTTGAACTACCTTACAAAAAAAGGGTTAAAAGTTGCCAACAAACTAATAAAGGACGTCTCTTATATGATGGATAGCAAGCCCATATGTGAGAAAGTCATTCTATTAGCTAATATTATGACACTGGTTTCCAAATTAGCACAATTGAAAAAAGGTCGCGCACTCTACATTACTGCGTTAGAAGGTGATATTGCCGCGTTTCAACACCCAACTGGTGTCGCGCATTATCAGATTTTGTCTGAGGCCGCCATTTACAGTATTGACGAATCCAGATGTTTGAGTCTCTTTAAGTTAAAAAGACATAAATATAATTTGAATGAACTGTACTGGTATTCTTGGGAATATTATGCGTCGTTTTCGCCTCTATGGTTCAAGCGCATTCGCGAACATCGCGGTTACGTGGATTACGTGAATAAAAAGGTGGCGTTCATTGATGATGATGATTTACAGCAATTTTATGGTCTCTATGGCTTGGAGCCGGATGAGCAGCCGAAGGCGGTTCAAGAGCGGTCTATCATGGCTTTCGAAAAGGTAAGCAATTGGTTACAGTTTTATAACACTTTTAAAAAGAACGGTCTACTAGAAGTGTACGAGGAAGAATTGGAGGAATGGGATACAGATGGTCTAGTTTTGTAATTATAGGTTTTTGTTTTGGTTTTGGCTTTGTTTTGCTTTGTTTTGGGTTTGTTTCGATTTTAATTTATTTTTTATATAAAATAAAATTGAATTAATAAATGTTAATAGGATAATATCATATACATACAAACAAGATGGTAAAGAATACTCACGGCGGCTCTGGTCATAAGAAATTTGCTCGCAAGTTTTCGGGTGCTCCTAGAAACAATAGATTGCGATTATCTGAAGATGAAGGGGAAATATATGCGATTGTTACGAAAATGTTAGGCAATGGAATGTTTCATTGCTTCTGTATTGATGGCGTCGCTCGTTTGGGACATATTCGAGGTAAGTTTGCTGGCAGAGGGAAGCGCGATAATATGGTGGAAACTGGAAAATGGGTTCTCATTGGGTTGCGAGAGTGGGACATATCCAAGAAAGCATCTGAATCTCTTTCAGCCAAGCTACAAAAATGCGATTTGTTAGAGGTTTATTCCGACTCTGATAAAAATTGCTTGAGAGAAACTGTCTCAGAGGATTGGCTTCTATTGGATTCCAATGATGTCTCCAAAACAACGAGGGAATTGGGTGTCGATGACAGCGAAATCGTGTTTGCTAGCGAAAAAGAGGAGGATCGCGAGCGGCTAGTTGCTGAAATGGAATCCGCCACAACTGAGAAAATAGTATTCAAATTGGGCGATACAGCAGAAGAGGAATTAGTTGATTTTGACGATATTTAACTATCACATAAAATTGTTTTCATGTCATAATTACTTGTAAAAATTTACAAAATTGGTTGTATTTACTATTCTAATTTTTTACTGCCTCCTTTAAATATATATGGCGTTTGTGTTTGGGTCATGTGGTAAAGACCGATTAAAATTGTGTTGCTGATAGGAGACATATGTAATTTGGATTTTGCTTCTAAGTTGTTTTATTGCTAATTGTATTATTTTTTCATTGATATAATAATCGTAAAATATATTTCAAATCCATTTAAAGCGATATTATATAATATAGTATAATTAATAAGCCCCTTATACAAACAGTTAATGAGTAACCCTTTTTTACAAACAAGCAATAATAGGTTTCGGTTTTTGGATATGGATCCAGAGCCAGTGAAACCAGTATCGAATCGACCAGTAAATGTAGTAAAAGATGTGTCCGAAAATACATTTTTAAAACCTCGACAGACTAATAATTATAATGAGCAAAGATATCGACCTCGTAGACATAATCAAGAACCACCAAAGCCCAAAGTTGTTCCACAGTTTACTATGGTGGAGGAAATGTTTCCTACTTTAGGCACAAATCAGTCATTAAATGAAACAGCTTGTAAACAAAATTACAAGGATGTAATTTCGACTTGTTTGGAAAAAGAAAAAGAAGAAGAAAAGAATAAGGTGCCTAGTGGCTGGGTAGAAATTACACAAATAAAAGGTGTTTGTCATTACAGATATGGTTCAGAAACGCGTTATCAAATGAGGTGTCGAGTACGCGATGAATTCGAAAGCACACCGCACTATATCATGAACAAGGCTGTAACTGATATTATGAAAAAGAGAGATAATTATATTACCGATTATGATTCTATCCATGGAGAAGGTGCTTATGAGGAACGGTTTGTATTGCCACCCGTATACGGCCCAGAATACGATACAGAAGAAGAGGAGTTTACAGATGATTCGGAAGAAGACGAGGATTGGGAAAATTAGTTTGGATTTATAATGTATTATATATCGTTAAAATAATACACTATGGCTATTGAAATTGATAATGTATTTGATGATTTAGATACATCTTGGTTAGACGAATTTGAAAACTTAGATAAAGAATATAAGGATTATTATACAGAAGAATTGTTGTTTATTCGTTGCCATTTTGTTTACATCAATAAAACGGGCGAAATCGAAAAAATACGGGAACAAACGGTTCATTTATCTACCCCCGGTGTAATAAAAAAAGAAGAGTTGTTAACAATGATTAAACATAATATGGTCTCTAATGACGTCAAATATAGATTATTATCTATTTTAAAATATAATATCAATTTCGACCCCTTACATTTACGCACATTTTTAAAGACCAAGAATGATATCATCGGTTCATCTTTTCTTAGTCAAATCGACACAATTGACACGATTAAACTAGACAAATCTATATCCATGTTTCACGATATTAATGATATGTTTATCCTATTTCGTGAAAAAGATAATACTGTGGAACGGGTGTATCAAAATACAAAGAAACGAAATGTAAATACTAATAAAAAGACTAAACGTAAACAATATAAAGAAATAACCCCATAATGTACTATAAATCAAAATGTCATCGCTCATCTCTGCACTAGATTCGCATACGCCCTCTCAAATTGGTGAGAACGGTAGCGTTGAATACACTTGGTCAAATGATATCCGTGAAAGAATTGTTCAGCTTAGCTTTCAATTGACTAGAACAAAAGAGTATAGCAAATTATCGGAAACCGTTCATCAGCTGTTAACGGATCTAACTCGTAAGAATGCCGGCGGTTTCTTGTCAAGAGAGGTCTATAAGGCATTGATGTCACTTTTGTACCGTATGATCGGTCATACCCGTGACCTTTTGGAAGGCAAGGGTGAGTACACGTTGTCTTATATGCTTCTTTGTGAGTGGGAAAAAGTGAATCCGTCGCTCGCCGCATTTGCTTTCAAGCATTTTTTGCTAGCACCCGAAAGCACCACCGATTTTCACCCTTACGGCTCGTGGAAGGACATCAAGTATCTGTACAACTATAACCACGAGTCTTCCCTAGTGGAATACGGAATTGGACTCTTGGTTCAGCAGTTACGCGCGGATGAAGTCGCTGAGAAACCGACTTTAGCTGCGAAGTGGACGCCGCGTCAAAAGTCCAAATACGGCGATCTGTTTACTCGGATCGCAATTCGATATTATCCTCAGTATTTTGCTACAGCAAAGACGGATATCGCTAAGGAAAAGGCGATGTTGAAGGCGAAGACTGAATTTCGAAAGCTGCTTTCCAAGCTCAATGCCAAACTGGATACGGTTCAAATCAAGCAGTGTGATGGACGTTGGGCTGAAATTGAACCAACCAAGCAGACGTCGATTACGATGCACAAGCAGAAGAAGGCGTTCTTGAATTTGGATAAGAAAGGCGAGCAGCGTTCGCAGTTGGATGACCGCATTATCTGTGCTCAGAACTTCAGTGCTATGGCGCAAAAGGCGGCGGCGGGTGAAGTGACTATCAAGGGACAGCGCGTCGGTCTCAATGATTTCACTGCTGAGGCTATAAAACTGATTAATGATAGGGCATTACAGAAAAATGAGGACGAGATTAACATTTTGAATGCGCAATGGCTCGACAATTCCAAGCAGACGGGTGCTCTAGGAAAAGTGGTTGTGATGGTGGATGTCTCTGGTTCGATGGACGGCGACCCATTACACGCAGCCATTGCTTTGGGTATTCGCATTGCTGAGAAATCGAAACTAGGTAAGCGTGTTCTAACATTTAGCGCTTCGCCAAAGTGGGCGAATTTGGATGGCTACGACACCTTTGTGGAGATGGTTCAAGTCTTGAAGCGTGCTGAATGGGGAATGAATACCAATTTTTACGCGGCGATGAAGCTCATTCTGGATGCTATCATTTCGAACAAGTTGACTCCGGAGGATGTTGAGGACATGGTTCTAGCCATTTTGTCGGACATGCAAATCGACCAAGCGGATGATAAAGGTTTGACCATGATGGAAAGCATTGAGAAACTGTATGCGGAAGCTGGAGAAAAGGTTTGGGGAAGACCGTTTAAAGCACCGCATATTCTCTTTTGGAACTTGCGTTCGACTACTGGATTTCCCACTTTGTCTACTCAGCAGAATTGCTCAATGATGTCGGGATTTAGTCCGGCATTGCTCAATCTGTTCTGTGAGGAAGGATTGGAGTCGCTACAGACATGTACACCTTGGAGCCTCTTGGTAAAGAGTTTGGACAATGAGCGCTACTCAGCTTTGGGTAAGTATATTGATGAGGTTCTATAAAAGAAAAATAATAAAACTGATGAAAAAATAAAGAGAAATCAATGAAAAATAAAGAGAAATCAATGAAAACAAATGAAAAAATATAAATAAAACTAATAAAATTGATTTATAATTATTATTTTACAATAATCATAAATCGAAACATGTTTCATATTGGTTGTACCCGATTTAACAATACTACTTATAAAGAGAACACATTATATAGAGAGAAAAATGACGAAACGGTTATTTATGGTTCATCACTGAAAATCCGTAATACTTATTCCATTGGATCACTCATTTTCGTAGCGGAAATGAACAATGAGACAAATCGAATTGAAGGTATTGGGCTCATACGCAATAATATTGTTACTGATAAACGGCATAAAATTTACGAAAACTGCGAATACAATCGCTACATTTATAGAGGCAAATATTGGCTCAGACGAGAACAATTGGACGCTGAAATTTTAGAGATATTGGATACAGTCTTGTTCAAAGGTAAATCACATTTGAAATGTCGAACGGGTATTACTGTTATTAGTGATAAATTGTTTGTTCATTGGGATTATGATCTGCTTACGCTAAAAAATAAAGTGAAAGATGTGTTTTTAAGACATTATCATGTTGATGTTGATGTTGATGTTGAATGTCCTATAGTTGTATAATTACTGTATTTCTATATTTTATTCTTTATTTTTTACTTAATACAATAAAAAATATAGAAAAATAACCTATGATAGTATATGACCTCAATCGATTACAATACTGATAATTATACTATTTCTGAATTATTAGCAATACTTAATCTGGATGACCCTAGTGCGGAACAAATTATAGAAACAACCGATGAATTTATTCAACGTTTTTCATCCTCGCTAGACAATCAACCCAAACTAGTGAATTTTTTTCAAAATATACAAACAAAATTGTTGCGTTACATTCAACAATTACAATCCGGTAGAGACGCAGAATACACTCCTAATCTAAAGCAAACAAATGACTGGTATAAATTCGAGTCTCTTCCTCAAAACGATTCTGTTCAAAAGGATAAAGTTACTGACCGTATTCAAAAAATCGACGTTTATGACAACAATCATGTTCCGATGAAACAACAACAATTGGGTGTCAATAACAATTACAATGTGGATGTCGCACAAGACACATTAAATCCCAATTTGGAAAATACGACCACCCGTTTCATCAATATTGACAGTCAATTTCGGCAAGCATCCGGTGGTTCCGACTCTATATCTACCGATTTTACGCTCGATTTATCCGACCCTTTAACCGATGTGTTAAATTTGCGTTTATATTCGATACAGATACCCTATACATGGTATACAATCGATTACATTTATGGTAATACGTGTTTTTGGGTGACAAATATGGGCAATACATTTCGCATTTTTATCGAACCGGGCAATTATTCTCCTACTGAATTTTGCTCTGCGCTTGATAAAGCATTTACCACTCTTGCTAATTTTCAACCGCCGTATACAGATGCTCCCGGGTATAGTAGCGCATTTACGTATAGTGGTTCACCGGTACCTACGATTACGACATATAATGCCAACAATGGCAAAATTACGATCAATTTAAATGGCTGGCTAGACCCCGCCGGTAATATTGTTAAAACGACTACACAATTTACCGACACATTTGATGTCGCAATAGACGCGTATTTCACTTTTTTTGACATTTCCGGTTCTAAAAGTTGTTACCAAACTGGCACGTATCCTTGCTCTACTGGGCAAGGCAATGGTCACACTATTAATGGTACACTGGGTTGGTTAATGGGCTTTCGTCTACCTATTCAACCCCTTTTTTCTGGTGGAAACACCCCCATTGCGGTTATCAATTTACTAGGGACAAAATACTTTATCTTGGTGATTGATGATTATAACCAGAATCACATTAATAACGGTCTCATAACTATTACCGAGCTATCCAAGTCATTGCCTTTGCCCAGCTATTTTAATGCTTCTCAGCCGTATTTTTGTTTGTCTACTGCGCCAACCAACTTGGAAAATAATACGGTGGGTAATTTATCTAATATTACCAGCGCTGAAGCTGTTGCTTTGGGCGTCAATCCCGAATCCTTTTTAAATAGTGTACAAGACAATTTAGATTTAGGTTCCGGCAATGTGATTCAAGTGCTTCCATCAGCACCTCGTACGCTCACTCAAGCCCAAATTTACACCATCAATGAAATTGTTAAAAATCGTAACAAGACCGCCACTTTCAGAACCAAAGCACCAACAAATTCTGATACATTTGCGCTTGTGCCGATAAAATATGGTGGTTTAACTACTGGCGACATTTACGTCGATTTCAGCGGCTCATTACAAGACAACAAACGTGTCTATTTTGGGCCGGTTGATATTGATAGGATGCGTATTCGCTTATTGGATGACAAGGGAAATGCTGTGGATTTACACGGTGCTGACTGGTGTATTACGCTCATTAGTGAAAACTTGTATCAGTATTAGAAATATATATTATCGATTTTTGAACTTAAAGCCGCTTTAAGTAGCTTTAACAATATATTATATAATCGGTTCAAATTATCCAATAATTATTCTTTGTCTATTATAACATCCGTGATGGATATTACGAAAATGAGAGATTATATAGGCATCTTTGCGCCCATTATATTATTTATTTTATCGCTGTTTTTTCTCAGAAATAAAACAACTTATTTACTCTTTTTTGTTGGTGGCACCATTTTAAATAACATATTGAATGCTATATTAAAATTATGTATTAAGGAACCGAGACCATCTGGAGACAGCCGTGCTATCGAAATTGGTGTTGCTAATGGCGAACGTATTAGCTTCGATAAGTTCGGTATGCCATCCGGACATGCGCAGAATTGTGGCTTCGCTCTAGCTTTCATTACTCTATCATTGAATAGTCCATGGATTACCGGACTGTATTTAATAATTACTATCATTTCTCTTTTTCAACGATACTTATACAACAATCACACTATTTTACAACTCATAGTTGGATTTCTAACTGGTCTAGGCTTCGGTTATGCTTTGTATTACATTACAACAAATTACATTCGAGGTAATATAAAAATGAAAAAAGATGACTACTTTATGGGATAAACTAACAAAATATTTGTATATATGTATTATAAATGTCCGATTTATTTACTCCTAGCTATAGCACTCGCTGTCAAGGCTGGACCAATCCATATAATTTAGTGTTTGGACCCCAAATAATTGGATTATCTAGCTTTTATAGTCCCGCTGGTTCAACTAACTTAGTATCTATCACCGGTGAGAATTTCTACTCTTATTCGTCTGTTTCATTTGGAACATTTAATCCTACTATTTATTTTGTCAATTCCAAATTGATACAATTTTATGTGCCTTCTACATTAAATGCCGGTACATATCCTATTCAAGTATTTAACGGTTCATTTTCATCCAATATTGTTAATTACACTATAGACAACGCTTCCGGCTATTGGTTGTTACAAGCTAATGGGAGTATTACAAATACAAATATGAATAATGGTAATAGTATTGTCGCAGTTCAGTCATTATCTAGAGGCGCACCAGTAACCATCAGTGAAATAAATAGCGTATATACTGTGCCCAATAATGTAAATTGGCTTATTTGTTATAACGAAGTTGGTGAAGATCCGATTACACTAGTGTTACCATCTGGAACCATGTACACGGGTCGCGAACTAATGATTAAATCAGTACCTAATACTAACATTGGGTTTGGCGCACCCGAAGTTTATGCTAGTCAATCAGTAATAGTCTCTTTAGACAATGGTGCTCCAACTAATACAATATTTACCGGCGGCTTAAATGCTCAATGGGCTACATTAGTGTACGACGGTTCACTTTGGGTAATTATGCAAAGCAATTAGAAATTAGACCAAAGGTATATATTAGACCAAAGGTATATATTAGACCAAAGTAGGGAATTGAAGTGGAAAATAATTCGCAGTTCTCACCTTTTCCCTAGTTGTGTCAATAATCGCACATATATCTGGATTATCAGATTGTATTTCTTCTGGTTTTTTAACTAATGATGCGCTAAATCCCACACTTTTTATTTCGTCAATTTGTCGTTTAAACCAATTGTCGATATATTCATCAATGTTAGTCATTATGCTCGTTTTTTCTCGCTGTAAATGAAGCATTATTTTATATGCCACGTCAAATTCGGTTTTTAATCGTTCAACTTCTAACTGTTCCGCTTCCGACAAAGGTTTATTTTTTTTCGTCGCGTCGTCCCATGATTTATAAGCCGTATCTGATTTGTTAGTAGCATCTGTTAATTCATCGTTTATTGATAGTTTAATTTTTTCACTAATCTTTGTTCGCAATAATTCTACAACCTTAATTTTAATCACCTTGACTATATCGTACGATAATTTAGATAAAGATGATAAAACATATCCATTTATTAATTCATTGACGTAAAATATGTCAATAGAATTCCCATTTTGAGAAATTATTTCCGTTGCTATAGACTCGGACAATTCATCAATTGGTTTATCTAATTCTTTCTTCGCCCTTTGTACCCCCAATAATTCATTAATAATCTTTTCTTGTTTTTTATTTTCAGTCTCTCTCATTTTAAATAAAAATTCATACTCTCTTTTTATTTCCGTCTTAATTTGCTCTGGTAAAGAGTCTAATGTATTCGGAGTTGTATCTGGATTTTTACTTAAATCCCGCATCTCAATTCCCTCGTCTAAAATGGGAGTTTCTACTTGATTATCCATCTGTTGAGATAAAACTTCTGGGTTTATTTTGTCATCTTTTAATAATACTTCACACAATAACTCTGTATTTTTTTTAATTCGTCTTTCAATCTCTTTTTGTTCTAGTATTGTGTCCTCGGTTTGTACACCAGTTTTCAGTGTTTCTTTAGAAGCCCAATAGTAGTTTAAAAGTGTTATTATATCTTGCTGTGGTTCCGCGCTATAAGGTGTTGATATTTTAAGTCTTAAAATAGATTGTATATTGTCGGTTGTTAAATCCGCTAACTGGCGTAAAAAAAACAATTTTACTGATTCTAAAAAACGAATTATATCTGTGTTAACATCGTTATTTGAAATACTATCTTGTTCCACTTTTAACGCAAAATCGTAATACTTTTTTATTTGTTCGATCTTCTCTTCTTTGGAGCCAGTTGCTTGTAACATTTGTTTGCGTAATAATTCTTCTTCGGCTTCTGATGCTGTTTTTGTCGCATTATATTGGTGAATATCGCGAGTATATTTATTAATCCCTTCATCTATAAAACTGTTTGCTTGTAACAATGATAAAATAGCAGCCTCATTATAAATATATTTATTAATAACGTTATTTAAATTGTACGCAGATATACTCGCTATTAATGATGTTGCTATTTCCGCGACATTTTGAGCTCTATCATGAAAATCGGTATAAATACCGATTTTTTTTTCGTAATAGTATAACAATTCTTCTAAAAATAATATATAAAATTGTTCTTGAGTTGGTTTTGGGTCGTTGATACGGTTGTATATATCTATATACTGTAATTGACCTAGTAATTCTGTATTATCTGCTGGTCTTTGGTTTCTTAAAATACTGTTGCCTAATATTCTTACGAAGTTTTTAAAAATTTTAATACGGTCGTCTGCTCTGTTATTTAGAGCCGAAATAATTTGATAATTTACGTCGGTTGGTATAGATTGTTGTGATACTGGTATTTCTGGTATTTCTGGTATTTCTGGTGATTCTGACATATATATAATAGTGAAATACTTTGTAAGTATTTTATAGGGTAATAATATATGAACTATTATAGTTTATTTATTATTATTGGTTCCATTATTGTAATAGTATACTGTGCTCTACAAAAAACAATTAGAGAAGGTCTTACGACTCAAGATAAAATCATTCTAATTGGAGACAGTGTCTTAGAAAACTCTAAATATATTACTTCTGATAAATCCGTATTCAATATTTTAAAAACAAAAATACAAAATGTTCATGATTATGCGACTGATGGCGCTACCATTGTGGAATGTTATTCGCAATTAGACAAAATTCCTATCGAATTAGATAGTCCTAATACCTATATCTTTATTTCTGTCGGCGGCAATAACTTATTAAATGCTCCCAGCTCATCGGAATTGACAGTGGATGAACTATTTAAAAAACTCACTACTTTCATCCAAACAGTTCAAACCAAGTTTCCTAATTCAAAAATCCGTGTCTTAAACTTATATTTACCGTTTAACCCCCGATACAAATCGTATAAAAATGCGGTTGATCAATGGAACCAACATCTCGCAGAAAACAAGAACAAGTTTAAATACAATGTAGTCGATATCAACACTCTTTTAATACAACAATCCGATTTTGTGTATGATATAGAACCATCTGATTCCGCCTCTGAAAAAATAGCCGATGCGATTTACATGACACGATAATATATTAGCATTTGATACCCGTGTAAAAAGTTCCATTCCAATGGTTTGCCATTTGTGTTATTGGAACCCTCAAATGTCCATGTATAATTCGAATTGATATGCTTTTTCCATTTCAACGGTACTAATCTGTGATAGCTCATACCGTCATATGCCATTTCTTCATTTTCACATGTTATTACTGCGCAAAAATGCTGTTGCGTTGTGTCGCGAATAACGCAACTATCGAGCGCATATTTTGCGCCCTTTAGCAAGAATGATTTAGGCCTATTTCTAATTTCACTGGACATGCCTCCACTCTTGTTTTTGCTATCGTATATCTCTAAAATAATAACATGTGGAGCATGTTCCATTTTTTTTGCTTCGTTTATAATCATGTTTTGCCATTTTTTCGTCGCGTCTTGAATAAACATTAGCTGAATCGATTTATTATGTAAATAATAGATGAGACTTCCGTAATAACGCATCGGATTCCCAGCGGTATTGACATCTGTAAGATAGGGCAGTTTTTCTTTATAAGCATTTGGAATATGCTCATATATAGAACGAATCACCGAATTGGTGTCCAAAACATAGGCGAATTCATTACCGGTTAAACACGCGTCAATGGCATAATTAAGCAGTGCTAGACCATTTCGCAGCATCTGGGGTATTTTAGTGCCATCCGATTGAACGCCTTCAATCATCAATTGGCGAAAGAAATGAAAGAATTTACGGCCTTTGTCACTAACAAATAGGGTTACGAACATCGTATTAAACCAACAATTAGATAAGCTTTGTATGGGCGGCACAATAGTTGAAGGGTCTACGTGCTTGTTAGCAGCCAAGTTTTTGAGTAGAAAACGGACAGCGGCGCTATTATAGTAGGGAACACATGTTTTTCCGTATACCTTACCCGGAATACCAATGCGCAGCGGTTCTTTAAGTTCAAAAGCTAATTGATTATTACAATTGTAGACGTTGTTACGTTCCACTGACTGTAATAATACGAGTTCTCGGTTTATAGTGGGTGAGTAAGAGTGGGCGAGTAAATCATTGCTACCCGCTAAAGGACGCATATGCTTAGGCGCGCTTCTAAATATAAACTCACTGATGCGATTTATGGACGGCGCAGTACGATTTGTTAGTTTATGTATTTTTTGTGTTCTATTATGTTTCCTTCTTCGTTTATTGGTTGTCATTATATATATACTAACAAAATAGGATTTTACAAGAGAAGCACTTGTGTAACAAATGACCCCCGACACAAAATATAATATAGTGTATTAGTAATGGGCGGCAGTATTTTACCGGTTACTATACATAACAATAAACTTTACTTTCTATTTGGTAAAGAACGTGATATTGATGAGAATCCCGGATGGAGCGATTTTGGTGGAGGAACGGATAAAGGTGAATCGTTTTTACAGACCGCTTCTAGAGAAGGTAGTGAAGAACTTACTGGATTTTTAGGCGACAAACACGATATTCTGCGACTTTTAGAAAAATATGGTACGTATAATGTGGATTTTCAGTCTCAAGGTCATACCACGTATCGCTGTCATATTTTCCCCTTTTCTGAGGAATATTTTACTTCATTACCGCACTTTTATAATAACAATCAGCGTTTCCTACAAAAACAACTGGATCCTAATGTTATTCGTGATACCAAAATATTTGAAAAAACGCAAATAAAATGGTTTTCGTTTGACGATATGAAGAAGGAGAAAAATGAATTTAGATCATTTTATCAGAATATAGTTGGCCTTATATTGTCTCAACAACTCGACATAGAGATGTTCATTAGGAAATCACTACAAAAAAAGAGAAATGATAAAACCAAATCTAAAAAAACACTTTTAAAACGAAACAAACTAACAAATATGAGTAAAACTAGAAAATCTAGACTATCCAGAAAGTATAAATAAAAATAATAAAAACATTGTATATTGTATAAATTATACCATGTTTTTTACACTCTTTGTTAGTTTGTTTTTACTTGGACACAGTCTAAACCAATTGTCTTTTAGTGGTGGCGGCTCATTCGGCGCTGTTGAAATAGGCATTTTGAAACGTTTGACTGAACTCGAGAATAAAAAATACGACATTTATACCGGCATATCTGCTGGAGCATTGAATGCCGCCTTTTTATCCTATTTTACCGATATTAAAAAGGGCATTCGAACCGGTGAAGAAATATATACGTCACTAAACAACCGAGCGATTTATGACATTTTACCAACAACCGGAGTGTCGATTTTTAACACTTTACCACTTCATAAAACACTAACAAATATTATAAATAAGATGCCGAATAAGCCTCAAATTCACACGTTGATTGGAGCGACCAATTTATATTCCGGCAATTTAGATATTTACAATTTTGAAGACAATGATGATTATAATAAGGTCCTATTAATGATGTCATCGTCCGCTATTCCGGGGCTGTTCCCGCCGATTGAATACAATAACCAATTGTACGCGGATGGGGGCACTTTAAGCAACGAATTACTGCTAGTGGAGACTAAAAACAAGAACAAGTATCTCAATATTACATTTATTAGTCCTTATGAGGGATATTTGTATAATTCGGACCCCATTGAAAGTTTAACTGACATGTTGAAACGAACCTTAACAATTATATTGTCCAATTACAACAATCCGCTGGCGACAATGAATCAGAATTGTAAGCTTCCGGTTGGCGAAATCAATCAATATTTTGTTAGTTCGAAATATTTGGAAGGATATAATATCATGAATTTTGACAAGGGTCAACAATTGATCGATATTGGTTATAACTTTTTACAACACAAAAAATATAAAATTTGTTAGTATATAATGGAACTAACAAGGTCACTTTACCAAATGATAATTGGCAGTTTTTTAATTCAGTATTTTGTAATGAGCGCTATTATGGCAAATTCATTTAATAATATCACTTTTAGTCTTGGTAAATTCTATATTTCGGTCATTATGGCTTTGTCAATGGGTCTTCTAGAAGTAGCAATGTTTGATTTTCATATGAAAACATTTAACTCATTTCTTTATCTGTGCCTATTTTTTGGGGTAACAGTATTTATTTATTTGTATAGAAATCAAGTATTTATTTACGATAAAGATTATTTACAAGAAATGATTGAACATCATTCAATGGCTATACTAACAAGTGAAGAAATATTGGATAAGGAACCTCCAAAAAGAGTAAAAAAATTGGCTGAGAATATTATACAAGTACAGAAAAAAGAAATTGAGTATATGAAGCAATTATTACAGAGTATGTAACATATATGTAATATATATGTAATATATATGGAAAACATATTTTTGTTTAGGAATATTAATAAGGGAGATGATAGGGATAAAGAAATAAAAATTCAAAATATATTATACACTATTTTTAAAAAAAGACGAGAGATTAATCTTCGCAGCAATCAATCAAACAATGCTATAAGCGCCAGTGTATCAAATAATCAAATGAGCACTGGTGTATCAAATGACACTGTAAGCACGAGTGTATCAGATACTGTGAGCACCAGTGTAACAAATAAACAAATGAGCACCAGTGTAACAAATAAACAAATGAGCACCAGTGTATCAAATACTGTAAGCACTGGTGTATCAAAAAACGATAAACAAACGATAAATACACGTTTGGGTCCGAAGGACGAATTTCGTATTATTTGTCAAAAATATATTGCTTATATTCGCAAAATTGTCATTCCAGATATACAGCGTGATAAATTAAACGAGGCTGTTTTAATCGAATACAGAAAATTTCCACATTTGGAATTTCTAATTCGTAATACGATTCTTAAATTGGGAACCGACTGGAGTTATACAGTTGTTTGCGGGTTAGATAATTATGAATTTATGACTGAGATGTGTAACAATATACACCCAAATATTAAAATTATTAAAACACCTTACAACCAATTGAACCAATCCACTTACAGCACGTTTTTAGCATCTCTAGATTTTTGGGATCTGTTAAAGGGTGAAAAAATCTTGATATATCAAGAAGACAGTTGTATCTTTAAAAAGAATATTCTACAGTTTCTAAAATACGACTATATCGGCGCACCTTGGCCCTCTAAACAAGACGACAACTCGTATGGTGTAGGTAATGGCGGATTTTCTTTACGCACCAAACAATGTATGATTGATGTTATAAATACAGTATCGATTCACAATACAGAATTTAACGCATCTACACTTGAATATATGAAAAATGCGAAAATGACCGTAGGACCCGAAGATGTATATTTTTCATTAAATATGATAAAATATAACATTGGTAAAGTCGCTAAACGCGGCGACGCATTTAATTTTTCTACTGAATCATTAGCTAATTTAAATAGTCTTGGAGGCCATAATTTTTGGTTGAACGATGTACTGTGGCGTAATAGAGTAGCTAAGTTAGTTCCCACATTTCATCCGCGATATAACAAATCCATTCTTACACATAGAGGTGGTTGGAAGTATATTTTAGATGAAGGCCTTATTTGTAACGGATTTTACTCTGCTCAATCCAATACGGACTTTTACGACATGATTGACCTCGATATAGACAATATCATACAAACATCTTCAAAGGGACGAAAATGGTGCGGCTGTTTTCATTTTACACCTTACACACCCAGCTATTTACAAATGTGTAACATTAATAAATTTTTTACTAATACCAAGTTTGTAAATGCTTTAAAACATTGTAAATTTATCATAACATTGTCTACATATTTATTCGATCATTTAAAAAAAGTATTTAACAAGTTAAACTTGTCTATTCCAATTTACAATCTCAAACATCCGGTAGTAATGGATGTTCCATTGTTTAATTTGAGCAAATATATTAACAATTCTAAAAAATATATTATTCAAGTAGGAAAACAATTACGCAAGGTTTCAAGTATATATTTATTACCAGCAGTTCCAACATACAAAAAATTATGGTTAACTGGCTCAAAAGATTATGATAATTGTATTCAACATTTACATGACGAACTGTCATATTTAAATATACCTAAATCAAGAATTGATTTAAATAGTGTTAATATGTATTACACTTCTACATTTGAAGAATATGATGAGTATTTAAGCAAAAATATTGTTTTCATCGATTTATGGGATGCTGCCGCAAACAACGCGGTTTTGGAATGTATTTGTAGAAATACTCCATTAATTGTTAATAAGGTGGCCGGTGTAGTAGATTATTTGGGTGATAGCTATCCTCTATATTTTACATCTATTAGTGATATACCGAATTTAATGAAAATTGAAAATATTATGCGCGCCCACAAATATTTAAAAAATATGAACAAGGACGATATTACCTTGGATCGCTTTGTAAAAGATTTATTTAATATTGCTTATAAATATAATGATTGAATCGACTAATATA
>Ga0007791_10000057_pt1 | contig 25721 bp, 24 predicted proteins | sample CryBogmetaGMA05M_FD_60368 | JGI IMG/M metagenome (GOLD analysis project Ga0007791, IMG submission 60368) | Freshwater microbial communities from Crystal Bog, Wisconsin, USA - MA0.5M | ecosystem: Environmental > Aquatic > Freshwater > Lake | place: Crystal Bog, Wisconsin, USA | collected 2009-07-06 | reverse complement strand
TTTTGTGCCGGTGGCGGAGGAGTCCGGACTGATCCGGCCCCTGACTGCCTGGCTGGTGGGCGAGTGCATGCGCGAATGCGCGCGCTGGCACCGCGAAGGCTTGCCGCTGGCGGTCTCCATCAACCTCTCTGCGCTGAACCTGCTCGATCCGAGCCTGCTCGAAGTGCTGGAAGCCGCCCGCGCGGCAACCGGACTGGATCCCGGCAGCGTGAATCTGGAGATCACTGAAAGCTGCTTCATGGCGTCGCCGGAGCGGGCGCTGGAGGTGATCGCGCGCATCCATGAGGCCGGCTTCAAACTCTCGATTGACGATTTCGGCACCGGCTACTCCTCGCTGGCCTACCTCAAAAACCTGCCCATTGACGAGCTCAAGATCGACCAGTCCTTTGTGCGCAACCTGTTGCACAGTACGGGCGACCAGGCCATTGTTTCATCGACCATCGACCTCGCCCACAATTTCTCGCTGGCCGTGGTTGCCGAGGGCATTGAAGACCAGGCCACTGCAGCCTGGCTGGCGGCGCGGGGGTGCGATATTGGGCAGGGCTACTGCCATGCCAAGCCGATGCGGGCCGACCACTTTCGGACATTTGCCAGGGGCCGCCATGAAAATCATCCACCTCAGTGACACCCATGTCGGCCGCGCCGACAATGCGCTGCGGCTCGCACGGGTGCTGCAGGACATCGCTTCGCTGGGCCCGCCGCAGGCGCACGTGGTGGTGCACACCGGCGACCTCAACGACCGCGCCACACCACAGGCCATGCAAGAAGGCAAGGCACTGCTCGACCGCCTGGCAGCCGGCGGCTGGCGCGTGCTTCTGAGCCCGGGCAACCACGACTACGGGGACTCGCTGCATGTGGATCCGGACTGTGCGTAGGCGTTCCAGCAGTGTTACGCGCCCTATGTATTTGCCGACCAGCCCGCGCAGTTCCCGGTGCTGCACCTGGCGGCCGACTGGGCCCTGATCGGGCTGGACTCGAACGCGGCGGAACTGGGCTTGCTGGAGCGCTGGTTCGCCCAGGGGTCCCTGGGCGCGGCACAAATTGAACGCCTGGGCGCCCTGCTCGACACGCCAGTCGTGCGCCAGCGCCGCACTCTGGTGTACCTGCACCACCACCCGTTCCTGGACGCCTTCACCGTGCACGCGGATGTCGGCGACCGCTCCTACCTTTCCTACGCCCTGGGCTGGAACACCCGCCGCTTTCGGCGACTCAAGGATGCTTACTCACTGATTCAGTGCATCCGCGACCGGGTGGACGTGCTGCTGTTCGGGCACCAACACTAGGGCCTGGACTACAGCGGCGAGTCACGCCGCTACGGTATACCCTTGGCGCTGGACGCCAGCTCGACGACCTGCACGCAAATGGACACCGACCGTATGCGTTACCGGGTCATCGACCTCGATGCCGGCACCTATGTCACGCGCCAGGTGGCCCTGCCCTAGCGCAGCTGCTGTTCGAGCCGGTGCAGCACCTCGTAGCAGGCCAGCACCTGGGCAACGCTGCTGTTGGGCTCACGGCCTTCGCGGATGGCGGCAAAAAACTCGCGGTCCTGCAGCTCGATGCCGTTCATGCTGACCGCCACCTGGCTGACATCAATTTTTTCTTCCTTGCCGGTAAACAGGTCGTCGTAGCGGGCGAGGTAGGTGGCGCTGTCACCAATGTAGCGAAAGAAGGTGCCCAGCGGACCGTCGTTATTGAAGCTCAGGCTCAGGGTGCAGATTGCGCCACTGGCAGCCTGCAGCTGGATGCTCATGTCCATGGCGATACCCAGCCCGGGGTGGACGGGACCCTGCACTGCGTTGGCCTTGATGATGGGGCTGGCGCACTGGTAGGCGAACAGGTCCACCGTGTGCGCGGCGTGGTGCCATAGCAGGTGGTCGGTCCAACTGCGGGGCTGGCCCAGCGCGTTCATATTGCTGCGGCGAAAGAAGTAGGTCTGCACATCCATCTGCTGGATGTTGAACTGCCCCGCGCGAATCTTCTGGTTGACATACTGGTGGCTGGGGTTGAAGCGGCGGGTGTGGCCGCACATGGCCACCAGGCCGGTCTTTTGCTGCCAGGCCACCACGTCCTGCGCGCCAGCCAGGTAGTCGGCCAGCGGAATCTCCACCTGCACATGCTTGCCTGCCTTGAGGCAGGCCACGGTCTGCGCAGCGTGCATCTGCGTCGGGGTGCAGAGGATCACCGCATCCAGCCCGGGTAAAGCCAGGCTCTCAGTCAGCTCGGTGGTGACGTGGCCGATGCCGTATCGGGCCGCCACCTCCCGAGTCTTGTCCAGTTCGCGGCCGACCAGGGACACCACTTCGACGCCGTCGATGTTCTGGATGCCGTCCAGGTGCTTGATGCCAAAGGCGCCGGCGCCGGCCAGCGCCACTCGGATGGACTTGCTCATTTACGTGTTCTCCAGAATCAGGTGGCCGACCGCCGTGTTGGACGCCGGAACATGGTAAAAACGGTGCCTAAGCCGCACGGGAATTGGGTTTTCTGCTACATCTTTCATAGCACCGCGGGCAATCAGCCACATCACCAGCTCGATGCCTTCGGAGCCAGCGTCGCGTACATAGTCAATGTGTGGAATGGCTGCCGCAGCAGCCGGGTCGGCAATGAGCTTGTCCAGGAAGGCATTGTCAAACTCCCGGTTGATCAGGCCGGCGCGCGGGCCCTGCAACTGGTGGCTCATGCCGCCCGTGCCCCAGATCTGTACGTTCAGGTCTTGGTCAAAGCTCTCCACAGCGCGGCGGATGGCTTTGCCCAGGTTGAAACACCGCTGGCCGCTGGGCACCGGGTACTGCACCACGTTCACCGCAAAAGGGATCACCGGGCAGGGCCAGGCCTGCGGTTGGCCGCACATCAGGCTCAACGGCACGGTCAGGCCGTGGTCCACATCCATCTTGTTGACGATGGTCAGGTCAAAGTCCTGCTGTATCACCGACTGCGCAATATGGGCCGCCAGCTCCGGGTGGCCCTCCACCACCGGCACCGGGCGCGGCCCCCAGCCCTCGTCGGCAGGCTGGTACTGCGCTGCGGTGCCAATCGCGAAAGTGGGGATCATGTCCAGGCTGAAGGCGGTGGCATGGTCGTTAAACACCAGAATGACCACGTCAGGCCGGTTGTCCTTCATCCACTGCTTGGAGAATTCATAACCCTGGAACAGGGGCTGCCAGTAGGGCTCGGCAGTTTTGCCGAGGTCCAGCGCGGCGCCAATGGCCGGCACATGCGAAGTGAAAACGGATGCGGTGATGCGTGCCATGTGTTCAGTGCTCCTTCTTGCCGGCCGCGCCCTGCGGCTGGCGGTGGGCTTGGGCGTCGCCGTCTTCACCGAGGAAGCGGTTGCCCTCGACGCTGCGTCCGCCGCTGACCATCATGGCCCGGTACTCGTCTTCCGTCATGCCGGTCATGCTGCCGGCCATCTGCTGGAAGCTCTTGCCATCGGTCGCGCCAATCTTGGCCAGAAAGTAGATATTGCCGCCCAGTGCGATGCAGCGGTTCATGTCGCGTGACAGCACCCCTAGTTTCTGTTCTTCGGTCATCGGCCATTCATCCAGGTAGGCCCGCTCATCCGCCTTGAATCGGTCGCGGTTGGCGGCCTGCATCAAGGACATGCAGAACTGGTTCAGGTGGTAGCCCTTGCGGCTTTGCTCGGCATCAAAAATGGTAGTGCCGGGAACGTCCAGGTAGGGTTTATCGAGTGCCATGCGGGGACTCTTTCAAGGTAAACATTTGAAACTGGCCGCAGCATTGGGGTCGCCGCCCTGGTACCGGGGCACATCGGGCCAGTGGCAAAGCGGCCGGCTGCGCAGAACCTGGCTGGGCAACGCCACGGTCTGGTCCAACAAGGTCAGGCCCTGCGGTGCCTCCCCGTTTTCCACCCAGCGCGTCAGTGCCGCGAGCATGTCCACGTTGGCCGGGCCGCCGGAACCCACATGGTCCAGGCTCGGGGCCGTGTAGAGGCGCAAGAACGCATCTGCTTTGGCAGCGCCCATCTGTTTCACCACCGACTCATAGTAGCCAATACCGGCATAGGGGCTTTGGGCGTAATCGGCCATGTGCTCCATCATGATGAGCTTGCCGCCATGGGCATGGAATTCGCTCAGATCCGGGTTGGTGGAATCCATCAGTGCCGATACCTGGGCCACCCGGGCGGCATGCGCCTCTGCCTTGTAACTGCGCACGTCGAGCGCGGGGTCGCGCGCATAAAAGTACTGAATGGCACCGGCGCCATAAAACCAGGCAATGCCATTGCTGGGTACGGGTGGCACACTGGGCGCCGTGGCGCCCGTCCACCAGGACATCCAGCCACCGGTGGCAGCGAAGGCCGGCAAGGCCTCACCGCTGGGGCCCCTGCCCGGATACTCCACCACGCCGTTGGCCAGCGGCACTGGCAAGCGCAGGGGCGCGCCCAGCGTCTGGACGGCGCGCACCTGGGCGGGTGTCAGGCAGTTGTCTGCCGCCGCGCCGGTGCACAGCAGCTGCCGCACGTCAAAACGCTGGCGGCAGCCCACGGGGTCGGCTATCACGCCATCCGCCAGGCCGTCGGCCGCATCACAGGCGGCCAGCACCGCCGCCCCGACCAGACGCACCTGCGCCGGCCCCATCCAGCCGCCGTCCATGAGCGCCAGTCCGTCGCGCAGGCCTGCATGCTGCAGCCCAGTCCAGTGAATCACCGGCACGCGGCTGAAGATGCCATCGAAGTCCCGCGGGTAGCGCTGCGCCATGGTCAGGCCTTCACGTCCCCCTTCGGAGCTGCCCGCAAAATACAGCTTGGCTGGCCCGCGGCCGTAGCTGCGTTTCATGACAGCCACCGCGACATCGCGCACTTTTTTGTAGGACGCGTGCGAGAAGTTCAGCAAGGCTTCATCATTGAGGGCAAAGGACTGCGGCGCCTCGCCCGGCTTGTTTTGATGACCGGAATCGGTGCCGTAGGTCACATACCCCTGCGCCAACGGCACCGGCCCGTCGAACAGGCCCGAAGGCAGCAGCGACAGCCCGCTGATCAGCACACCATTGAAGCCGCCGCCGCCATACTGCACCGAGCGCGCGTTCCACTGCAAGGGCAGATTGATCTGGAACTGAATGTCGGGCGCCTTGGGGTCCAGCGGCGCGATGGCGCCTTGCACCTGGCAATAGGACGGCAGGGCCGGGGTAATGCGTGCCGCCGGCGTCGGGCCACGCTCGGCCACGCTGGCCGGGCTGGCTGCCATCCATTTGGCGCTGGTGATGCGCGCCGGGCCACTCGGCACGCCGATCACATCGGCCCCCACGCTGGTGCCAGACAGGCTGGCGCAGTCAGCACTCAGCGGCAGCGCGGCACTCGGCGCCAGTGTGCTGCAACCAGAGATCCAGATACCACTGGCCATCAGACCAAGCAGCAGCCAGCGCGAGCCGAGAAATTGGGCAATTTTAGACATGGTTCTCCTGTCGGGGTAGTCGGTCAGTCGGGCCAATACAGGCGCATAGGATTGGTGACCAGCAACTTGGTCTGCAGCTCGGGCGTGACCGCAATGTGCGGAATAAAGTCGACCAGCAGGCCGTCGTCGGGCATGTGGTCCTTCAGGTTGGGATGCGGCCAGTCGGTGCCCCACAACACGCGGTCGGGAAAGGTCTCGACGATGCGGCGGGCAAAAGGTACCACGTCGCGGTAGGCTTGTGTCTGACCCTGCAAGGCCTTGGGGCCGGTCACGCTCAGGCGTTCGGGGCAGCTGACCTTGCTCCAGACGTTGGGGTGTTCGCGCATGAACTTCACAAACAACTCAAACTCCGGGCCGTCCAGGGGCTTGCTCACGTCCGGCCGACCCATATGGTCCACCACCACCGTGGTGGGCAGGGTCGTAAAAAAGTCCCACAGCTCGGGCAGGTCCACCGCTTCAAAATAAATCACCACATGCCAGCCCAGGTGCTTGATGCGGTGCGCGATTTCCAGCAATTCGTCTTTGGGCGTGAAGTCCACCAACCGTTTGACAAAGTTGAAGCGCACGCCACGCACGCCGGCGGCGTGCAGGGCCTGCAGTTCGGTATCGCTGATGCTGCGCTTGACGGTGGCCACGCCGCGCGCCCGGCCGTCGGAGGCAAGGCAGGCATCGACCATGGCACGGTTGTCAGCGCCGTGGCAGGTGGCCTGCACAATCACGTTGCGGGCAAAGCCCAGGTGGTCGCGCAGCGCAAACAGCTGCGCCTTGGAGGCGTCGCAAGGCGTGTACTTGCGCTCCGGCGCATAGGCAAAGGTGTGGCCCGGCCCGAACACATGGCAGTGCGCATCGACCGCCCCCGGGGGCAATCGGAACTGGGGCTTGCTGGGTCCGGCGAGCCAGTCCAGCCAACCAGGCGTCTTTTGAAATTCCATGGTGCTACTTATCCCCCTTCCAGGGGCATGCCTGCGTATTGTTCAGCCAGCGAGGCGTGCGCCCGATCTGACGATTTGAGGAAATCCAGCTCAGCCTCCTGGGCCCGCTGGTCGAAAGCACTGGCATCGGGAAAACGGTGCAGCAGGTTGGTGAGGTACCAGGAGGTCCGCACCGAACTCCACACCCGCCGCAGCGCGGTGTCACTGTAGCTGTCGAGCAGCCCGGTACTGCCGCTGGCGTAAAACGCAGCCAGCGCGCGCGACAGATAAAACACATCCGAGACCGCCAGATTCAGTCCCTTGGCACCAGTAGGCGGAACGATGTGGGCAGCGTCCCCACACAGATACAGGTGGCCATGGCGCATGGGTTCGGCGACGTAACTGCGCAGAGGTACAATGGATTTCTCGATGGACGGCCCGGTCACGATGGCACGGGCCATCTCGGGCGGGAAGCGGACCGTGAGCTCGCTCCAGAACCGGTCGTCGCTCCAGTCAGCAAGATTCGCTTCCAGCGGCACCTGGATGTAGTAGCGGCTCATGGTCGGGCTGCGCATGGAGGCCAGCGCAAAACCCCGGGGATGGTTGGCATAGGTCACATGCGGCAAGGGTGCCGTACGGGACAGAACGCCGAGCCAGCCAAAGGGATAGGCCTTTTCGTACTCGCGCAACACGCCTGCAGGAATCGACTTGCGCGCAACGCCATGGAAGCCGTCGCAACCGGCGATGTAGTCACACTCCAGCCGCTGCGCCTCGCCGTTGGCTACAAAATCGACCCATGGCGGGGCGTCCCCGGTGTTGTGGATGACCACGTCTTCCACCCCGCAGAGCACCGTGGCCTGGCGCCGGTCAGCGGCCGCAAACAGGTCCTCCTGTATGTTCGTTTGTCCATAGGACATGAAACGCTTGCCCAGGTGCTTGTAGCAGTCGATGAAGAAACTCTCACGTCCGGCCCAGACAATCTGCATGCCATCGTGGGGGTGTCCTTCGGCATCCATGCGGGTACCAAGTCCATTGGCGCGCAGCACGTCCACGGTGGTCTGCTCCAGGATTCCTGCCCGGATGCGCGAGAGCACATGGCTGCGGCTTTGGCGCTCCAGCACAACGCTGTTGATGCCACTGCGGTGCAGCAGCTCCGACAGCAGCAGGCCCGCCGGCCCTGCGCCCACAATCACCACTTGGGTGTGCATCGGGATCCCTTCAGTCGATGTATTTCAAGCCGGCGGCGGCCAGCGGCTCGCGCATGTTGTACATGTCGAGCCCCAGAATACCGCTGGCCAGTTTGGCCCGCTTTTCCGCCTCCAGGCTCTCGCGCTTGTGGGAGGCTTCCAGCGTTCGGACCGCCATGGCCGCCGGTACACACACCACCCCGTCATCGTCGGCCACGATGACGTCGCCAGGGTTGACGATCATGCCGGCACACACCACCGGAATGTTGACCGAACCGAGGGTAGATTTGATCGTGCCCTTGCTGGAAATTGCACTGCTCCAGACCGGAAAGCCCATGCGCTGGAGTTCTTGCACATCCCGCACACCCGCATCGATCACCAGGGCCCGCGCGCCCCGCGCCTGAAACGAGGTGGCGAGCAGGTCGCCAAAATAGCCATCGGTGCATTCTGCCGTGATGGCAGCCACCACAATGTCCCCCGGCTGGATCTGTTCGGCCACGACATGCATCATCCAGTTGTCGCCCGGATGCAGCAGCACCGTCACCGCCGTGCCGGACTCCTGGGCACCGCTGTAAATGGGCCGCATGTAGGGCTTGAGCAGGCCCACACGGCCCATCGCCTCATGCACCGTGGCAGAACCCAGTGCCCCCAGCGCATCGGCTGCGGCCCGGTCCGCCCGGACAATATTGCGATACACCACTCCCAATTCGTACATGGCTGTTTCCTTGTGTTATGCGGCCTTGGCCTTGAGCGCTGCATCCAGACGGGGGAAAACCCGGCGGGCATTGCCCTCGTAAATCTGGTGGCGTTGCGCAGCGCTCAACTGGGTTGATGCCTCGATATACCGCTTGGTGTCATCGTAGTAGTGCCCCGTCTCGGGATCAATCCCCCGCACCGCGCCTATCATCTCACTGGCAAACAGAATGTTGTCAACCGGGATCACCTTGGTCAGCAGGTCGATGCCGGGCTGGTGGTACACACAGGTATCAAAGAAGATGTTGTGCAGCAGGTGCTCCTGGAGCAGCGGCTTCTTCAGTTCTTGTGCCAGACCACGAAATCGGCCCCAATGGTAGGGCACGGCACCGCCGCCATGCGGAATCAGAAAGCGCAAGGTCGGAAAGTCCTTGAAAAGGTCGCTGGTGAGGCACTGCATGAAGGCTGTGGTGTCGGCATTGAGGTAATGGGCTCCGGTGGTGTGGAAGCAGTTGTTGCAGCTGGTGCTGACATGGACCATGGCCGGAATGTCGTACTCCACCATTTTTTCGTAAATCGGGTACCAGGACCTGTCGCTCAAGGGCGGCGAAGTCCAGTGGCCGCCGCTGGGATCGGGATTGAGGTTGATGCCCACATTGCCGTACGAGAGCACGCATTTTTCCAGTTCCGCAATGCAGGTCGCCGGGTCCACCCCGGGGCTTTGGGGCAGCATGGCCACGGGGACAAAGTGGTCGGGAAACAGTTGGCTGACACGGAAGCAAAGTTCGTTGCAGATCGACGACCAGGTCGCGCTGGTGTTGAAGTCCCCGATGTGGTGGGCCATGAAACTGGCGCGTGGGCTGAACAGGGTCAGATCAGAGCCGCGCGCGCGCATCAGCTTCAACTGGTTGGTCTCTATAGACTCCCGAAGTTCGTCATCGCTGATTTTCAGGTCTGCCACCTTCGGGCCCAGTTCGGGCGTCTGGAGGTTGGCAATCTGGGCATTGCGCCAGGTTTCCAGCGCCTTGGGCGCGGTGGTGTAATGGCCGTGGCAATCGATAATCATGTTGGGTTCTTTCCTGGCATTCAAGGGTCGATGGTACCGATGCTACGATGCAACGTCCCCTGCATGCCCTGGCGCTGCTTGACGACGTCGGCCTGTGGCGCTGCCATGAATGCAAGCAGCTCCCGGGCAGGCCCACCCTGGCGGCACAGTGCAGAGACACCACCGCAAAAGGTGGTGATGATCTGGACTTCCGGCGGCAGCGGGCCGATCACGTCAATGCCCGCAACATGGATCAACTCGCTGAGCTGCTGAAAGCCCAGTTCGACATCACCCCGCGCCACCAGACTCCCCACAGGGACGCCGGGCGGCGGCTGCACAATCCGCGCCTGCACCGACGCAGCCAGACCCCAGCGCTCAAAAAGCCGGGCCAGCGCAACGCCACTGGGCCCGGTGGAGTAGCTCAGGCTGCGGGCGCAGACAACGGCATGTTTGAGCGCTGCTTCGGTGCTGATGTCGGGTCGCAGTGCGCCGGCACGAACGGCAACGGCAACCCCGGAACGCACCAGATCAACCTTGCTACTTGGGTCAATCCTTCCGGCCTGGACCAGGGTATCGATTGCGTCAGAAGCGAGCACCACCACATCAAATTCCTCCCCCGCCTGCACGCGCCTGGCGGCATCCACACCGCCGACGGATTCAAATTCCACGGCAATGCCACAGTGCTGCGTGTAGGCAGACGCCAGGTCTGCCAGCACTTGCCGCGTCGCCATGGAAGAAATTCCTCGGATTTGCATACGGCCATTGTGCGGGGACTGAGGCACCAACAAAAGACAAAGCACCTACTAGCAGCTATACACTCTCGGCATACTTGACGGCGGCTTATGCCGTGGATGACGAGCTTTATCGCAGAACCCGCACCCTATGGACCTCAAACAACTGGAATATTTTGTCCGGGTGGCTGAACTGGGCAGCTTTACGCGCGCCTCCATATCCCTGGACGTCGCGCAACCGGCATTGAGCCGGCAGATCCGCTTGCTCGAAGTCGAGCTGCGCCAGAATCTGTTGACGCGCAACGGTCGGGGCGCTGTGCCCACCGAAGCGGGAAAGCTGCTGCTCGCGCATGGACGGGGCATCCTGCACCAGGTGGCACTCACGCGGGAAGAACTCGGCGCTGCCCGGGGGGCGCTTGCAGGACGGGTGTCTATGGGCCTGCCACCGAGCTTGTCAAAGCTCATCACGGTCCCCCTGGCCAAGGCCTTTGCGCAGGAACTTCCACAAGCCCAGCTAAGTCTTACCGAGGGATTTTCGGTACGCATGCACGAGGGGCTGCGGGTCGGCAACCTGGACATCGCCGTGCTGTACAACCCGGAGCGGTCGGCCGACCTGGAAATGGCAACGCTGCATGAAGACACACTGACCCTGATCTCCCCGCCCACATCCGCGTCCGACGCTGCGCGCGGCCTGGTGACGTCGGTGGCGCTTGCGGACGTAGCAGCGTTACCGCTCATCCTGCCAAGCCGGCCCAATGCGTTTCGCAACCTGCTCGAAAGCCAGATGATCGCGATCGGCAAGCGCCCGCGCATTGTGCTGGAGGTGGACGGCCTCAACGCGATTCTCAATCTGGTGAAGGAGGGCATGGGGCACGCCATATTGCCGAGCTACACCCTCAGCAATTTTGAGCATTCGATCCCGTTTGGCGTCACACCCATCCATTCGCCCGCCATCAAGAGCCAGTTGATGCTCGTCTGGTCGGCCCGGCGGCCCACCACGCAGACCCACAAGAAGGCGATGGAGATTACGACCCGGGTGCTGCTGGAGGCCATCGCTGCCACGCGCCGGACCAACAGGGCAGCGTAGGCGCGCTGGTACAGCACCCCCGGATGGCGCACAATTCTCCGAAGACCGGTGAGCGCCTGGCGCGGGAGGACCATGTCTACGAGCTCTGAACCTATCGTCGGACTGCACAGCCCCCTGGATGGCCAGGACCGGCCGCTGTGGGATACGGTCGCCACCCGGTCCATGGAAACCCGGGCGCTGGCCGGATTGCCCGAGAGCGCGCTGATGCAGCGCGCCGGGCATGCGTTGGCAGCGCTTGCCATGGCCATCGCTCCGCACGCCCGCAAGATCTGGGTGGCCTGCGGCCCTGGCAACAACGGTGGCGACGGTCTGGAAGCGGCGCGCCAGCTGCGGCTGATGGGCAAGGAACCGGTGGTCACCTGCCTTTCCCCCGGTACCGGTGGCGCACGCATCGTACCGTCTGCATTGGCCCGCGCCCGTGCCGCCGGCGTGGCGTTTTCGGAGCAAGCGCCCGACCGGTTTGATGCGTCCATTGACGCCCTGTTTGGCATTGGCATGCGGGGCGAATGCTCCGGCCGGGCCAGCGACTGGGTAGCGCAGATGAACCGGTCCGGCGGGCCGGTTTTGGCCGCAGACATTCCCACCGGACTCGACGCCGACACCGGGGTGGCAGGCCAGGTATGCGTGCGCGCGACACACACGCTGACCCTGCTCACGCTCAAGCCGGGTCTGTTTACCGCGGATGGAAGAATGGCCTGCGGCGACATCTGGTGGAACCGCCTGGGCGTGCCGGGCGATGCGGGCGCCAGCGCCTGGCTCGCCGGGGTGCCACGCAGGGAGACCCGGGCGCACAACACCCACAAGGGCAGTTATGGCGATGTTGCCGTGATCGGCGGCGCGAAAGGCATGGCCGGCGCAGCACTGCTCGCCGGACGGGCTGCGCTGCATGGCGGCGCCGGTCGGGTGTATGTGGCCATGCTCGACCCTGCATTGCCAGCCCTGGATCGCATGCAGCCCGAGCTGATGTTTCGCCAGCCCGCAGCGCTGGAACTTGCACGCATGGCGGTGGTCGCAGGTTGTGGCGGTGGCGCTGCCATTGACGGCCACCTCGCAACCTTGGTGCGGGAATCGCTGTACCTGGTGCTTGACGCCGATGCCCTGAACCAGCTGGCACTGCGGCCGGACTTGCACAGCGCAGTGGCGCGCAGGAGGCCGGGAAGTACGGTGCTCACACCGCATCCGGGCGAGGCCGGCCGGTTACTGGGGGTTGCGACTGCCGACATTCAAGCCGACCGCCTGCGGCATGCACAGGCTCTGTGCGACAAGTTTGCATGCACGGTGGTGCTCAAAGGTTCCGGCACCATCATCGCTGCGCCGCAGGTGTTGCCCACCATCAACGCCACTGGAAACGCCAGACTGGCCACTGCAGGCACGGGCGATGTGCTAGCCGGCCTGATCGGCGCGCTGCTGGCATACCACCATGATGCGTCCGTGGCCTGCAGGGAAGCGTGCTTTCGCCATGGCCTGGCGGCAGACACATGGCGCAGCCCGCACGCATTGACGGCAGCCAGCCTGATTGCCGCCCTGTAATCGCGACCGCTCCATGGCGGCGCTGAGCCGCAGCCGGGCCTGCGGATTACTTGCGCTTTCTGGCAGGCTTCTTTGAGGGGGTGGGCGCCTTTTCCCGGTTGCGCTGGCCGCGGGCGGCACCCGTTCCGGAGCGCTTGCGCGGCAATGGACTGGAGAACGAGGATCGATCGCCGGCATCGGCCTCCAGCCGGTCCGCCGCAGACTGCCTGGGTTTGCCGTCGCGCCCAACATGCCTGTCCGCCGGCATTGCCCGGGGCTCAGCACCCTCATGCACCAGACGAAAGTCGATGCGGCGTCCATCGAGATCCACGCGGCTGACCTGCACCCGCACGCGGGTACCGATGGCATAGCGCATTCCCGTGCGCTCACCACGCAATTCCTGGCGCGCCTCATCAAAGCGGAAATATTCACCGCCCAGCTCGGTAATGTGAACCAGCCCCTCCACAAACATGGCGTCGAGGGTGACAAACAATCCGAAGGTCGTTACCGAGCTGACCACACCACCGTATTCCTCGCCCAGATGCTCGCGCATGTACTTGCATTTGAGCCAGGCCTCGACGTCCCGGCTGGCTTCGTCGGCACGCCGCTCGTTGGCACTGCAGTGCAGGCCTGCCGCCTGCCAGGCCAGCCCTTCCGAACTGACCTTGCGCGGGCGCACCGAAGGATCGGCCACCTTGGCAGCGAGACCTTTCTCGAGTCTGCGCGAAAGCTTGGCGTGCGCCTCGCCCGGCTTGGGCAGCGCGGGCAACTGGTACTTCGACTTGGCGAGAATCGCTTTGATGACCCGATGCACCAGAAGGTCCGGGTACCTGCGGATCGGGCTGGTGAAATGGGTGTACGCGTCGTAAGCCAGCCCGAAATGCCCGCTGTTGTCGGGGGTGTAGATCGCCTGCTGCATGGAGCGCAGCAACATGGAATGAATTTGCTGTGCGTCCGGCCGGTCCTTGGTAGAAAGCGCAATCGCCTGGAACTCGCCGGGTGAGGGTTTGTCGCTGATGCTCGCACCGATGCCCGTTGCCTTGAGGTAATTGCGCAGTATCTCGTTCTTCTCCGGGGTCGGACCTTCATGCACCCTGAACAAACCGGGGTGTTTGCTCTGGGCAATAAAGTCTGCACTGCAGACATTGGCAGCAAGCATGGCCTCTTCAATCACGCGGTGCGCCACATTGCGGGTGCGCGGAATGATTTTTTCAATCCGGCCGTTTTCATCGCAAACGATCTGGGTCTCGGTGGTTTCAAAATCCACCGCACCGCGCTTGTGCCGCGACTTCGATAACGCCTGGAACACACCGTGCAGGTGCAGCAGGTGGCCCTTGAGGTCCTTGCGCTTCTCGGCCTCGGGACCGCGCGTATTGCCCAGGATCGCCGCCACTTCGGTATAGGTCATGCGGGCATGGCTCCACATCAGCGCGGGGTAGAACTGGTAAGCATCCACCTCGCCGTCTTCCGTGATGAACATGTCACAAACCATGCACAAGCGCTCGACCTCGGGGTTCAGGGAACACAGCCCGTTGGACAGCTTTTCCGGCAGCATGGGAATCACCCGGCGTGGAAAGTAGACGCTGGTAGCCCGGTCGTAAGCATCGATATCAATCGGCGAACCGGTCTCGACATAGTGGCTGACGTCGGCAATCGCCACCAGCAGCCGCCAACCCGCAAGCGCCGCCTTGCCGCGCCCACGCGTCGTCGGCTCGCAATAGACCGCATCATCAAAGTCCCGGGCGTCCTCGCCGTCAATCGTGACGAAAGCAACGTCCGTCAAGTCCACACGATCGGCGCGATCCTGAGGCCGCACCTTGTCGGGCAAGGTCCGGGCAAGGGCCATGCAGGCGTCGGAAAATTCATGCGGCACGCTGTACTTGCGCACCGCGATCTCGATCTCCATGCCGGGATCGTCCACCTCACCCAGAACTTCCTTGATGCGGCCCACCGGCTGGCCAAACAGGGCCGGCGGCTCCACCAATTCGACCACCACCACCTGGCCCGCTTTGGCCACGCTGGTAGCGCCTTTGGGAATCAGCACATCCTGCCCGTAGCGCTTGTCCTCGGGGGCCACCAACCAAACACCGCTTTCCTGCAGCAAGCGGCCGATGATGGGCTGGGTGGAGCGCTCGACAATCTCGACGACACGGCCCTCGGGCCGGCCCTTGCGGTCACTGCGCACAATCCGCGCCTTGACGCGGTCCTTGTGCAGCACAGCGCGCATTTCATTGGGTGGCAGGTAAATGTCCGCATTGCCATCGTCGCGCACAACGAAACCGTGCCCATCGCGGTGGCCCTGCACTGTTCCCTCTATTTCATCCAGCAGACCGCTGGTTTGGCTCAAATTTTTATTCAAATCATCCTCATTTGGAGATGCCCGGTTTCGCGATTGGGCGACAGGCCGGCGACCCCGGCCCACCCTGTGTACTGCAGCCCGGTCGCACAAGTATGCGCCAGAAATGTTGGAATGCCCTGCAGAGGCGGCTTCTTGCGATGTTACAATCGTCTCCGATGCCCAGATGGCGAAATTGGTAGACGCACCAGCTTCAGGTGCTGGCGGTTGCAAGACCGTGGAAGTTCGAGTCTTCTTCTGGGCACCATCCATAGATGGGGCCTGTGATCAAAAATCGCAGGCCTTTTTCTTTTGGTCTTCGCGAGATCGAACTGCTGCTTTCGGCATCCCGCGGGTCTCAGGCACCCCACCGGAGCAGGCCGTTCCCCAGAACCGTTCAAATCGGCTGGCCGATGAGGTCGTGACCCTGTGTCGCGACGATGCGGGCTTTGGTGAATTCGCCCACCCGCAGGGTTTTGCTGATTTTTTCTGGCGGCAAAAGGCGCACGGTGCCATCGATTTCGGGCGCGTCCGCATAGCTCCGACCCGTGCCACCCTTTTTTCCAAACCCCGGGGCGGAATCCACCAGCACCTGCATGGTGGCGCCGATGCGCCCTTGCAGCCGCTGCACTGAAACCTCTTCCGCGACCGCCATGAACCGGGCACGGCGTTCTTCGCGCAACTCCAATGGAAGCATGCCCGGCAGCGCATTGGCCGCTGCACCATCGACTGCGCTGTACGCAAAACATCCAGCACGGTCGATCTGTGCCTCGCGCACAAAGTCCAGCAGGTGGCTGAACTCTTCTTCTGTTTCGCCAGGAAAGCCCGCGATGAATGTGCTGCGGACCACCAGTTGGGGACAAGCCTCACGCCACTGGGCAATGCGCTCCAGATTCCTCTCCCCGCTCGCAGGCCGCTTCATCCGCTTGAGCACGTCAGGGTGGCTGTGCTGCAGGGGAACATCCAAGTAAGGCAACACCATACCCTGTGCCATCAGGGGGATGATTTCGTCCACGCTCGGGTACGGATACACATAGTGCAGGCGAACCCAGGCCCCATAGGGCTGCGCGATGTCGCCCAGCACACGTACCAGATCGACCATGCGCGTCTTCACCGGCTTGCCGTCCCAAAAACCCGTGCGGTACTTGATGTCAACCCCATAGGCCGAGGTATCCTGACTGATCACCAGCAATTCCTTGACGCCCCCCTCGAACAGGGCCTTGGCCTCCGAGAGAACATCGCCAATCGGGCGCGACACCAGGCCTCCCCGCATGGAGGGAATGATGCAAAAGGTACATCGGTGGTTGCACCCTTCGCTGATCTTCAGGTAGGCGTAATGCCGCGGCGTCAGCTTGATGCCGGCGACACCAAATGCGCCGGGAACCAGATCGGTAAAAGGGTCGTGCGGTTTGGGCAAGTTCAGGTGCACTGCATCCATGACTTCCTGGGTCGCATGCGGCCCCGTCACCGCGAGCACCTTGGGGTGCATCTGCCGAACCAGGTTCCCGCCACCTTGCGCCGTTTTGGCGCCCAGGCAACCCGTGACGATCACCCGGCCATTCTCGGCCAGGGCTTCACCAATCGTGTCCAGACTTTCCTGAACCGCCTCGTCGATGAAACCACAGGTATTGACGATGACCAGATCGGCACCTTCAAAAGTCTTGCTGGTCTGGTATCCCTCCGCGCTGAGCTGGGTGAGTATGAGTTCGGAGTCGGTCAGGGCCTTGGGGCACCCCAGACTGACAAAGCCCACTTTGGGCGGCAGGGAGTTCGGGGAGAGTGAAGGATTGGGATTGGCATCGCGCATCCACCAATTGTCCCAGCATTTCCCGGTGCGGGCCGTGGGGCCTAGCGCTTGATGTTAAAACTGCCCAAAAACTGCTCGGTCTGTTTTTGTATCTGTTCCTGCATTTGCTGGAATACGTTGTTCCCCATCACACCCTGCACCAGGGGCACCTGCATGTCCATCAGGGATTGCATGTTTTTCTCGAGGTAGCCCCCCATGAATCCCTGCATGGTGTGGCCATAGAAACGGATCACGTTGGCCAGCACCGGGGCCGTGAACATGGGCGTTCCGTTGGCCTCCTCTTCCAGAATGATCTGTAGCAGGATGCTGCGTGTCAAATCCTCTCCCGACTTTGCGTCCTTGACGCTGAACACCGCACTGTCCATCACCAGCTGCTTGATCTCCGTCAATGTGATGTACGCGGACATGGTCGTGTCGTAGAGCCTGCGGTTGGGGTATTTCTTGATGATCCGCTCGGCGGGATTGCCGTCTTGGGGCGAGGGTTTTGGCATGTACGGCGGGTTGTTGAGGCGATGGTTACCAATGTTCGAACAGTGTGAATTTTAGGCAAACCACCGCCGTACAGGCTTCAGACTTACCCTATACCCGGACTTCCTTCAGCACAGCAGGATCGAAGGGTTTGCGGCCAAACACTTCGCGCAGCAACGGTTCGAAGTGACTCAAAGGCTGGGTTGGATAGTCCGGGTCAAACGCCGCCTGGTCATACAGCGCACAAAATCGCTGGCAGGAGTCGAACCACGGATGGTCGCGGTAAGCCAGGTGGCCCTGTGCGTCCTTGCCGTAATGGTGGGCATAGTATTGCATCTGGAACAGGCCATGCATCTCCACCACCCAGGTCACTTCCGCACGCACATAGGGCCGCAGGATGCTGGCGGCAAACTGGGAATGGTTTTCCGGGCTCAGTTCATCGCCCAGGTCGTGCACCAATGCGGCAACCACCATCTCGACGTCAGCCCCATCATTTTCAGCGCGAGTGGCGCTCTGCAGGGAATGTTGCAGCCGGCTCACGCGGTAGCCCTGCAAGGAGCCGCCCAGCCGCTCCAGGGCGAGCAGCAACCGGTCAGGCAAGGCCTGGATGTAGTCGTGCTCCAGGCTTTGCAAGTAGACGTACTCTTCGCGGGTACCGTCTTTCATCTGGGTGAATTCAACTTGGTTCATGGGCATCATTTCGGTTCGGATGATCAGGCAAATTTGCGGCTCAGGACCCGGTAAAGGCTTCTCGGTCCATCCCGGTCAATATAGCAACCCTGCAATTGTCGGTGGCCTTCTGCCGGATTGAACGAGGTGCGGCCGTGCAGCACGCGGTTGTTGTCAAACATCATCATCTCGCCCGGATGGAGCCGAAAGCGCAATTCGTAGCGGGGGTCCTCGAAAAGTTCCTCCAAACGCTTGCGGGCTGCATGGTAGCGCTGCGTATCGACCTCTGACATCAGCGGAATATCGTCCAGGCGGGGGCTGTAGTGCACACCCGTCATTTCGCCCATGCCGCCGAGCTCGATCATGGGCTTGACCGCCACGAGTTGTGTGGTCGCGTCTCGGTATTCGAACCGCACTGGAACGCGGCTCAGCAATTCGAACCCTTGCGGGTCTTCACTGCGCACCTGTTCGGCCACCGCCAGGCTGTCGACGAGTGTGGAGAAGCCCCCTGAGGTTTCATTCTGCAAACACTGCAGTATTTGAATGCCCGGCACCGGGGTGCGGTAGGGGTTGTCCGTGTGCGGGCCCAGCGCGACCGGGCGGTAGGCCAGATCGTTGGAATCCGGCCGGGAGTACACCTCAAAAAATGCGCCAAAGTTGGTTTCCCGCACAAAACCGAAATGCCGCGCAATCGACAGTATGGAATCCGCTTGGGTGGGCGTCTGGTTAACCAGCAAGAAGCCGAGTTCGATGAAATCCCGGAGTGCCTTGAGCAGCACCTTTTCGTCCTGCAAATCAGGCCAGTTGTAGACCGGCTGGGGGGTCATGTCGGCGCGCCAGGCGCGCATCGGAGGAACCTCTTCGGTCAGCACCGAACCCGCAATCAACTCCTTGGGGTCGTAGAGGCCGGCGAACCCGTCGCTGAAAGCGATGTGCAGCATTGCTCCCTCTCGCCGCGCGGCGGTTACCGCCAGGTCATCAGGCAGCAGGTGCGGATTCATCAGGCGTTGACCTGTCACGGCGTCCCGCTGGGTCGGGTCCGGGCTGCGGGCGCGCAACCACAGGGCGGGCAACACGCGGTCCGAGGCTCCGTCGCGCAGAACCACCCTAGGGCTGGCCTGCTCTTCCAGAATATGAATCTCCGACATGGGCTTGGTCTCCTGCAAACACCGCACTGCGGTGAGGAATTCTGAAAACGCGAGTCTGCTTGATGGGGGTCATTGCAACAAACGAATTAAATTTTGTTATAGGATTAGTTTCGCTAATGACTAACTTATGGTGCATCCGTGTCCCGCCTTCCTCCCCTGAATTGGTTGCGTGCTTTTGAGGCATCGGCCCGGGCGTTGAGCTTCACTGCTGCAGCGCAAGAGTTGAGCATGACCCAGTCGGCCGTCAGCCAGCAAATCAAGAGCCTGGAGAACGCGCTGGGCAGAACGCTGTTCCTGCGCCGGGTGCGGGGCCTCGAGCTCACCGACGAGGGCCGCGGCTATCTGCCAACTGTGCAAGCGGCGTTTGCAATGCTGGAAGAAGGCACCCAGGTCCTGACCGGCCGCAATGACCCCGATGTACTGGAACTGCACGTCAACCTGTCGTTTGCCCTGTTCTGGCTCAGCCCGCGCCTGGGTGACTTCCTGGCGCAGTATCCCTGGGTCCAGTTGAACCTTGCCACCGCGATCTGGGCCGAGGAGCGGCCCAACGCCTCCGCATCCGTGCACATCGTGTTCGGACAGGGCAAGCGCGAGGGCAAGGCCGGCATACGCCTGACGCACGACTCGCTCTTTCCCGTCTGCACGCCGAGCATCGCCCGCCACATGCAGTCCGTCGATGCCCTGCTGTCCCAGCGCCTGTTTGATCTGCCAGGCACCGTGCAAAGCTGGAATTCCTGGCTCGATGCCAACCCTGAAAAGGCCGGCGTTGCACGACCCATGATTCACCGCACCAGCACCTGGGCGCTGAGCATGGACTGGGCGCAGCGGGGCCTGGGCGTTTGCCTGGCACATGAAACCGTCGCCAATGACTTGATCGCACAGGGCCGGCTGGTGCGGCCTTTCGGGTTTTCCATTCCGATGCAGGAGGCGTACTACCTCGTGGCTCCCGCAGGCAGCCAGACCAACCCTGCCACGCAAGCCTTCAAGGAATGGTTGTTGGCAGAGATGGCCCGGTCGCAAAGCGTGGCAATCTAGACCGGCGTTACTGGAAAGGTGCAAGCGCCTCCAGGTCTGGCGCTACACCGATGCCGGGCGCTTCATCCAGGGTGATGTAACCGTCAGAAACATGCTGCAACGGCGGCGCGAGCAAACTTCGGAGCTGGTTGTCATTGGCATCGACTTCCAGCATTCCATCACCGCCGGCAGCTGCAAGCACATGGGCAGAGGCCATGAGGCCGATACCGGCGCCCAAATAGTGCGGGCAATACCGGATACCTTTTTCACGAATTCTTTGAATCACTGGCCAGCAGCCTGATATCCCACCCCATTTGGCGATATCGGGTTGCAGCACGCCAAAAGCCTGACTCACCATCGCTTGGTCAAAGCTGGCAGCACTCATCAGGTTTTCGCCTGCGGCCAACGGTATTTTTGTTGCCGATTGAACCTGCAGCCACTGCGACGCCGAGCTATCGGCTCGCAGCGGCTCTTCCAACCACTCCAGGCCGTGCGGGGCAAGCAGGGGCAGCATCTTCAGGGTTTTGTCGACAGTCCACGCCTGGTTGACATCGGCCATCAAGGAAGCGCTGGGTCCCAGCCAATCACGCAAGCGAGCCAAGTTATCGGCATCCTGCACATCATCAAACCCGATCTTGAGTTTGAATCCCCGATAACCTTCGGCAAACTTCCGCTGCACAAGCTCCAGCGGCGAGTCCGGATTAATGCCGCTGGCGTAGACCTGCAGGCGTGCCTTGTCTGCCCCCAACAGGCGAAACAGCGGCAGCTTGGCACGGCGTGCACACAGGTCCCACAGTGCCAAATCCACACCGGAAATGACTTGCGCAATCGGCCCGGGCTCACCGGATTGCAGCGCGAGCACTTCGGTTTTTCGGGTCAGTTCAGAAAATGCCTGCGCTGGGTCAGCGAAGGCTTTGTTCAGCAGCAGCGGGGCAACGACGCTGCCAAGCAGACGGGCGCGATGCTCCGCTCCGCAAGCCGGAAAGTTGCACCATATTTCCCCCCAACCGATGGAGCCATCTGAGTTTTCTGCCCGCACAAACACGGCTGGCCTGTCGTGCATGATGCCAAAGGAGGTGCGGACCGGCACCGGACTGGGGCAGCGAAACACGAATGCCTGCAAGCTGACGAGGCGAAGGTCCAGCATGGCGGAGCCGGTGGCCGCGCTGGGCAAGGGTGGCAGTTTCGTCGATAAAAGTCTAAACATATGGCATATAATACGTTTGATATTTCGGGTATCGGAATTATTTTTTGACACGCCTGAAATACCGGCCTCCTCCAACGCTGTCCTTCTAAAAATGTCATGCCCTCCTCAAAATTAGACCAAGGTTTTGACTATGTCATTGTGGGTGCCGGTTCTGCCGGATGCGTTCTGGCAAACCGCCTGAGCACAGACCCGGCCTGCCGCGTCTTGTTGCTCGAGGCCGGCGGCCCCGCACACAGCTTTTGGCTGCGGCTGCCGGTGGGCTACTTTCGGACCATCAATGACGCGCGCCATACCTGGCAGTTCCCCATCGAACCGCAACTTGAAACGGCCAATCGCGCCATGGTGTGGCCGCGTGGCAGGGTTCTGGGTGGATCCAGTGCCGTTAATGGCCTGTTGTACATCCGCGGCCAGCGGGAGGATTACGACGACTGGTCAGCGGCAGGCGCCCACGGTTGGAGCTACCGTGAGGTCTTGCCATTTTTCAAACGCTCAGAGCGGTATGAGGGCGGGGAAAGTGAGTTTCATGGGGGCTCTGGTGAATTGGGAGTTTCAAACCTGAGGAATGACCACCCCTATTGCGAAGCATGGCTGAAAGCCGCGCAGCAGGCGGGCCACCCGCTCACCGAAGACTTTAATGGCGAACATTCGAGCGGCATGGGTCGATACCAGTTGACGTTAAGCGGTCACTGGAGGTGCGATGCAGCGACTGCATTTTTGAAGCCGATTCGCGGCCGGGAAAATCTGGTGGTGGTGACCGGTGCCCACGTGCGCCGCGTGCTTCAGGCGAATGGGCGTGCAGTCGGCGTAGAGTGGTTGCAGGATGGAGAAGTTTGCAAAGCTTCTTCGAGCGGCGAGGTGATCCTGGCCGCAGGTGCCCTGCAGTCACCACAGTTATTGCAACTGTCCGGTATCGGGCCCGCGGGTCTGCTGGGCCGGCACAAAATCCCGGTGTTGGCCGATGTCCCCGAAGTGGGTGAAAATTTGCAAGACCATTACCAGGCCCGCGTGATCGTCAAGCTAAGGCATGCCGAATCGCTCAACAACCATGTGCGAAACCCCCTGCGCTTGGCCCAAATGGGCGCACAGTGGCTCCTGCAGCAAAGAGGGCCGTTGACAGTGGGCGCCGGGCAGGTCGGAGGCCTGGCCTGCACGGAGCACGCCGTAGGCGGCCGCCCCGATGTGCTCTTTAATGTCATGCCCTTGTCCGTGGATAAACCAGGCGATGCGCTGCACCGCTTCCCGGGTTTTTCTGCCTCCGTCACACAATGCAGGCCTCTTTCCAGGGGCTCTGTGCACTTGCGATCAGGGGATCCGTTGGCAGCACCCTGCATTACCTCCAATTATTTGAAAGAGCCGCAAGATGTTCGGGCTTTGGTCGCCGGGCTGCGTCAGCTGCGTGAAATTTACGCGCAACCTGCTTTTCGGGACCTGGTCACAGACGAAGAATACTTCCCAGGGAAAAATGTGACCACCGCGCAAGGCCTGGAAGCGTTCGCCCGACAAAAAGGCGGTACGGTGTACCACCCGGTGGGTACCTGTCGCATGGGCAGTGACACCGCTTCAGTGGTTGACGAGCGACTGCGCGTGCGGGGAGTGGAACGCTTGCGGGTGATCGACGCATCCATCATGCCGCACCTGGTGTCAACAAACACCAATGCTGCTGCCATCATGATTGGAGAAAAAGGCGCCTCCATGCTGTTGCAAGACGCCGCCTGAATGGAGAGGGTCGGGGGCCCCTCCTTGGCCAGGCTTACCCCTGAACCGTTTCGAGGAAAAGTTTGGGATCAAAGTACTGTTCGGCCCTGATCGGGTTCGGAATCTTTGCATTTTCGACAAAGAAGTCTGTAACCTGCTGTAGCCATTTCGTGGCAGTTCCGTCCTGGAATCGGGTACGCCAATCTGCATTGGAATAATATTTTGATGCTTTGAACTGCTCGCGAAACTCTGCCAGTGGGATTTCCTTGTAGGCCGCTTTCTGCAGCATCTCGGCGGACTCATCAGGCTTGGTCACGATTTGCTGATTGGCCTGTGCCCAGGCCGCCACGAGTTTTGCCAATACCGGGCGATTTTTTTCGTAGTAATCGTTTCGCGCAGCCCATCCACCCATGATGGCCGCTTGAGGATAGAACATCGATGCATCCGTAAGCTTGCGCGCGCCAGGCAGCTTTTGCTTGACTACGCTATCAAACGGCACCCAGAGTGCCACGGCTGGCACCGCACCTGAGATGAACGAGGTAACAGCTTCTGACATACGCTGATTCACAAGTTGCACGTCCTTCGCCGAATCGAGATTAACCGAACGCAAGGCGCGGTCCAAAAAGACGTGGGCCGTTGTGCCAGTAGTGGTCGATATTTTTTTGTCCTTGAGGTCGGCAAGGGTTTTAATTCCGGAATCGTCCCGGACCCACAGTTGGGCAGTAGCGTATTCAATGTTGTTCATCAAGAACGCCTTGCCCTGGCCGCGCGCTGGAAAGTTGGAGAGGACCGCGCCAGTAGAGAGCACATCCAGGCTGCCGCCAATCATGGCCTGGAAGAGTTCCAGCCCGGTGGTGAACTGTATGAGTTCCAAGTCAAGGCTCTGTTTTTCAAAGGCGCCCATTTGCTGGCCAATCCATATGTGGCTGTCTACCGCAGGGGTGTGCAGGTAACCAACCCTGAGTTTGGTCCTCGTTTGGGCAAGGCCGGGTAATCCCAGGCCGGCCAGTGAAGCAGCAGCAATAATGTGGCGTCGATTCAAGCTCATGTTGTCTCCTATATAAAAATGCCCCAGACGTTTCCGGGAGTGAATGAAGCGATAAGACTCAGTCGGACAGCCGTGTGGCCTGTTCAATCTGGGCCGCATACTCCTGCATCACCAGATCGCGAATATGTGAACGCAACTCCGAAAAAGCGGGCGTATCTGCCAGATCCACCGGCCTCGGGTAAGGAAATGGAACGCTGATGTCGGCGCGAATGCGTGCCGGGCGCGCGGTAACGACAAGAATTCGACTCGATAGATAGATGGCTTCATCGACAGAATGGGTTATGAGCAGTACCGTTTTTTTCTCGGTTTCCAGCACTTTGAGCAAAAGATCCTGCATGGCTGAACGAGTTTGTGCGTCCAGCGCGCCAAAAGGCTCGTCCATTAGCAGGAACTCTGGCTTGACAGCATAGGCTCGCGCAATCGCCAGGCGTTGCCGCATACCGCCCGAAAGGTGCTTGGGAAAATGGTTGGCAAAATCGCCAAGGCCCATCAGGTTCATGTATTTCTGAGCAGTCTGGGTGCACTCCGCGGATGCTATTTTTTTTGCACCCAGCCGCATACCGAACTCTATGTTTTGTCGCACTGTGAGCCAAGGAAAAACCCCGTACTCCTGAAAAATAACGCCACGGTCACGCCCGGGCCCAGTGACTTCTCGTCCATCAAGCAAGACCCGCCCCTGTGTCGGCCTGACGAAGCCGGCAAGCAAGTTCATCAACGTAGATTTACCGCAGCCTGAGGGTCCGATGATCGAAACGAATTCACTTTGGCGTAGATCGAATGACACACCGTCGAGTACCCACATCGAACCTTTGTCGGTTGAAAATTCCATGCGTACGCCGTCAAAACGCACGCGGGTCGGGTTATCGGTATTCATGCGATGCGATCCTGCCAGGCCACCAGCCGCGTTGTGAGAACACGCAGGAGCAAGTCCATCACAAGCGCGATGCTGCCGATAGAAATAATGCCGACATAAATGATATCCAGTTGGAAAAAAGATGAGGCGTTCTGAATCAGCGCACCCAGCCCTTGCTGGGCAGCAATCAGCTCGGAGGCGACCAGGGTCGCCCAGGCAACGCCAAGCGCTATGCGCACCGCCGTCAGAATATGGGGAACTGTCAGCGGCACCACTACTTTGGAAAAAATCTCAAATTCTGTCGCGCCCAGCGTGCGCGCCACCTTGATGTAGATCGGACTCACCTGAGCTATGCCCTCATACATCACGATGACGGCCGCAAAGAAGGATGCGTAGAACAGGATTGCCGTCTTTGCCGTTTCGCCAATGCCGAAATAGACAATCACCAGAGGAATCAGCGCAATAGGAGGCAGGGCACGAAAAAAGTTGATGACCGGATCGACAAAGCTGCGAATATTTTTGTACCAACCGAGACAGAAACCGACCGGCACAGCTACGCTCACACCAAGTGCAACCCCAATGAATACGCGCTGGGTGGACATCCACATATCGCTGCCCAGCCGGCCGCCCGCCAGTTCAATGAATTTGGCCAGTACCTCGTGCGGGGCAGGCACCAGAGCCGGGTTGACCAACCCGCTGAGGCGTACTCCGTACCAGATACCAACAATGATCGCCCAGGGAGAAAGGCCCCAAACAATTGCAAGCAGTAAGGAACTACGTTTCATGGGCATGTGGGGCCTCCCGCATCGCCAGCCGGCTTGTCGGGCTGGACGGGCGCCACAAACGGAAAACGCGCACGCGCCTTCACGCTGGTGGGACCGGCTGTGCCTGAGCCCCGGATAAATC